>Ga0306901_1000103_pt1 | contig 42739 bp, 42 predicted proteins | sample AntRauMFilla3767_FD_190431 | JGI IMG/M metagenome (GOLD analysis project Ga0306901, IMG submission 190431) | Saline lake microbial communities from Rauer Islands, Antarctica - Metagenome Filla 3 #767 (v2) (version 2) | ecosystem: Environmental > Aquatic > Non-marine Saline and Alkaline > Saline ... | reverse complement strand
CCCAGACTGTTTTACTATATCGGCGGTATCCTGATTTTTGCCGGTATTGGTATCTTTACCACCAGCTTTTGGCAGGATATTGGCTTTGGCGGTCAGGTTCTCGTCACACTGGGTATTGGTTTTTTCTGTTACCTTATGGGGCTGGCCGCGGTAAAAGAGGCCAGATTTGAAAAAGCGGCGACACCACTTTTTCTGATTTCCTCCCTATTGCAGCCCACCGGTATCCTGCTGGTACTCGAGCATTTCAGCACCAAACCTGATCCCGCGATGGGGGTATTGATTATGGTTGGTATCATGCTGGCACAACAGGTTCCAACCCTGATCGCACTCAAACGCTCGGTGCTGATGTTTACCAGTCTGCTTTTCTACGGCATTGCTTTTACCGCCGCCTTTGATGTCATGACTGTCTTGACAATAGATATGGAATGGATTGGCCTTGTGCTTGGTACCAGTTATCTGATGATCTCGGCCGGTCTTGCCCGTAGCGAGCATTATGCCATAACGCCGTTCTGGTTCTTTGTCGGTGCGACTGTTTTCCTAATCAGCCTGTTTGATATTGTTGAAGATACAACGCTCGAACTGCTCTATCTTGGCGCCGGTGCTGTCATGGTTTATATCGGAACCGTGTTGGCAAGCCGGGTGATGGTCTTTATGGGTACGATTAGTATGCTGTGCTATATCGGTTATTTCTCTTATGAACATTTTCAGGACTCGCTTGGCTGGCCATTGGTACTGATTATTATCGGCATCAGTTTTATGGCGCTTGGTAGTTTAGCGTTAAAGCTTAGCGCCCGGATTAAACAGGGGGCATAATGGCACGGCCTTTTGCGCTTGATCCACTATTCACATCGATCAAGACCCTGCCTGGGGTCGGTCCCCGTCTGCTGGACCTGTATGAGAAGCTCTGCGGCCCTGCGGTCATTGATCTTGTCTTTAGCATGCCGACCAATCTGATTGACCGCCGCTACAGCCCCAAAATAAACGAGCTTGAACGTGAACGGATTGCCACCCTGACCATCAAGGTCGATCAACATATCCCCGGGAACACCCGCAGCCAGCCCTATCGGGTACGCTGTTCGGATGACGGCGGCGTAATTGATCTGATTTTTTTCCATCCGCGCCGTGACTGGCTGGAAAAACAATTGCCTGTTGGCGAAACACGTATTGTCAGTGGCAGGGTTGAATTCTATCAGGGCGTTGCGCAAATGGCCCATCCCGATGCGATCGGACTGCCGCATCAATTTGATGAAATTGCCACGGTCGAACCGGTCTACCCGTTAACCGCAGGATTGACCCATAAACGCGTGCTGACCACCGTCCGTCATGCCCTGCCCCGTATACCGCACTTACCTGAATGGATTGACCCCACCCTTCTTAAACAGCGTCAATGGCCCGACTGGAAGACAGCACTTCTACAAGCGCATAGCCCGAAAGATTTTGACAATCTTGAAGGCATCACAGCAGATCGACAGCGTCTGGCCTATGATGAACTTCTGGCCAGCCAGTTATCCTTGCGTTTGGTCCGTCATTATCAAACCCGCGCACAGGGCCGCAGTTTTCCGGTTGATCCACAGTTAAAACAAAAACTGATCACCGCCCTGCCCTTTACCCTGACTGGCGCGCAGGAACGATCCATTACCGAAATCGAAGGGGACATGGCCAGTACAGATCGGATGCTCCGCCTGATCCAAGGTGATGTCGGCAGTGGTAAAACCGTGGTTGGCCTGTTTGCCATGCTGAATGCCGTCAGTACCGGCGCGCAGGCCGCTTTTATGGCACCGACCGAAATCCTTGCCCGTCAGCATGCCGCCAATCTTGAACCGCTCTGCACAGCAATCGGCCTTAAAACGCTTATACTGACCGGTCGCGATAAAGGCAAACCGCGGCAGGCTTTATTGTCGAAAATCGAAAGCGGTGAGGCTGATATCATTTTTGGTACCCATGCCTTGTTTCAGGATGATGTCCATTTCAAAGATCTTGGCCTTGCCATCATTGATGAACAACACCGTTTCGGGGTTCATCAACGCCTGAAGCTATCAGAAAAAGGCGAACACGCCGATATTCTGGTCATGACCGCAACCCCTATTCCCCGCACCCTGACCCTTGCCGCTTATGGTGATATGGAGGTTAGCCGCCTTGATGAAAAACCAGCCGGACGTAAACCGATTGATACCCGTCTTGTTTCAATCGACCGGATTGAGGATGTCATAGGCGGGCTAAAACGAAAAATTGACAGCGGTGAGCGTATATACTGGGTCTGCCCGCTGGTCGAGGAATCAGAAAAGCTCGACCTTGCCGCCGCCGAAGAACGGTTTCGTATTTTACAGGATTATCTTGGCCCCCGCGTCGGACTGGTCCATGGCCGGATGAAAGGCGCAGAAAAGGACGATATCATGACCCGCTTTAAAAACGGCGAACTGGACATTCTGGTCGCAACAACGGTAATCGAGGTCGGTGTCGATGTTCCCGAGGCCACCGTCATGGTGATCGAACATGCCGAACGTTTTGGTCTATCGCAGCTTCACCAGTTACGTGGACGCGTCGGACGGGGCGCGCAGGCATCAACCTGCCTGTTATTATTCTCGGCCAAATCGGGCGAAACCGCGCGTAAACGCCTGACCACGATTCGCGATACCGAAGATGGCTTTGTCATTGCCGAAGAAGATTTGAAAATTCGCGGTGCTGGCGAAGTGCTGGGCACGCGGCAAAGCGGTCTACCGAAATTCAGATTGGCAGAGCTGTCAATTCATGGTGATCTCATGCAGGTTGCCCAGAATGATGCCCGGCTGATCATCCAGAATGACCCCCAGTTGAAATCCGAACGCGGCGAAGCCCTGCGTACCCTGCTTTACCTGTTCCGTAAAGAAAATGCCGTTAAATACCTGCGTTCAGGATAGGTTGGTTGGTTTATTTGCGACCTGATAAGCTCTGCTCGACCTTTTTATCGGCAGGCTCGATATAGACTTCACCAGGAGGCGCTGCGATCACAGGCGGGCCTTCCTGAAAGGCCGGAACGATATTTTCACCGCGGGTCAGGTTTTCTTCTAACGGCTCCATCTGGATAATAACGGTATCAGGATATTTACTGATTGTCCGTGCCCCCAGATCATAAGCCGTACCCGGAATTACACCATTCCAGACATTCCAGTATGTTGTCGGGTTCACTTTAACCGGCACTTCGATAATCTTTGTTTTATAGCCTTTTTTCCGGCAGGTCACCGTTAATGGGCGTAAAGACCGTTCAACCGTGACAACATCGGGCGTATAAATATTATAGGCATAATTATGGTTTTCAGCCCGGCAATCAGCGCCGGTAATGTCTTGTGTAATAAATTCAACCCGCTGGACACTACTGTTAAACATAGAGCTGCATCCGGCAAGCGTGAGTGATACAGCAACTGTTGCTAAAGGTATTAAAAATTTCATTTTGATCATATCCTTATTCATCCTTAAGTATGATAGGGGAAAGGGGCTTGTTTTGGCAATAAGAAAAGCTGTTTTCTAGAAATACGACTAATCCCCAATCATAAAACAATGCCCGAAGCGATCAGCGATGCTTCGGGCATTGGAGAATTAAGTTGATTTGTCGTTCAGGCTACTTTCTGGTCGCCTTTTTTGTCTTTATCCTTACGATCCATGACAAAGGCCAAGGCATCATCTTTGGCTGTCACGGTAACCGTCGTGCCGTCAGAAACCTCACCATTCAGCAGCAAGGTTGCCAGCTTGTTTTGCAATTCACGTTTGATCACCCGTTTTAACGGACGGGCACCAAAAGCAGGGTCATAGCCCTGCTCGGCAAGCCAGCGGCGCGCATCATCATCAAGATTAAGCGTAATCCCCCGCTCGGCCAGCATGTCATGCAGCTCGCTTAGCTGGATATCAACAATCTCTGCCAGATTTTCCCGGTTCAAGCGATGGAACAGCAGCACTTCGTCAATCCGGTTCAAAAATTCCGGACGGAAAGCTTGACGAACACCGCCCATAACCTGTTCACGGACAATATCAGGATCGTCATCTTCCTTCATGGCCATCAAATGTTCGGCGCCCAGATTCGAGGTCATGATCAATACCGTATTGGAAAAATCAATCACCCGTCCCTGCCCGTCGGTCAAACGGCCATCATCAAAGACCTGTAACAAGATATTAAAGACATCCGGATGGGCCTTCTCAACCTCGTCAAACAGAATAACCTGATAAGGACGACGGCGCACAGCTTCGGTCAGCGCGCCACCTTCTTCATAACCGACATAGCCGGGCGGTGCACCGATCATACGCGCAACGGCATGTTTCTCCATATATTCGGACATATCAAGCCGCACCATCGCATGGGAATCGTTAAACAGAAATTCGGCCAGTGCTTTGGTCAGTTCGGTTTTACCAACCCCTGTTGGCCCCAGAAACAGGAACGTCCCAATCGGCTGGTTTTTGGCCTGTAATCCTGCCCGTGCACGCCGGACAGCGTTTGAAACCGCTTCAATGGCTTCTTCCTGGCCAATAACCTGACGACTAAGAAAGCTTTCCATCTCCAGAAGCTTATCCCGTTCGCCTTCCAGCATCTTATCCACCGGTATGCCTGTCCAGCGACTGACAACAGCCGCAACATCATTATCGGTGACTTCTTCTTTGATCATCCGGCTTTCAGCGGCTTTTTGGGCATCAGCAAGACGACTTTCAAGATCCGGAATCGTGCCATAGGTCAATTCACCGGCTTTGGTCCAGTCCCCGTCACGCTGCGCCTGTTCGCGCTCCACGCGGGCACGTTCCAGTTCTTCCTGCAGTTTCTGGGCGCTGACCAATTTGTCTTTTTCTGCTGTCCACCGGGATGTGATCTCGGCAGATTCGGCCTCCAGCTCTTTTAAATCCTCCTGGATTTTCTCCAGCCGTTCTTTCGATGCTTTATCCGTTTCTTTCTTCAACGCCTCGCCTTCGATCTTCAGCTGGATGATTTTACGATCCAGTTCGTCCAGAGATTCAGGCTTGCTGTCGACTTCCATCCGCAAACGTGAGGACGCTTCATCAACAAGATCAATAGCCTTATCAGGTAAGAAACGGTCCGTAATATAGCGACTGGAAAGCTGCGCTGCCGCAACAATAGCGCCATCCGTAATCCGTACCCCGTGATGGAGTTCGTATTTTTCCTTCAGCCCACGCAGGATAGACACGGTATCCTGAATTGACGGTTCAGCAACATATATCTGCTGGAACCGCCGCTCAAGCGCCGCATCTTTTTCGATATGCTTACGGTATTCGTTCAGGGTCGTAGCACCAATCATATGGAGTTCGCCCCGCGCCAGGGCCGGTTTCAGCATATTACCGGCATCCATTGCGCCTTCGGCCTTACCAGCCCCGACCAATGTGTGCATTTCATCCAGAAACAGGATAATTTCACCGGCACTGGCACTGATATCGTCAAGTACCGCTTTCAGGCGTTCTTCAAATTCACCGCGATATTTCGCACCGGCAATCATACTGCCAAGGTCAAGCGCCATTAATTTCTTACCCAGCAGGCTTTCCGGTACATCGCCATTTATAATACGAAGGGCCAGCCCCTCGGCAATCGCGGTTTTACCAACACCCGGTTCACCAATCAGCACCGGATTGTTTTTGGTACGGCGGGACAGAACCTGCATGGTGCGGCGGATTTCTTCATCACGGCCAATGACCGGATCAAGCTTACCTTCCCGCGCGGCTTCGGTAAGATCGCGGGCATATTTTTTCAAGGCTTCCAGCTGGTCTTCTGCCGTCGCGCTATCCGCTGTCCGGCCCTTGCGTATATCATTAATCGCATGATTAAGCGCAGAATCGCTGAGCCCGTTATGTTTCAAAAGATCGGATACAGCCGATTTATGCATCACCAGCGCTTGAAACAACCGTTCCAGAGTAACAAACTTATCTCCGGCTTTTTCTGCTGTCTGCATGGACAAATCAAAAATCTTGGCAAGATCTGTCGACATATGTAGCCCCTGAGCGCCACCGCCTTCGACAGCGGGGTTTTTAGCGACCAGTTTTTCAGCGCCAGTGCGGATTGGCTCGAACTTACCACCCGCTGCGCGAATGAGGTTCTGGACGACATTACTGTCATCTTCCAATAGTACTTTCAGCAAATGTTCAGGTTTTAAATGTTGATGATTATTACGTAAAGCAAGCGTTTGTGCTGCCTGCAAAGCTGAGCGTGACCGCTCGGTAAATTTTTCGAAGTCCATAGAGGCACTCCTTTCAAAATGTTAACAATAGGCCCTGTTATGGCACCCACCAGATCATTTGTGGTCCATATAATATGCAACCACATCTAGTATTATAGCACTTTTTTATCGATCTGACAGCCCAAATACAAAAAAAGCGCCCCGAAAGGGACGCTTAATTCTTCGGCTGACAACATCTTAAGCATCAACCGTTTCAGACTTTTTTTCGCGTGTTACCCGTTTACGTGCAGGCTTTTTATCGCCTTCGCCTTCTTGCGCCTTAGGCGGAGAAACCTTGTCATCTTCAACCATTTTTATATTTTCGGCTTTCGGATTTTGCGGTTCTTCATGTCTTGGCTGTGGCTGTTTTTCTGCACGCGGCTGATGTTGTTTATCATTCTTACCTGACGATTTAGCGTCATCATTATCATCACTATTCGCAGAATCTGTCCGGTCAACAGTCGCGGAGAATTCATTGATGATACGCTGGTAATGTTCTGCAAACTGGTAATAGCTTTCGGCAAGGACATTATCACCGGCAGATGAGGCGTCGCGTGCCAATGTAACGTATTTTTCAACAATCTGGTATGCATTGCCACGGATACGAACCTCTGGCCCGTTGCTGTCATAGCTGTGCATTTTTGGATTAAATTTGCGGTTACTATTGTTATTGTTATTATTGCCGCCGCCTACATTACGACCACGCGACCTGCGTGAGTTTGAACCATGTCTCATATACTTGCTCCGATTATTTGCTTTTTACGTTCCCCAATTTACAGCTTCTTAGACATAACGCCATGGAACTGTAAAGGCCTTCGGGTGCTATTTTTTTTCACTTCGCTGCAATTTTCCCGTTAGACAATTTAAGTGTGCCCTATACAGGATTCGAGATCAATCACTTTTTAAGTTTTTTTGTAGATTTTTTAAGCCATGGCGCGGGTTTGACGATCAGACAGCGATCCCGCCCCGCCAGGTCCCGATGCAATTTCTCAGTTTCAAAACCGGTTTTTTTAAAGATTTCCGAAACTTCCGCTGCCTGATTTAAACCAATTTCCAAGGCTGAAAATCCATGATTTTGATTTAAAAGCTCCGGCAATTTCTTGGCAATCCCCCGATAAGCCGCAAGGCCATCTTCTCCACCAAATAAGGCTATATGAGGATCAAATCCGCTAACCTCATCTGATAGCTCTTCTGCTTCAGTCATTGAAATATAAGGCGGATTTGAGATGACGATATCAAAGGCATCTTCAGTTTCAATATCCTGCCAACCACAATGCTGCAACGTCAATCTTGTTTTTAAGCCATGCTGTTCTAGGTTTCGCGCCGCAACATCAAGCGCAGCAGAACTGATGTCAATGGCAACACCACTGGCATTGGGCAGTTCTGACAACAGGCTTATCACCAGACAGCCCGTACCGGTGCCAATATCCAGAATTCGTAGTGACTGTGACCGGTCAGGAATTTTTTGCAAAACCGCTTCGATCAGCGTTTCTGAATCCGGCCTTGGGTCTAGCGTATCGCGTGTTACTTCAAAATCGAGCCCCCAGAATTCACGGTGCCCTAGTATTTTTGATACAGGCTCGCCCGAAATTCGTCGCGCCAGCATCTCTCTGGCTAAAGCCATCTGATCATCTGTTACCTTAACATCGCCCTCAATAACGAGCGCCTCACGCTTGATATCCAAAGATCTTTCAATGATCAAACGGGCATCGGTTTCCGGACTGTCCATACTATTGTCGGTCAGCTCGGTTTTCAGATATCTGTATAACTCTGTACGATTCATGGTTTTCTCTGGCAGGTTTTCAGCCGTTACCATGTCAGTTCCGCCAGTTTATCTGCCTGATCTTCTGCTGTCAGGGAATCAATCAGCTCGTCCAGCGCCTCGCCTGTCAAAACTTTATCAAGCTTATGCAGGGTCAGGTTAATACGGTGGTCGGTTACACGCCCTTGCGGAAAATTATATGTGCGTATGCGTTCCGAACGGTCACCACTGCCAACCTGATCTTTACGGGTAGCGGCGCGTTCATCAGCCAGTTTCTGGCGCTCGGCCTCATAAATACGGGCGCGCAGAATGGTCATCCCCTTGGCTTTGTTTTTATGCTGCGATTTTTCATTTTGCTGTGAGACAACAATACCCGTTGGTATATGCGTGATCCGAACCGCACTGTCTGTTGTGTTCACCGACTGACCACCGGGGCCAGAGGCCCGAAACACGTCAATGCGCAGATCATTTTCATTGATATCAATATCAACATCTTCGGCTTCGGGCATAACCGCGACTGTCGCGGCCGATGTATGAATACGGCCACCCGACTCTGTTTTTGGCACGCGTTGCACCCGATGAACGCCGGATTCATATTTTAAGCGGGCAAAAACATCCTTACCTGAAATATTGACAAACACCTCTTTATAGCCTCCAATATCGCTTTCTGATGCTTCCATGATTTCAAATTTCCAGCCATGCTGACTGGCATAATTACGGTACATGGCAAACAGATCGCCCGCAAACAAAGCGGCTTCATCCCCGCCGGTACCGGCACGAATTTCAAGTATGGCGTTTTTCTTGTCGGCCTCATCTTTGGGCAGCAGGGCAAACTGGATTTTCTTTTCCAGCGTCGGTAATCTTTTTTTGGCCTGAAGCAGTTCATCTTCGGCCATATCATGCATATCTTTATCAATGTCTTTATCGGCGAGTAGTTCGTCCAGTTCGGCTTTTTCATCCTTCGCCGCTTTAAAGGCGTTAATAGCCTCAACAACCGGATCAAGATCGGCATATTCCTTAGACAGGCGGGTGAATTCCTCACCGCTAAGATTCCCCATCGCCATAAGCTCGGCAAGCTCACGGTGGCGGGCTGTTACCTGTTCAAGTTTACGTTCAAAAGACACGCGCGTTACTCCATTCCTGCGACATTAAATATGGTCAAATCGCGGCTATCTTGCCCGAATTCGGCTATGAAAACAATATAGGATATTAACCGGATATCATGATACCTGTGACGTCGCCGATATTTTAATATCTTCGGCTGTGTCAGCTTCAATCTCGGCTGCTTTTTGTTCGACCAGATCAACCAGATGATCAACAACTGACTGGTCTTTGAGCCTATGGGCCGGAACGCCTGCACGATAGACCTGATGTGTCCCCCGACCGCCGCCGGTAAAGCCAAGGTCAGTCATCAGGGCTTCGCCCGGACCATTAACAATACAACCGATCACTGACAAAGTCATTGGCGTTGAAATATGGGACAGGCGGTCTTCCAGCGCCTCAACCGTTTTGATTACATCAAATTGCTGACGTGCGCAGGACGGGCAGGAAATAATGTTAACCCCACGATGGCGCAGGCCAAGCGATTTTAAAATATCAAAGCCGGCTTTGATTTCCTCAACCGGATCAGTCGACAGGGAGACGCGGATCGTATCACCGATACCGGCCCATAGCAGGTTGCCCATGCCAATCGATGATTTGATCGTGCCACTACGAAGCCCACCAGCTTCGGTAATGCCGACATGCAGTGGGTAATCGCAGACTTCGGCCAATTGCATATAGGCGGCAACGGCTAAAAAGACATCAGACGCTTTACAGCTGATCTTGAAATTAAAGAAATCATTGTCTTCCAGAATACGGATGTGGCGCAAGGCCGATTCAACCATGGCCTCTGGACAAGGCTCCCGATATTTTTCCAGCAGGTCACGTTCCAGCGATCCGGCATTCACACCGATCCGCATCGAACAATTATTATCCTTGGCCGCCTGAATAACTTCACGGACGCGGGCATCTGACCCAATATTACCGGGATTAATACGAAGACAGGCAGCACCGTTTTCAGCAGCTTCAATGCCCCGTTTATAATGAAAATGGATATCAGCAACAATCGGTACGGAAACTTCAGGAATGATTTCTTTCAGCGCCGCGCTGGAGGCTTCATCCGGGCAGGATATTCGCACGATATCAGCGCCTGCCGCCTCCAGGTCATGGACCTGGGCAATCGTTGCTTTGACATCTGTTGTCGGTGCATTTGTCATCGACTGAACGGTAATCGGCGCATCACCGCCGACAGCAACATCTCCCACATAAATCTTGCGGGATTTTCGACGGTTAATCTGCCTCCACGGGCGAACTTGAGTATGATCCTGAACCAATTTTTCTAACCTTTTTATTCTTAACGCCGCGTAGGTGCGTAACGCGGGGCTGATAATTCTTGCGGGTCAAGGGATACGCCGCGCATAATATCACCGGAACGGCCAATGGGCTCGATCTTTTTGCCATCAATATAGATATCAAGGCCGCCGGCATTACCGGTTGCCATCTCTAGCCCTTTTTTATTAGGGACCATAAACTCATCACCCGGACGTAACACCTTCTGGAATAAAGAGCGCCCCGATGAATTGGTAATCTTCACCCAGCTATCAGCATTTGCCCGCAACGTCACCCGTGATGTGCTGACACGCTTTTGTAATTTCTTTGTTTCATTTAACTTCAAAGGCTGTGTTTGCGTTTGTGTCTGGCTTTGCGACTGTGACTTTTCAGAAGAACCACTCACCTCGGGCGCTAGCACCGTTACAGATGATGTGTTTTCCTGCTGTTTTTCCGTGTTTTCAGCATTTGTATTTTTATCCGCGACATCGGGAGTGACCGGCACAACAATATCTGACGAAGCAACCTCTACCTTCGGGGCTTCGGGAATATCATTTAAGACTTTCTGCAGCGCGGCATCTTCGGGCTGGAAATAGGTCCAGCCAATAAAACTGGCCACCAGAATAAGTGCAGCGACGATTAATACCCACCAGCTTGGCAGGCGATTATCACGGTCACCGTTACCGGACATCAGTTTTTCTTCCTGTCTTTTCTTTTCTGCTTCCTCTTCCTCGCTTGGCTGCGGCAGGGCATAATGTTCAAGCTTGAACTGATTGCCTGCCGCCTCGGCATCCAGATCAAGGAAACCCGCATAGCTTTTGACAAAACCGACACCATAGATTTTACCGGGCAAAAGATCGATCTGACCTTCTTCAATAGCCCGCAACTGTCCTTTTCGAACATTAATTGCCGAGGATACATCCTGAAGTGTATAGCCTTGCTCTTCCCGTATTTTCTGGAGATATTCGCCGATTTTCAAATCAGAAGACATAAATAGCCATACCCTTCAATGTGTTTATACTTTAATCTTGATTTTATGATCTTTTGCATAATTTTCAAGCTTTTCACGCAAACTGTGTGATCCGCTTTCTGCCAGTAAATTCAAATAAGAAGACAGCTGCGCTGCTTTCATACTGTTTATCGTATCCTTTATCCGGCCTATCGCATGCACCGGCATCGACAAAGAACGATAGCCCAGCGCGACCAGAACCATTGCTTCCAAGGGTTTGCTGGCCATTTCACCGCAAACAGAAACGTCTACACCGGCATCCCTTGCCTTTACCGAAATATGTCGCAAAGCCCGAACCATCGGCGGTGACAGTGGATCATAACGATCCTGTACCATATCACTACGGGAGTCAGAGGCAAACAGATACTGCATTAAATCATTGGTTCCCACTGCAACAAAGCTGACCCGCCGGAACAGACTTTCCAACTGCCAGAGTAACGATGGCACTTCAATCATGACACCAAGATCAAACCGTGCCGGTAAGGGGATATCACGTTCAGATGCGCGGCGGAATTCCATATCAATCAGCTTTTGTGCCTGATCGACCTCCCAGACTTCCGAAACAAAAGGCAGCATCACCCGTAAAGGCCGACCATTAGCCGCCATAATCAAAGCGCGGATCTGGGTGCGGAGTACCGCAGGGCGATCAACAATAATACGCATCGCCCGCCAGCCCATTGCCGGATTTTCTTCTTCGGGTGGTGTAAAATAGGGTAACGGTTTATCACCACCAATATCGAGGGTGCGGAATGTCACCGGTTTATCACCGGCCTGATCCATGATCTTACCGTAAAATTCAGCCTGCTCGCTGACCAGTGGGTAACGTGTGCGACCCATAAAGGAAATTTCAGTCCGGTACAGACCGATCCCCTGCGCGCCGCTATCCTTCAAGAAAGGTATTTCTGCCAGCAAACCGGCATTCATTAAAAGTTCGATTTCAATGCCGTCTTTTGTCACAGCCGGCACATCACGTCTTTTGCGGTAAGACTGTTGTTTACTTTGAAGGCTGGCAATTCGCGCCACATGCAGATCTTCGATATAATCGGACGGGTTAATATGGACAAGGTTATTTTCACTATCGACAATGACCTTGTCGCCTTCACGAATAAACTGCAACGCATCGCGGCACTGACCCATGACCGGAATATTCAACGCTTTGGCAATAATGGAAATATGACCTGATGGACTGCCACCCGTCAAAACAATGGCACTGATATGTTCAATACCGTAATCAAACAAGGCCGCAGGGCTAAGAGACTGGGCGACCAAAATAAATTTATCAGGCCGCTCGGGCTTTTGCGGGGTGTTCTCGTCACCCGGATCCATGGCGGTCAGAAGACGGCCACTTATATCATCAATATCATGAATTTTTTCCTGCAGAACCGGCGCATTCAATCCGGTCAAACGGCTGCGGATTTCAATCTGGGCACGTTGTACGGCAGCATCTGCTGTCAGCCCCTGATCAATCATCGATTCAATCCGTTTCAACCACCCCTGATCCTTGGCAAACATCTGATAGCTCTCGAGGATATCACGGGTTTCTTCATTAACATTGACCCCTGCCGGACGCAGCATGGTTTCAATCGCCTTGTTCATGCTAGAAATAGCTGAACGCAGGCGCTTTTTCTCAATATCCGTATTCTCGGCAATGATTTTTTTAACCGTAGGCTGGGCATTATGGATGACGGCTGTGCCAATCATTAATCCCGGACTAAACGGCGCACCGCTCAGCTGTGTTGGTTTATGCAGCGGTTTATAAGTCATATCCATTTCGCTGCGGCTGATCACCTCGCCAGAAGCGATAAATTCAGCCAGCACCATTGCGATATTCTGCAAGATTTCTACCACCTCTTCAGAATACGGTGTATTTTCACGGGATTGAATGGCCAGCACGCCCCGCACCCGTTGTTCACGCATAATGGGGATGGCACAGAAAGACTGGAAATCTTCTTCGTTGGTTTCAGGGCGATGAACAAAATGCGGATTTTGCCATGCGTCTTTTAACCGGACCGGGCAGGCTTGCTCTGCGACATAGCCGATAAGCCCTTCTCCCACACTCAGGCGGGTTTTATGGATTGCTTCCGGATTCAAGCCCACCGTCGCAAATAGCTCCAGCACTTCGCCGGCCCGCATCACATAAATAGAGCAAACATCAACGCCGATATGACTGGCAATCAAGCGTACAATTCCATTCAATTTATCTTCTGCATGACCGCTAGAAGCCATAATTTCACGCAGGCCTGCCATCACCGGTAAAGGATTCAGATTTAGATCATCTGCTGCCATTTTGCGGCTATGTGAAATGGACTGCGCCAAAACTTATCCTTCTACTTCTTCATCTAATCCGTAGGCAGTATGCAATGAGCGGACCGCTAGCTCAAGGTAATCTTTATGAATCAGAACACTAATCTTGATTTCAGAGGTTGAGATCAGCTGAATATTGATGCCTTTTTCAGACAAGGTTTGAAACATTGTCTGTGCAACACCGGTATGGCTACGCATGCCGATCCCGATTACGGAAATTTTAACAACATCAGTACTGTAAACAGTCTCGATTTTATCATCTATACCGGCCACCGTTTTATTCAAGACGTCCAGCGCCTTGGTTAGGTCACCTTCGGGAACGGTAAAGGTAATATCGGTGACATGACTGTCCGGCGAAATATTCTGGACAATAACATCAACATTTATTCCGGCATCAGATAACGGGCCGAAAATACGTGCGGCAATGCCCGGAATATCTGGCAGCTTACGCAGCGTTACCTTGGCATCATCACGGCTATAGGTAATACCGTTTACAACATGTTTTTCCATTACTTCCCTCTCGTCTACCAATAAAGTGCCGGGCAGTTCGCTGCCGATTGCATTACCAAAGCTGGATAAAACCTGAACAGCGACCCGTTCCTTCATCGCCATTTCGACAGAACGCGTCTGCAAAACTTTGGCACCGACCGAAGCCATTTCCAGCATTTCCTCATAGGATATTTTGGGCAGCATTCTGGCCTTTGGCGCAATACGGGGATCGGTTGTATAGACCCCCTCAACATCTGTATAAATATCGCAGCGTTCGGCACCCAGTGCCGCTGCCAGCGCCACTGCTGTTGTATCTGATCCGCCGCGGCCCAGCGTTGTAATCCGGTTATCGGTGGCAATCCCCTGAAATCCTGCAACAACGGCAATTTCTCCGCAGGACATCTGGCTTTTAAGCTCATCCGTATCAATACGTTCGATCCGGGCCTTGGCATGTGTATCTGTGGTACAAAGCGGAATTTGCCAGCCCATCCATGATCGCGCCACCAAGCCCCGTTTTTGCAGGGCAATCGCCATCAATCCTGCGGTCACCTGTTCACCCGAAGAGACAATAGCATCATATTCCCGCGCATCATAAAGGCTGGAAACATCTTGGCAATACTCAATAAGCTGGTTGGTGACCCCGGCCATAGCCGATACGACAACGGCAATACCGTGTCCTGCAGCGGCCTCGCGGGCGATTTTATCTGCGGCATTTTCTATTGCGGGAATATCAGCAACAGAAGTGCCACCAAATTTGGCAACAATCAGAGACATGGTTATCTCCTTAGTCTCACTGTAATAGCCCCTTGATACCGCGTTATGGACATCAGAGCAAGGAGAAGTTTTGAGTTTGGAGAATCGCACCACCATGCTAAAAATAGTTTTAACCCTTGTATGCAGGAGTAAACATGCCAACAGTCACCGTAGTAGGATCCCAATGGGGCGATGAAGGTAAAGGCAAGATCGTTGACTGGCTTTCCGATGAAGCCGATATCGTTGTCCGTTTCCAAGGTGGCCATAATGCCGGACATACATTGGTTATCGGTGACACGACCTATAAACTGCATCTCCTGCCCTCCGGTATTGTAAGACCGGGCAAATTATCAATTATCGGTAATGGTGTTGTCGTTGATCCCTGGGCCCTGGTCGAGGAAATCAAGCGGTTAAGCGCACAGGGCGTCAAAATTTCACCTGATAATCTTTTGATTGCCGAAAATGCGACCCTGATCTTGCCGGTACATCCGGCTCTCGACAAAGCGTTTGAACTGGCCAAGGGCAAGGATAAAATCGGCACGACCGGTCGCGGCATTGGCCCTGCTTATGAAGATAAAGTCGGCAGACGCGGGCTTCGTGTTTGCGATTTGCTTAGCCCTGAAACACTGCCCGGTAAGATCGAAAAGCTGCTTTTCTATCATAACGCCCTGCTGCGGGGGCTGGGTGCTGAAGAAATCGGCCCTGAAGATATCCTTGATAAACTCACAGCTATTGCGCCGGAAATCACCCCTTATATAACATCCTGCTGGCAGGTCCTGTACGAGGCACTGCGCGATCAAAAGAAAGTCCTGTTTGAAGGTGCGCAAGGGATCATGCTTGATATTGATCACGGCACCTTCCCTTTCGTTACCTCCTCTAACATTGTTGCCGGACAGGCGGCCGCTGGCTCCGGTCTTGGTGTCCAGCATATCAATAAAACCCTTGGCATCACCAAAGCCTACACCACCCGTGTCGGCGAAGGCCCCTTTCCAACCGAGCTTGAAGATGAGAATGGCATAAAATTGGGGGAACGCGGCCATGAATTTGGCACCACAACAGGCCGGAAACGACGTTGCGGCTGGTTTGATGCCGTGCAGGTCCGTCAGTCGGTCAAAACCGGCGGCATTACCGAGCTTGTCATCACCAAACTTGACGTATTGGACAGTTTTGAAGAAATTAAAATCTGCACCGCCTACGATATTGACGGCAAGCATTACGAATATCTGCCAGCTCTACCTGAATTGCAGGCAAAGGCCACCCCAATTTATGAAACCTATGAAGGCTGGCAAAGCAAAACACAAGGCATCGATAACTGGAATGACCTGCCCGAGCTGGCGCAGCATTATCTGAAACGTTTATCTGAAAGGGTCGGTTGTCCGATTGCTGCGATTTCAACCAGCCCCGAACGTAATGACACTATTTTACTGAAAAAGCCGTTTTAATCATCCGGCTTAATTCAGACTACCGGTGATCGTGGCTGAGTTGACCGATGCCTTTGTATCGGTGTGTTTTGCAACTTATCCTGCGGCACAGGCCTGTTTACCGGTATCAATTCCAAAGCCCTGTAATCCGTAGATTTTGCCACAATCAAGTCCATCAGTTGGCTAAATTGTAAATACCCATGATCAAGATCACTATCCATAGTCACCAAATCAATATCAGCCTCTTTTAAAACACGCTTAAGCTCGGTCGAGGAAAGATAATAGTCTTCTTTGGAGGGCGTGCGCAAATTCTCCGGCACATCAATATCTGACATCTTCTCTGGTACTGAACCACCTTCCTGAAGCAGAGCTATACGGCCATCGATAATTGCATTCTTCAGGTAAGGGCTAAAGGCTTCAAAAAACAGACCGAGTTTGGTGGGTAGAGAAAGCCTGCCAAACACGTCAAACATATTAGAAAAATCTACAGAAAGCACATCCGTCCGCCTAAGATTTTTTTCTTTATCTCTTCCAGACTTTGCGCCGGTATCGACCACCAAAGATGAAAAATGGCGCGCAATATCGTTCCATGAGACGACAGGGCCCGCCGGAGGTTTATACCCTTTATCGATTTTCTTAAGCTTCTTAAGCTTCTGATTAAATTCTTCACGGTGTGACATAATCAATGCATCCTGAAATCATTTTTGGTACAAATTACATACATTCTCTGCGCCCACCACCATTTAAGAATTTTGGTCTGGTGGCATCCCGATGTCTTTGTACCGGGGTGTTTCGTAATTTTTCTTGCGGAATCGGCCTGTTTACCGGCGTCAATTGTGCCGCGCTGTAATCTGTACACTTTGACAAAACTGTATCCATGACCTCATTAAATTGTCCATATCCCTGGTTAAAGTCTTCGTCCTGGGGGGCTCCATCAATCTTACACTCTTCTATAACGCGCTTAAGCTCGGCCGAGGAAAGATAATAACCTGCTGCGGATGAGGTGCGCAAATCCTTCGGCAGGTCTATATCTGACACCTTCTCTGGAATAAAATCACCCCGCTGAAGCAAAGCCATACGGCCATCGAGAATTGCATCCTTCAGGTAAGGGCTAAAAGTTTCAAAGAACTGACCCAGTTTGGTTAGAGATGCCCCACCAGTATCATATACGTTATAAGCACTAGCAAGATGCACACCAAGTGTGTCTGTCCGTTCAAGGTTTTTTCTTTTACCTCCTGCAGACTTTGCGTCGTTATTGCTCACCATCATCTTAAAATGCCACGCAATATCGTTCCACGAGACGACAGGCCCCGCCGGAGGTTTGTAACCTTTATCTATTTTCTTAAAGCCCTTGAGCTTCTGATTAAATTCTTCACGGTGTGACATGATCAATTCATCCTGAAATCATTTTTGGTACAAATTATATACATTCCCGCATCCCACCACCTTTTAAACGTTTTGATAAAGTGTCACCCCGATGTCTTTGTACCGGTGTGTTTTGCAGTTTATCTTGTGGAGCGGGTCTGTTTACCGGCGTCAATTCAGTAGCACTGTAATCCGTGCATTCCGCCAGAATGGTATCCAGTACCGTACTGAATTGTTCATACCCCAATTGACGGTCTTCGTTTTTAGAAACAAACTCGATATGATATTCATTCAAAACACGTTTAAGCTCAAATGATGAAAGGTAGTAACCTTCTTCGGAAAAATGACGCAAATCTTGGGGTAGATTAATATCAGACAATTTCTCCGGAACAGGGCCACCGCGCTGAAGCAGCGTCATACGGCCATCAATAATAGCGTTTCTTAAATAAAGGCTGAATTGATCAAAAACCTTACCGAGTGCAGTTTTTGGAGTCTGATGTGAGGAAAATATTACACTAAGCGTGTCCGACCGTTCAAGATTCGCCTCTCCATCATTCCCGGTTTTGTGCTTAGTCCCCTCCACCAAATCACAAAAATATAAGGAAATATCGTTCCACGACACCACAGGCCCTTCGGGGATATGATAGCTTTTATTAACTTTTTGAAAGTTTTTCTTAAATTCTTCACGTTGTGACATGATCAATGCATCCTAAAACCATTCTTATATGATCTTAGGATTTATAAGCCTGAACAGTTATTATGTCAAGAAAAAATATGTAAATACTCTAACTTACTTTTCAACCTTATCACGGATTTTATTGCTGATGGCACCTTTAATCCGTGCATAAAGAAAAGTATTCTGCGCGAGTTCATCTTCGTACTCGACTTCTTCAAATTCTTTGGCAAAGTTTTCAAAGTCAGCCGGCAGCGATGTTGCCCTGTCGGCAAGTTCAACCAAAAGCTTGCTTTCAAGCTCCCCTAGCTCGCCATCTTCGGCGACCATCGCCTTTAACCAGAACCACTCATCCTCATCCAGCACACCAGGTGACAAGGGATCATTGAGGACAAAACAGACAATAGCCTCGATAAAGAATTCTTTGTATTCTGCCGTATTACCGGAATTCTCGCCGACATAATCATTGATCGCGAATAAAAATTCGGCTTCATCCTGGCTGATTTCATCATCTTCAAGAAGACGGTTTTGGATCGCCTGCAACTCCTGCGCATCGACAACGCCATCATCAGCGACATCACGTAGCAATTCAGATAATGGATCATTCATGTAATCAACCATAATTAAGTCCTTTCGTTATCCAGCGATGTGGAAGTTCGGCTTCTCTGGACGGTAATTTATTTTATACAATTCTTCAATAGCAATGATCTCCCGCCTAAGAACCAATTGACGTTCTTGAGCAGCATACATTTGTTCTGCAGGCTTTGAATTTCTGGAGATTTTACCCTCGGTAAGGTCTGTCCTGATTTTCCGCACGGTATAGCCCAGATTAATCCCTTCCAGAAAGCACGCCGCCATAACGAAAGCATGATATATCCGGTCCGTTCGGGCCGCCCCTTTCTGCATTATAAAATTAAACACCGTATCCTTGTGGTCAGACCGGTGTGAAACACTACAACGCAGCGCTTCGGGTTTATCATCAATCAAAGCCGCAATATTGCTTTGATGGCTGATTTTAATATCCCGACCAAGCTGTTTTAAAGCATATTCCGCAACATCCTTTGTCGTGTCGTATTCATCGCGGGTGACTAGCGCACATTGTTCAATAATATCCATGAAACGGGCCTGCTTGGTCCGGAAGACGGCCGTGCCGTCAATATACACAGCACCCCATATGTTATCTCTGTTATAATCCTGTTCATATGCTGATAGGGTCTGTTCCCACAGCCTTTGCCAATTGGGCATGGTCTCGCGTTTTTGAAAACTACCGCCACCTTTATAGAAGTTATTGACAACTTTTGCTGCCATCCGAAGGGTCGAATGCATGTTTTGCGCCCGCACCACAACGGTTTCCCGTTCATTCGTCCGTTCAAGGTCAAGAACCATACGATTGCTGCGGACAACATTTTCAATTGCAAACGGCGCATTTCCATCCTGCCCGAAGTCATCAAAAACAATTTTTTCTCGCACCAGAGATGTATGAAATTCGCTCATAACCGGACCGCTTGTTAACCCATATTTTCAGCATGCCATGTCCGGCAAAAAGTTGCAATATAATCAGATAGCAGCTCTTAATCCGCCCATCATCATATCGATACCGCCATCTTTAATAAGACGCTTGTGCAGGTTTGTGATTGATTTATAGGCATTCTTGCCCTTTTCCAATGTCATAGTCCGTATATGTGCCTTATCCAGATCTTCCAGTTTGGCCAGCAGATCGTATAAAGCCATCAGTTCGGCCTCTTGATCGTGGGCTGGCGCAAAATTCTGGTTAGCCACCTGATTGAATTGTTTTTTCTTTTTTGGATCAATCTGATTTTGCATTGGCTTGCGGCCTTCAGGATAATAATCATTCACCCGCCGTGAACGGAAGGCATATATCCTATCATCATTCAACAAAGAGTATCCTTCGGCAACGGCCAGAACGGCCTGATTGAAGCTGGTAGAGATAACCGGTTCATCAATCATACCCTCATCCATCATGGTCTGGTCAGCCACATTCATCAAACTGTCCCAGATATACATATCAACAAAGAAACCACCGACCATTCCAAAATCACCACCCAGCGCCCCACCGCCAGCTGCAAAATTGAACGGTACGTTCAAACCGTTTTCAGTCATCTTCTGAGACAGAAACTGAAGACGCTGGATAACGAAATCCTTCATCGTATCCATTTGAATTTGTTGTATATCATCCCCTGTATTACGCATTTGATATTCCCCTCTATCTGAAGCGTTGTTTACAGAATAGTCTCGAGATATGAAAAAAGAATTAAGTCAAATACAAATTGTCATATTTTCGAAATCAGACCTTGTAAGATGCGGGAAAGCCGCCTATTTTATTTTTTCCGGAAAACGATATATTCAGGCGAATCATGACCAAAACGACATTTAACCAGGCAGAAGTTGACAATTTCGAATCTCAGGCAGATGACTGGTGGGATGAAAATGGCCCGATGAAACCCCTGCACAGGCTCGCTTCTGTACGGATGAAATACCTGAAACAGCGTATCTGTCTGCATACTGGCTGTGACGGCGATACGGATTTACCGTTAAAAGATTTAAAGATTCTTGATATCGGCTGCGGCGGCGGGCTGGTATCAGAGCCCCTGGCGCGCTTGGGCGCCACCGTAACCGGTGTTGATGCCGGTGCTAAAAACATTGAAACGGCCAAGGCTCATGCCACTAAAAACGATCTTGAAATAGATTATAAGAATGATCTTGTTGAAAACCTTGTTAAGGGAAAGACCAAATATGATGTTGTTCTGGCGCTGGAAATCCTTGAGCATGTCGAAGATACAGGCCTATTTCTGGAAAGCTGTGCCCACTTATTAAAACCCCATGGGCTTTTAATTGTCTCTACGCTGAACCGAAATCCTAAATCTTTTATGCTGGGGATCGTTGCGGCGGAGTATCTTCTTCGTTGGGTGCCGCGCGGTACGCATGACTGGAAAAAATTTCTTAAACCTTCTGAAATTGCAGCGCAGCTTGAGCCACTTGGTTTAAAGCCTGCCGATATTACCGGACTGGTCTATAATCCGATAAGCCGCGAATTTTCACTGAGCGATACAGATATAGATGTAAACTACTTTATGGCGCTTCACCGTTGACATAACGGCAGGGCTTTCGTATTATAGCGCTAAATCAAAACAAGGTTACCATGAGCGCGCCATTAGATTTTAATACCGTCGCCAAAAACAGCTTATCTGGCAACAGACAAGATAGTGAAGCTGTCATCAAATCACTTCAAGATGCTATAGATCACGACAATATCCCGCTACTTCACAAAATCATGGATCTCGACCTTGATCTTAACGATACCAATCAAGCCGGACTTTGCCCGCTGACCCGGGCGCTGTGCGCCGGTAAAATGGAGGCGTCTGCTCTGCTTTTAAAAAATGGTGCCGATCCACAAATCAGGGCGTATACCTTATTAATGGAGACCACCGATCCGGCGCCGCTTGATTTTCTACTTCAACATCAACCACCGACGCTGGCCACACAAAAAGAAATGTTTATTGAATGCCTGCGCCTTAAAAGCGAACTGGCCATCACAAGATTAAAAGACCGCGGCCTGCTTGATGCTTTAACCGATGACGAAACTGTTCACTACCTTCGTCAACAGGCCATACCTGTACAATCCCCGTTAATTAAAGCATTTGCCTTTTCCCTGCTGGATGATATCAATCAACGACAACAAAAACAAAAAGATAAACAACAGGCTATGGCTGATGAACAACGAACAGCAAGACTGCTTTCCCGCAGTGCTGCAAAATCTCCTGTTCAGCTCCGCCGTAAAAAGAGGGCCCCATGAGGCAACAAAACGAATATCTTCGTCCGTCTGCGCTACAGGACTATAGCGGCAATCCTATTTTTACAATTGATTACGAGAAAGCTTCCTCTGTCTTGAAGCAGGCGATTGATAAATGTGATTGCGATAAAATTGCTAAAATGGCCAAGGACGATGTCAATCTGAATGCCATTGAGAAACTGGGCTTCAACCCGATCCTTCGCGCTATGGAAGCCCGTAATATGGACTGCGTAGAGACCCTGCTTTTCTTTAATTCCAACCCCAACGCCAGTGACGGTGCTGCCTATATTTATGCGGCAGAGCAGGATGATTGCATTGCCCTTAAAGCCTTCTGTAAAGATCATCAACCGGAAAAAGAAACCCGGGATGAAATGCTGAAAACCGCCATCCGTCAGGAAAACCGCGCCTATCTGGAAATGATGTCTCTGCTTGGCTTATGCTCTGATCTGACCCATAAAGCAGCGCGTCAGGAACTCTCAGAGTTTGCCAAAGACTATAATCTTGATGGCTTTATCGACACGCTTCTGGACAAAGCAACCAAAAGCTCATTCCACGGCGATTTATACAGCAATAAATCGGATATTACGGATTATAGATTAAAAGTCACCAACAAACCCAAAATGAAATTTCGCCGGACCAAAACGCCACCAAAACCATAATCAATTAGAATTGGTCCTTACCCAGACGATATGCAGTAAATTCCGCCACGGTTTCAGCCAGCAAAAACGGATTGGCCTGCTTTTCCAGCCCCAATTGCGTTGGAATGGTCGGTTGTCCCGCCGCCCGCATTTTCCTTACTTTCTCTTTATAATCCGCCAAAGCCGTATTATCCGGCAATACCGTTACGGCAAAATCAATATTGGCACTGGTATATTCATGCGCGCAATATACCGCCGTATTATCCGGTAACGGTTTTATTTTGGACAGGCTGTTAAACATCTGCTCTGCCGTGCCTTCAAAAAGACGGCCACAACCAATAGAAAACAATGTATCCCCTGAAAACAAAGCCTGTTCGGCTTCAAACCAATAAACAATATGATGTGTTGTATGCCCGGGGGTTTCAATGACCTGTGCTATCGAGCTACCGATCTTTATCTGATCCCCTTCCCGGACCCTTTGATCTACATCTGAAATTCTGGCTTCACCTTTGGGGGCAATAATTTTACAACCATATTTCTGTTTTATAGCCTGATTACCACCGATATGATCGGCATGGTGATGAGTATTAAGGATAAACGAAGGCGTCCAGCCCTTTTCCTCAAGAAATGCAATAACCGGCGATGCCTCACCCGGATCGACAACAGCCACTGTATCACTATCTTCATCACGCAAAATATAAACATAGTTATCATTCAGGATCGGAATTTGTTTAATAGACAACATGTCTCATCACCCTTTCTACTTAATCGGATTTTATTTGGGACGGGCCGGATCATTGACGGACATTTCTTCGGCTTCCAGCACATCGGCAAGACGAGTTTGCGCCGATCCGGGACGTAACGGTTGCTGCTGGCTTTCATGCGGGGTCCAGCCCGTCAGATACAAAATTTCGAAAACAACCGGAATCCGGCCATCGTCTTCCTGATGCCGGGCTTTATATAAGGCATCGGTGCGCTCAAACAAGCCCCGTGACACCCGCGCCTGTGATCGTTCCACCAAAGGGCTGGCACCCCCCATGCCGCGCAGATCATGCATCAGCTTAAACACATCAGGATAACTGACGGTAATTTTATCCTGATCAACAACAGGCAAAGCAAACCGCGCGCGTTGCATCAGCGCGGTGGCATCTACAATGTCAATGAAGGGGGCTACGCGGTTACCCGCCCCTTCGTAAAGCTCCAGCTCGGCCTGCATCAGCGCGGTGCGAAATTCCGACAGGCTTTGTGGCCCCAGGATCGAGGCCATAAAGATACCATCCGGTTTCAAGGCATAACCGATCTGGGCAAGACAACCGGGAAAATCATTGACAAAATGCAGGTTAAGATTACTGATCACACAATCAACACTGTGACGCCCCAGCGGCAGCGCCTCTTCATCCGCAACAACATCTGGACCCATCTTTGCCGAAAGGTCCAGCGTGATAATATCAGCCTTTGTATAAGACGGATTTTTGCGCAGTATCTCTGTAATCAATCCTGCTTGCGTCCCGATTACCAGTATCCGCTCGAACCGGCGGTTGATGTCCAGCAACCGGTCAAGCAAGCGCTCTGCAACCTCGCGATATAAAAAGCTATGATTTTCAAAGCCTTCTGATGCACGGTTACGATTTTGGGTGATCCGTTTTCGATCAAAAATTCCGGGGATGGCGTTCATATTACATCCTGATCTGTGGGTGGCTATACCCCCGTTTGCGTATAAAATTATTTAGGGCGTTCAGGCCGTACCGCGCGTAAAACGGGCAGGTCATCTTTTTCCGCTTGTTTTTTAGGGGGCTTTAAACCGTCAGGCTCCTGCAAGTCTTCCGGTTTAGATGACTCTGAAATCTGCCGTGTTGCATTTTCAAGACCTTCCGTAGCCGGGCTATTCTGAACAGATATCTGCATATTTGACTTATCTATAGGTGGATAGGCTTGCGCCTTATCATAGCTGTCTTTCAATGATTTTTCCGGCAGGTTATCCTCGGCATCTTCATCAAAATTAAAATCCAGACTTAGTTTTTGTGTCGGTTTCTTTTTAAGCGAGACCGGCGTATCCGCAGCATCATTGCTCTCAACCGGCTTATCAGTCATGTGCCTGTCAGCTTCCTGATTTTTGCGTATATTTGCGCCTGCGCCGCCGGATACACTGCCGCGCTGGCCCATAACGCGGGATAGCGGTGCATGCGGCTGGCCTTTGATATCGACCTGGGTTTTATCGCTATTCAGTTCAAATCTTTTTTGCCGCAAATTAACCGGTGCCCGTTCTGGCGATAATCCGTGTTCTTCGCCCAATAACATATGTGTCCGTGCTAGCCCCTTGACCAGATCGGCGCTAAAGCATTCCCATGTATACAGCAAAATCCACAGCCGTTTCATGGCATGATATTCCCACTGGGTGGTTTCCGGTGGCTTACCTTCAGCCGCGACAATAAACGGATAAACACGCTGCGGTGTAATACCTGTATGGGTAAAATAACTATCGCCCAACTGCCAGACCCGATCGGGACTAACACCGAACTGTTGACCGACAAAGGATTTAGCATCCTGAATGGTCCGCACATCGCGGGGCATAACAAAGCTCGGGGCGGTAATCGTTGCCCCTGAACCGCCCAACCGTTGCGGTACCGGCAGGTTCTTTATCTCGACCCCCATCATCAGGCTGTCATCCCACCCACGGGTCAACGGATAAACAACGGCAAGATTCTCGACACCATCTTCCGAGACAATAAACTCATAATCCTTGGAAGCGATACCACGCAAAGCCCCGCCAAATTTGCCTTCCTCGACAAAGACCGAACGCATGGCTTTTAAATGCTTGCCGCTGCTGCTTTCTTCAGAAAAGCCGCTGGTTTCCCATTCATCAAGGACCTGTTCGATATCAAGGATATTAGCAGGCTCAAAATCCTTTTGCCCCCCCTCTTCGCCTTCATCATGTTCGTTAAACCGTCTAAAGGCATCAACCGTTAATTTCCCTGTTACCCAGGGCGGCGGCTCTATACCGTAACGCAGCATCAAATCAAAAACATGCATTTCCAGACGCGGTTCTGGGAGCAAGCCGACCTGCGCTGCTCTGATGATATCATTGGCATCCAGCTCCATGATCGTACCGCCGAATTTAAAACCGGTGGTGTATTTATCCTCACCAATCGGCCAACTGGTTGATCCGGGCTTGTTTACCTCGGCAAAGACAGGTTCGATGGCTTCATCAATTTGATCCGGCGCCGGAAAATAGGTCAGACCTACATACAGATTATCACCTTTACGCGCCTGTAATTTGGCATGGCGTTTAAGATAGCCGATAATCATCTTCTTGTTTTCGTCCACTTCATCGGTCATATCGACCGTATCCATGGTGATCGGCTCAATCAAATGGCCGGACCAGTGTTTACCATCCAGATTGGCGTTACCGCGCATGACCGCATTAATGATCGGCCGCGGATAACCGCTACGGACATAAATCAACAACCGGCCATCTGACGTAAAACGATAAGGAATAATATCGCAATATTCACCGGGACGGCGGGCGATTTCATGCAGCATGCCGGTTTTATTATCACGCACCGTTGTAATTTCCAGATATTCCGGCGGTGCCTGTGATGGACGGCGTTCTTCCAGAATCAGGCTTTGATGAGCGGGCATTTTCTGGGCGACAATAAAGTAGTTGGTCGCAGGTGGCGGCAGCATTCGTGCATCTTCTGTATACAGGCAGAAACGATCTTTAAAGAAATGCTCGACCACCCAAGGATTTCGGTATGGCGCGGTATAAACCAGCCGCATATCAAAACGGGCAAGCTCACGCCGGTAATCCCCATATTCAAAAAAGGTCAATTCACGGTCAAGCTGTTCTTGCCAGATTTCGCGCTCATCCTTGCGGTGAATAAATTCAATCGCCCATTTGTGCAGCAAACGAAAAACCCGGCTGTTATCTTCATCAAAGCTGAACGTTTCACCCAAACGTTCTTTATCCTTATCTGTCATCTCGTAAGCGTTCTTTTTCTTAAGTGACGGATTAAGATTTTTTAAAATTGACGGATCAAGTTCTTCGAGAAAAAAGCCTTCATAACCATCTTCCATAGGCCGTGCCGTCTGGGAATACTGGATCAATAAATCAGCATAAGACAGCTCCCCCGGTTCATCGCCGATGCTTTGCACATCCGGCAATTCCAAAAGCACATATTCATCATGGGGCGGCATCAGATAATCGCGGATCAGCATGCTGCCGCCGGGCTTTAGCTTTTTGATCTGCGCTGATAGCACCTCTGATACAATGTCTGGATCGCGACTGTGGGCCGAGTATATTTCGTGCAGAATATTGGAGTTAATAATACCGTCGACCGATTCATCTTCAAAATCAGGAATGCGGGCATCGCTAAAGCGAAAAGATAAGTTAGGCAGCTTATAGCGTGACCGGGCTTTTTCAATCAGCCTGCGGTTATTATCTATGCCAATAAAACGACGCAGCGGATTTAACAGCGCCATGGCATAAGTCACTTTACCGCTGCCGCAGCCCATATCAACAAGCAGTGCATCAGACGGCAGCAGAAAATGCGCCGAGATCAACGAGGCTTTTTGCACAATATGATCAGGAATTTGTTCAATCTCGTCGACGGCATTGTGTTCGCCGCGCGCCAGATTGATGAAATCCTTAATCTTGCGTGCTTTTTCTGCTTCTACTTCGTTTTGTTTTATTTTATCTGACACATTATCCTCAAGCGCCCAAGCTATCGTCATTTTATACAACAATTATAATAAGATTGCACGAAAAAGCCGATACGCAACCCCGATTTTATGGTATTTAAAAATATAACAGATCAGCTATCCGGAATGTAGAAAACCATGCGTGGGAAAAAGGCCTTCATAAAATCGATTTTTATTCCGCTAGACTATGCGCTGAATACGATATTACCGCCGCGCTGCATCGGTACGGGGGAAATCGTTGATCAACAGGGCATGATTGCCCCGACCCTCTGGCAGGAACTGGATTTTATTGCCCCGCCCTATTGCGCCACATGCGGCCTGCCTTTTGATTTTGAAGATAGTATCGAAGACACGACGATCTGTGGTGATTGCCTTTCTGAACCGCCGCGCTTTGATATAGCACGGGCAGCCTTGCGCTATAACGATGCCAGCCGCCGTCTGTTGCTGCGTTTTAAATACGGTGATCAACAGCATGCCGCGGTGACCTTTGCCCGCTGGCTACACCTGTCTGGACTGGAAAGCCTGAAAACGGCCGATTTTATTTTACCTGTGCCTTTACATTGGCGACGGTTATGGCAACGGCGATTTAATCAATCTGCCTTACTTGCAAAAGCACTGGCTCTGAGATCGGACATCCCCTATCTGGCCAATGCCCTGACCCGCCGCCGCTTTACCGGCCCGCAAAAAGGCCTGAACCGCAGAAATAGACAAAAAAACGTCCGCATGGCTTTTACAGTCACCCCTTCGGTAAAGGCGAGGATTAAAGGCAAGCATCTCATTCTGATTGATGATGTCATGACCAGCGGCGCGACGGTCAATGAATGTGCCAAGCTTTTAAAACATGCAGGCGCCGCCAAAATCACAGTCCTGACGGTTGCCCGTGTCCTGCGCGAAGATTACACGGCGCCGCAAGAATAGATTTACTAGAAGAATCAGCCGTTTAAGGCTACCGGACAAAGCTCTCCATGAGACTACCGACAACCATATACCAGCCATCGACCAACACAAAAAAGATGATTTTAAACGGCAGGGCAATCAGCACCGGCGGCAGCATCATCATACCCATCGACATCAGAATGGCAGCGGTGACAAGATCAATAACCAGAAACGGCAGAAACAGCATAAAGCCGATCTCGAAGGCACGGCGTAGTTCGGTTATCATAAAGGCCGGAATAATAACATGGATCGGCGCATCTTCGGCATTCTCAAGATCAGGGTCATCATGAATACGAACGAACAACGCCAGATCTTTTTCACGGACATTACTGAGCATAAAGCTTTTAAACGGCCCGGCTGTACGTTCAAAGGCCTGAACCTCGGTAATTTCATTATTGACCAGCGGCGCGATCCCCTCCTCATAGGCCTGACTGAAGACCGGCGACATAATAAAAAAGGTCATGAATAAGGCAAGACTGACCAAAACCGTATTTGGCGGGGTCTGCTGCGTCCCCATAGCGGTCCGCAGGAATGACAGCACAACAACGATCCGCGTAAAGGAGGTCATCATCATCAGAATCGATGGCGCCAACGTCAAAACGGTCAGTAAGGCAACGATCTGAACAATACGGCCAGCGACCGATTCACCGGTGGCTTCTACATCACTGCCACCAAGATCAAGCGTCAAGCTTTGTGCCCAAGAGGCCTCAGGAATAAAAGCCACTAAAAACAGTAAAATCAGCGATATAATTCTAATTTTTGACATTTTGCTTTTCCTTGGGCTCGGCTTTTGCCTTAACTCCCTGCTCCACCACCAGCGCGTGATCATGGCTGACAAGCAGTAAATGCTCTTTATCATCACGGCGCACCAGAACCAACCGGTTTTTAGCGTCTATCGGCAAATGTTCGACCAGCTTTAAACGGCGGTCTGCCCGGTTGATGGCCATGAATTTGCTGTCTCCAAATCGCTTGATCAGAAAGGAAAGCAGCCACATAAGCGACAGCACCAGAACAAAGGCCATTATGGCTTTTAAAACCTGCATAGAGTCCATGCTTTATTTCTATGGGAAGGATGAGAAAATGACAAGTGTTTATTCGCCGCTAACAGCGCGGCCAATATCATCGATCTTACGGATCAGCTTTTGCAGTTGATCGACGCATTGCCGCCCCTCTTCAGGTGACAGGGTCAAAAGATCCTCGCACAAAACAGCTGTTTCGCGGTCCAGACCTGATAAATCTACAGTCTCGCCGCCGTAAAACCTGCGCTCGCAGCTGCGGGCATAATTGAGCAGATTATCAATGCGGTCTTGCACATCTTCTAATAAAACCGGGTTATTTTGGGTCGTGTCGGGCATTTTCTTCAACTGCGTTTGCTCGGTTATACTCTCCATTAACTCTGTAAACATACGCCAGAATTTCGGCGACCGCAATCAGTGCATCAGCCGGAATTTCACTATCCAGCTCCACAGCGGATAACATTTGAGCCAGATCACGGTCTTCACGGACTTTTACGTCATTCTGAAAAGCCAGAGCCAATATCTGCTCTGCCAACAGCCCATATCCAGAAGCAGTAATTTTTGAAATATCCTTGCCATCCTTGGCAAAATTCTCGATCGCGACAGCAACAGCCCGCTCAACCTCATCCCTGGATCGGCGGACGGGTTTTATATTCGGTCCTTCGGGATTTCGATTATTGTCAAAGATGTCAACCATAACTGGCACCCTTATTGCATGTTAAGACAGCAGGAAGCGGTTTCGGGAGACCGCACGGGAAGTATAACACAGAAATTAGGGGAGATTTATAATGAATACGATCAAAAATTTACATGATCTTAACAAGAAAATGTCACACTTAGATCTATCTGTATGTTATGATAGAGAAATACGGTCGCACATTTCCCGTGACGAGCTGACAATGGAAGGGGATCACAATGACCACAGATAATCTAGGCCTGTTTGATGGCATCTACTCGAAAATGAGCTTTTTAGAAAAACGTCAGAAAGTCATTGCCCAGAACATTGCCAACGCAGATACACCGGGCTACAAGCCGCAAGATGTCAAAGAACCAAGCTTTGCCAAAGTCCTTGGTAACACCACCAGCAGACTGCCTTTAAATGGCGGCACGGCCACGGTTAAAACCACGCAGTCAAATCATATGGAACTGGGTCGGAGCAGCCTGGCCTCTAGCGATAGTGTTAAAGCCCGGGACCAGAAAGAAACCTATGAAACATCACCGTCCGGTAACGCGGTTATCCTGGAGGAGCAAATGCTCAGCGCCAGTGAAACCCTGGGCGAACACCGGATGATGGCCAACTTGCATGAAAAATATGTCAAAATGATGCGCGCTGCGACTGGTAACAGATAACCGGTAAAGGCCGGCGCGGCTAATAAAAGGAGACTTTAAAAATGACAACAGATATTAAACAGGCCATGGATCTTGCCGCTATGGGGATGCGCGCCCAAGGGACGCGGATGCGGGTCATTTCCGAAAATATGGCGAATGCCGAAACCACCGCCCGCGAAGCCGGCGGAGATCCCTACCGTCGCCAGATGGTAACGTTTAAGAATGTTATGAACCGCAGAACAGATGTGAACGAAGTCAAAATCGACAAAATCATTGGCGATCAATCTGATTTCCGTATGAAACACGATCCGTCCCATCCGGCCGCAGATAAAGATGGTTTCATAAAGCTGCCGAATGTTAATTCACTGGTTGAAATGATGGACATGCGTGAGGCCCAGCGCTCTTACGAAGCCAATCTTGGTATTATTGATATGTCCCGTACAATGCTCATGCGCACAATTGATCTGCTTCGCAGCTGATCGTAAAGATAAGGAGATTTATAAGCCATGGTTGAAGTTAACGGTGCAGTCGGCGCCTATCAAAACGCTTTAAAACAGGTAACGGAAAACAGTGATAAAAAATCAGACGGTGCTTCTTTTGGTGACATGCTGAAAGAATCTCTTGGCGATGCCATTGAGACCCAGCACAAAAGCGAACAAATGAGCGCCGCTGCCGTTCAGGGCAAGGCCGATATGATTGATGTTCTACAGGCCGTGACCGAGGCAGAAACAACACTGAACACCGTTCTGTCAATCCGTGACCGTCTGGTTCAATCCTATCAGGAGATCATGCGGACCCCGATCTGATTTCTATCTAAGCAAGTTTTTTGTCCGGCTTTAAATAATATATTGAAGCTTTCTACCAAATACGGGTAAACTGGCTGCTATGGAAGATCAAGAAGTCATAGATATCACTCGCGAAGCCCTGATGCTGGTGCTGCAAATCGGTGCGCCGGTAATGATTATCGGCCTTATCGTCGGTGTTATCATCGCTCTGATACAGGCTTTGACCCAGATTCAGGAAATGACCTTAAGCTTTGTCCCTAAAATTATGGCCATTTTCTTTAGCATCTTTTTATTCTTTCCCGTTTTTGCACAGATGATGAGCGATTTCACCCAGATGATAGCCGACCGAATTGTCGCTTTTGGATAAGACATGCTGGAAACCTTCATCGAACTGCACTTTTTTGCGTTTCTACTGATCTTTACCAGGATCGGTGTTGCAATGATGGTCATGCCAGGCATCGGGGAAAGCTTTACCCCGACCAATGTCCGCCTGTTGATTGCCCTTGGCCTTAGTCTGGTGATGACGCCATCCTTGTCAGGCCATCTGCCGGCTCTGCCCTCTTCGCCCGGCCTTCTATTTATGCTGATTGGCTCCGAGGCAATTACCGGTCTGTTTATCGGTACGGTAATGCGATTACTGATCTCTGCGCTTGATACGGCGGGGATGATTATCTCCCTGAATACCGGTCTTGCCAATGCGCAGGTTTTTAACCCGACCTCCGGTGGGCAGGGCTCTATTATCGGTGCTTTTTTCGGGGTTCTGGGGGTGACCATGATTCTGGTCAGCAACATGCATCATTTCCTGCTGCTGACGATTTTCGAAAGCTACCAGATGTTTCCCGCTGACGGCTATATAAGCTCGACCGGGCAAATGGCCGAAGTCGTCGCCCAAGTCGTCAACACCGCCTTTAATACCGGCGCCAAGCTGGCGATGCCCTTTATTATCGTGACTCTGGTTCTCTATACCGGATTTGGTCTTTTGGGGCGGCTGATGCCCCAGATCCAGATCTTTTTTCTGGCGCTGCCGGTTCAGATTTTATTAGCGATCATAACCTTAATGCTGACCTTTTCAACAGTGCTGCTGTACTGGATGACCGTATATGAGGAAACGGTCACACGTTATCTTATATTTTAATGAAGGACGCCATCTATGGCTGACGAAACAACAGATGATTCACAAAAGACCGAGGACCCCACGTCCAAACGTCTTGAAGAATCCCGAAAACAAGGTCAGGTTCCGCTTAGCCGCGAAGTCAATCACTGGGTAATGCTGATCGCCTCCGCCTTTGTCCTGCTGGTTATGGGACCCGGGATCATGTCATCTTTTGGTGAACTTTTCCGTACTTTTGTCGAACAGCCGCATATGCTCTCCCAAAATGAAAATGGTATCGGTTATGTGTTGGCATCCCTGTTTATCAGAACCGGTGAAATTTTATTCCTGCCCATGGTGGTCATGGTTGTGGCCGCTATTGTTGCTCCTCTGGTTCAGATCGGGCCACTGTTCAGCGCTGAAACAATCAAGCCCAAGCTTTCCAAAATATCCCCCATAGCAGGTGCCAAGCGTTTGTTTTCTCTCCGTTCGGTCGTTGAATTTCTGAAAACCCTGATGAAAATGGCGATTATTGGTACTGTCACGGTCATTTTGATGATGCCTTTTTACGGTACGATTGAGCATTTTATCGGCCTGCCTATTGCCTTTGCGCTTAACGAGCTGCATAGCCTGATTTTTCGCATGATGGTCGGCATTATCAGTATTCTGACCGTTATTGCCGTCATAGACCTGATTTACCAGCGTATGGAACATATGAAAAAACTTCGTATGAGCAAGCAGGAAATTAAAGACGAATTCAAACAAACCGAAGGGGACCCGCAAGTTAAGGCCAGACTCTCCGAACTGCGTCAAACACGCGCCCAGCAACGCATGATGGCATCAGTACCGGAGGCCGATGTCGTTATCACCAACCCGACCCATTACGCCGTCGCTTTGAAGTATGATCCTCAACAGATGGATGCGCCGGTTATGATTGCCAAAGGGATTGATGAAACAGCCCAGCGCATCCGCGAAGTTGCCAAAGAGAACAGCATCACTATTATCGAAAACCCGCCTCTGGCCCGCGGCCTGTTTGATAATATGGAGATTGACGAAATTATCCCGGGTGACTTCTTTAAGGCCGTGGCCGAAGTTATATCTTATGTCTTTAAGCTTAAAGGCAAGAAAATGAATTGATAGGCGGTAAAATTCGTCTTCCGGCCATAAATGGCTTTGCCTCCGGCGCCAAACCTTTTATACTTCCTTGGGATCAAAAGGGGAATTTACGTGTCCGATAACGGAACCGACAGCTTTTTTCTACAAGATGAGGTGCAAGCGCCTGAAAAACGTCGCGCGCAGGCCAAAAAACTCAAAACATGGGTTGTTATACTGATCGGTATTGCTTATGCGCTGTTAACAGCGCTTTTTGCCATGCTGATGAATGTCGGAGGCCAGGACATCATTATGCTGCTGAGCGTCTATGCCTATGGGTTGATGGGCGGTGGCGCTCTTCTGATTGTCAAAATGCTCTTCCAGAAATCCGAAAAAAATCGTCGTATCCTGTCCGAAGTTCTCGAACACAGCCGGGCCGGACGTCTGATCACCGATCATAATGACGAAACCGTTTATTCCAATATCCGTTTTGAAAAAATGCTGTCTTCAAGCGCGCCGACACTGGATAATTTTTCCGAACTTTTCACCAGTGGCCGGAAAATGCGTTCTTCCCTCAACAACTTAAAGAAAAAAGTTTTAAGCGGTGAAAGCACCCGGCTTGAAGCCGAAGCTATTATTGACGATAAAGAAACCTTCCTGCAAATCACCGCAAAGCCCATTCAAGGCTGGAAAAACTATGTCCATTGGCGAATTGACGATCTAAGCGAACAAAAAGCCGCCGAAGACCGCCTGATTGAAGAACGTGAAAAACTTGCCGATTTTACCGATAATGCGCCGGTTGGCTTTTTCTCGGTCGATGAAAATGGCGTCTTCACCTTTATCAACAACGTGCTGGCCAAATGGCTGTCGGTTGATCAAACAGAAATTATCGGTCGGGGCAAACTTCACGATTATCTATTTGATATCCCCGAAGATATTAAGCCTTATGAAGTTTTTGAAAACAGCGACAGTCATCACCAATCCGGCGAACTGTCCATGGTTGCCAAAGACGGGCGGATATTCAAGGCGGCCATCACCCATTCGATTGTTCCTGACACCAAAGCCGGTAAAATCCGCACCCGATCTGTCATTTATGATTTAACGGCCGAACAGGAAATTGAAGCCGCCTTGCGCGAAACACAGGACAGTTTCGAGCGCCTGTTTGAAGAAGCCCCCGTCGGCATCTGTCTGCTTGCCCGTGACGGGGCGATTGATGCCGCGAATGCCAGCCTTGGCGGTATGTTTGGCCTGAAAGCACAGGATATCAAGCATAAGCTGTTTACCGATTATATTCTGGATTCAGATCGTAAAATGGTTAGCGAATGGATTGAACAGCTCTTCCGCAGTAAACAAAAAAGCGCGACGATTGAAGCCCATCTGAATACGCAGGCCAAAACAGTTGTGCAGGTATTTGGCCGCAAATTCCGCGGCGGCGATTCCATGGTCCTCCACTTCATCGACCTGACCGAACAAAAAAAGCTCGAGCAGCAATTCACCCAGTCACAGAAAATGCAGGCTATAGGCCAATTGGCTGGCGGTGTGGCCCATGATTTCAACAACCTGTTGACTGCGATGATCGGCTTTTGTGATCTTCTGTTATTGCGTCATAAACCCGGTGATCCTTCCTTTACCGATATCATGCAGATCAAACAGAATGCCAATCGTGCCGCCAATCTGGTCCGGCAATTGCTGGCCTTTTCCCGTCAGCAGACCCTGCAGCCCAAGGTCATGGATATCAATGAAGTGTTAAGCGAGCTATCTCACCTGATCCGCCGTTTGATTGGTGCCCGCATTGATCTTAGCATTGAACACAAAAGCGCGGAGCCGGGGCTGGTCAAAGTCGATCAAGGCCAGTTGGAACAAGTGCTGATCAACCTTGCTGTTAATGCGCGTGATGCAATGCCGGAAGGCGGCGCGCTGAATATCTTTACCTCTGCTGTTACCAATGATGAAGAAGTCCAGATGAATACCAATGATCTATTGCCGCCCGGTAAATGGGTTCGCATAGATATCGAAGACACCGGCACCGGTATTCCGAAGGAAATTCTTGACCGTATTTTCGAACCGTTCTTCACCACCAAAGAACTGGGCGCCGGTACTGGTCTGGGGCTATCTACCGTGCATGGCATTATTCACCAGACTGGCGGCTTTTTATCCGTCCATACTGAAGTTAACACCGGTACGACTTTCTCTATCTATCTGCCGTTCTTTGAACGTAATCCGGATGATCAGGAAAAGAATGCCGAAAAAGAAACCGAGAGCGAGGCCGATCTTACCGGCACCGCCAAAATACTCCTGGTCGAGGACGAGGATGCCGTCCGCAGCTTTAGCGCCCGCGCGCTTGGCAACAAAGGCTATGACGTGATCGAGGCTATAAATGGCCGTGATGCGCTTGATATTATTGCCCGCGACAAACCAGCGCTAGAGCTGATTATCACCGATGTGGTCATGCCCGAAGTCGATGGCCCGACGATGATCGAAGAACTGCGCGAAACCTACAAAGATGTCAAAATCATCTTCATGTCCGGCTATACCGAAGACCGGTTAAAACAGCAGTTCGGTGAAGATTTCTGGTTCCTGCCTAAACCCTTTACACTAAAACAGCTGGCCACCAAAGTTAAGGACGTTCTGGACGCCTAACTAACATAGCGCTTCTTTTTCAACCTGACTGAACAACACCCCTTAACATCGTTCTTTATTTGTTCTTTTTTGTTGACAGCAAGAACAAACAGTGAATAATGGGACTTAGGAATTGCATTTTTTCAACACCTGTGCGAGAAAGGAGTCATTCAAATGACAGTTACAGACCTCAAGGGAAAGCAGGACACTATGAACTCATCCGATAAACAAAAAGCACTCGATGCCGCCCTCGGCCAGATTGAACGCGCCTTTGGTAAAGGTTCGATCATGAAGCTCGGCAGCGATAATCCGAACGCTAATATCGCCTCGATCTCGACCGGCTCTCTTGGCCTTGATATCGGGCTTGGTATTGGCGGGCTTCCACGTGGCCGGGTTGTTGAAATCTTTGGCCCTGAAAGCTCTGGTAAAACGACCCTCGCCCTTCAGGTTATTGCCGAAGCACAGAAATCCGGCGGTACTTGCGCTGTCATTGATGCCGAACACGCTCTCGATCCGGGATACGCCAAAAAACTGGGCTGCGATATTGACAATCTGCTGATCTCTCAGCCGGATGCTGGTGAACAGGCGCTTGAAATTGCCGATACGCTCGTTCGTTCCGGTGCTATTGATGTGTTGGTTATCGACTCTGTGGCTGCACTTGTGCCAAAGGCCGAGCTTGAAGGCGATATGGGTGACAGCCATATGGGTCTGCAAGCGCGCTTGATGAGTCAGGCTTTGCGTAAGATCACAGCCTCGATTTCGAAATCAAAAACCGTTGTTATCTTTATTAACCAGATTCGCATGAAAATCGGCGTTATGTTCGGCAGTCCTGAAACGACAACCGGCGGTAATGCCTTGAAATTCTATGCCTCTGTCCGGCTTGATATCCGCCGTATTGGCGCGATCAAGGACAAGGAAAACATGATCGGGAACCAGACCCGTGTCAAAGTCGTCAAAAACAAGATGGCACCGCCCTTCCGTATTGTTGAATTCGATATAATGTATGGCGAAGGTATTTCCAAATTGGGCGAGATCCTTGATCTGGGTGTCCAGGGCGGCATTGTTGAAAAAGCCGGTGCCTGGTACTCCTACAAAGGCGAGAAAGTCGGTCAAGGCCGTGAAAATTCCAAAGTTTTCCTTGCTGAAAACCCGGCATTGGCAAGCGAAATTGAAAACCAGATCCGCGAAAATGCCGGTCTGGTCGCCAACGCGATGCTGATGGGCAGTGAAGAAAAACAGGAAGTCGCTGCCGAAAATGCCGATCAGGATACCGATCCTGAAACCAAAAAGAAGGCGGCGTCCTAAGGTCGCTTTTACACTTCCCCTAGTACAATAAGAAGGCGGGCTTTGGCCCGCCTTCTTTATAAGTATTCTTTTATGATAGATTAAGGTACGAACAGCCCGCATTGTCTTGACATAACGCAAAATTCGATGATATGCTTTTTTGCAGATATAAATATTTATTACAGTTTAAAGGATTACGGTATGACCGACCATAATACGACCAAACACATCCTTGGTGATAGCCTGACTAGAAAAGTAACCATGCTTTACGTTGAACACGGCGAAATCAAATCCTTTGACCCGGCGCAAAACCCTACGGGTGCCTATGATCTTCACGCTAAAATGGCGAGATTAGAAAAGAAAGGCGATGATGGCTGTAAAGATGCCGGGCTATATGTTGAATATATTGCAGAAGAAAAACATCTAAATCTGGACGATATTGCCCATAGGCTAGAAGTAAACTTATTAAGCGCCGATGGCGAGCCGGAAACACCTTTCAGTCTTCTTTCTGCCGGAGAAAAGAGCAACCCCATAACGGTGGCCGGTACATTGGCAGAAAACAATAAAAAGCTGGCTGAATTTAAAAATAGTAGCCAACAGGTTCTTGACCTAAGAGGTGCTGCAAAAGCGATACAGCAAGAGATTGCCCCCTCTTACAAAACTATTATCCGTAAGCTGCAGGAATATATTGATAAACCAGCACAAAAAAAGGATTCTCTGAGCGCCAGAATTTCCCATTGGTTTAAACGGCCGTCATCAAGCACCCCGGCACCGGCAACAAAGCCAGTGACGAACCCCAAACCACAGCAGCCACCCAAACACCCATAATGCTAGAATTAAAAAGAGGGCCTTTGCCCTCTTTTTCTTTAAACTCTCGTTTGATCAACCTTTTTCACGCATGATCCGGGCTTTATCACGATTCCAGTCGCGTTCTTTGATGGTTGCGCGCTTGTCATGTTGCTTCTTACCCTTGGCAAGACCCAGCTCTAACTTGGCGATACCACGCGGTGTAAAATACAAGGACAAGGGAACCAGCGTTATCCCTGACTTTGAAATTTCACCCAGTAAACGCGACATTTCACGTTTATGAAGCAGTAATTTACGCGGTCGCTTGTGATTATGCTGTAAATGCGCACCTGCATGACCGTAATCGGGAATATATAGATTATACAGATAAAGTTCACCGTGATGATCACCGGCATAGCATTCCGCTATACTGACCCTGCCAGCGCGCAACGATTTGACCTCGGTGCCCGCAAGGACAATTCCGGCCTCTATCGTATCTTCAATAAAATAATCAAAGCGCGCTTTTTTGTTGTTGGCAATGATCTGCCGCCCATGCGTGCTGTTTTTCTTTGCCGCTGCCATCGGTACCCTCTTAAATAATACTTATATTAGCCCGAGCTTTTCCAGCTCTGCATCCAGTTTGCGCGCTAACGAATCAGTGACCGGAAGCAAGGGCAAACGCAAGACATTCTCAACTTGTCCCATTTTAAACGCCGCATATTTCGCAGGCGCCGGACTGGTTTCAACAAAAAGCAATTCATGCATTTTCATCAGCTGGTTACGACGTGCTTCAAATGTCGTAAAATCCCTATCCCGCCAGGCATTATGCAGCTCGGCACAAAGTTTGGGGGCAATATTGGCGGTTACAGAAATGCACCCTTCTCCGCCTTGGGCCAGATAGGCCGCAATCGTACCATCCTCACCGGATAACAGACAGAATTCCTCACCCAACCGGACACGCATTTCCAAAGGCCGGTACAAATCCGGCGATGCATCCTTAATGCCGACGATCCGCGGCAATTCGGCAAGACGACACAGGGTATCGACCTCAATATTGGCAACCGTACGACCCGGTACATTATAAATAATAATGGGGATATCCGTTGCATCATGGATGGCCTTAAAATGTTGGTAAATCCCTTCCTGTGAAGGCTTGTTGTAATACGGAACAACCGTTAGAATAGCGTCAGCCCCTGCTTCTTGTGCATGTTGAGCAAAGCGCACCGCAGTCACCGTCCGGTTTGACCCGGTTCCGGCAATCACCGGAATCCGGCCCGCGACGGTCTTGACACAGCGGGTGATTAGCTCCATATGTTCTTCATCACTTAAGACGGGTGTTTCACCCGTTGTCCCACAAGGAACAAGACCATGCGTACCCTGTTCAATATGCCATTCGATCAAACGATCAAAAGCAGATGTATCGACTTCGCCAGCCGTATCAAATGGGGTAATCATGGCAACTATAGAGCCAAAGAACATGGTCGTTTCCTTTATTATGTATTTTTTGCTTTTCTTACTATAAATTTCTTGTGCAATTTTACAAGCCCCTCACAAGCCGTTGCGCCCGAATTTCGAGGTGATAACCTAATCTCGGCCCTTCGCGACCCTGCAGAAATAAAACGCCTGAGCAAGCAAACTGACTTTGATGATCCACTATCAGTAAAAATGTTGATTTGGTTGCATTTAAGCCAATATGCCGATCAGGCAAGCTTTAATCAAATTCGTCATTTTATAGTTGCCAATCCTGACTGGCCGCATGAAAGCACCCTTGCCCGTAAGGCAGAAGAAAAACTGCCGGCCAATCTTCGTCCTTATGAGGTTAAAAGCTGGTTTGACCGCTACGCCCCGCAAACGGCGGATGGGCTGCTACGTTATCTAAGAGCGATACAACAGCTGGGCTATGAACCACAGATTTCCCGTGCTCTAAAATCTTATTGGTTGGCAGGGGATATTGATGCCAAGGATTTTACAAAAATCATCCGCACCTATGGCCGCTACCTGACCCCGGATCTTCATGCTCAAAGGATCGATAACCTGATCTGGAATGGCCGTGTTACAGAAGCCGCCATGATTTTACCCCTGGTCCCTGCCCGTCAGCGCGCCCTATACGAAGCCCGCATTCTGCTGGCAGGACAAGAAAACGGGGTTGATGCAGCCATAGAAAAGGTGACCGCCCAGGACCAAATGGATCCGGGGTTGATTTATGAACGGGCCCGTTGGCGTCGCCGCGCCAATGATGATCATGGGGCACTTCAACTGTTAAATATCTCTGCCGTTGATCAGTCCCGTCATAGCGATAAATGGTGGCGGGAACGTCACATTCTGATCCGCCGCGCAATGGAACGTCAGGATTTTCATTCTGCATTGCAAATTGCAAAAAAACACCGCCAAAAAAGCGGTTTTTCATTCGCTTCCGCAGAATTTCTGGTTGGCTGGTTAACGCTTCAATACGAAAAACAACCTGATGCCGCCGCCCGTCATTTCATACGATTGTATGAAGGCGTCTCCAGCCCTATCAGCGTCTCCAGAGCAGCATATTGGGCCGGACGCGCCTATGAAGCACAACGCAATATGGCAGAGGCGCAAAAATGGTATAAACGCGCTGCGGGACATTCATTGTTCTTTTATGGTCAGTTGGCCAATACAAGGCTTGGTCAACACAGACTTCCTGTACAATGGGCTCTCACCCCGCATGTGACAGATACCCAGTCACATTTGATCCGCAACCAATGGGCGGGCGCCATCCGCATTCTAAACAACTGGGATCTATCACCTCATAGCGATGCTTTTTTTGCTAAACTCTTTAATCACGTCAAATCAGCCGAGGATTATAAATATATCGCCGCGCTCTCAAAATCGGTAGGCCGCTATGATCAGGCTATCCGCGCGGCAAAAGGATTATATTCGGACCACGGCGTTATGTTGACAGTCGGCTATCCGACCTTACCCGGTATCACCCCTGAACTTGCGCACCGAAGTCATCTTTTTGGCCTGATCCGGCAGGAAAGCGTTTTTAATGCCAAGGCGCGAAGCTTTGCCGGCGCCCAAGGCTTAATGCAATTGATGCCACCCACAGCGGCTGAAACAGCCCGTAAGCTTGGCCTGCCTTACAAAGAATCTGCCCTGACCGAAGACCCGAAATACAATACAGTATTGGGAACGGCATATATCGAACAACTTCTTAAACGTTATGATGGTAATCTCATCCTTGCCACAGCCGCTTATAATGCCGGACCAGGGCGTGTGAACGGCTGGATCAAAGATCTTGGCGATCCCAGAGATCCGAATATTGATATTCTCGATTGGATTGAAACGCTACCGGTATATGAAACAAGAAATTACATTCAAAGGGTAATGGAAGCCACACGCGTGTATTCAGAGCTTTTACGAGAAAATCAAGACATACTCGCTAAAAGCAATCATCGATTGTAAACTGGCACGTATGTTGCTAATACCGCCATGATGTTATCATATTATGGCGAAAACGATGCGACCTGAACTTGTAAAAATACGTGAAAACATTGAAACGGACGATAACGCCGAGCTTATTTGGGCCAAAACCTATAACGAGCCTATTGGGTTCGTACAAATTCCTTATCTTCGTGATCGGTTAAATGAAACGCTCGCTAAATTCCATGTCAGTCCGCGTATTCGTAAGAAACTATGCCTGAGCCTGACTGAAATCATATCCAATCTGATTGAACACCCTGTAAAAAAAGCCAGCTTTATTGATTTGAAAGTTTCTAAAAATCAGGAATATATCTATTTTTGCCTGCGTGATAACAGCAGCCCTTTCCTGCATTTTCAAAAAAAAGCAGAAGAATCCCGTCATCTTATGGCCAGCAATTTTTCTGCCCTCTCCGGAGGCGGGCTGGGCGTAGTGGTCGAGCAGCATAAAAACATCCTCTACCTGACAAAAAACGAAACCAACGACGGCTATAATCACTTTTGTATTTTTGAAAAACGCCCTGGGACTTCTGCCTCTGGACGGCTTCATTCTTTAGAAGACCAAAGGAAAAAACGGGTACGCTTACGTTTTTCACCTAAAATACGCCATCTAAAGCAGCATTATCAGATAATCGGTTAACAGAAAAATGATAAGTAAACATATAATGAATACCAAGAAGATACGAAGTTACTGACCAATGATAACATTAGATTAACACTATTTATGTTATAATTCTCTCTAATACCTGTAATTAGGGTCTGAACCCAATTTAACCTCTTGATTTATTTGCGGTTGGTGTGGTTCACTGTTGATAAACAGGAGGTATCACATGGCAAGATTTGATTTAACCGATGCAGAGTGGGCTACTATCCAGCCGCT
>Ga0306901_1000102_pt1 | contig 42776 bp, 93 predicted proteins | sample AntRauMFilla3767_FD_190431 | JGI IMG/M metagenome (GOLD analysis project Ga0306901, IMG submission 190431) | Saline lake microbial communities from Rauer Islands, Antarctica - Metagenome Filla 3 #767 (v2) (version 2) | ecosystem: Environmental > Aquatic > Non-marine Saline and Alkaline > Saline ... | reverse complement strand
TCTGGACGGGATCGGAACCCTCGTATTTCCAGAAAAGATGCTCACAACCGGCATCACGCTCGGATCGGGACGCCTTTGCTGTATACAGAAAGGGCGCTTCATAAGGGTTATCACTCATGTGTTTTTTCCTCGTCGTGCAATACATATTCGTTACGTATCAAAGTGTGCAGGTAATCGGCCAATTCGTCAAGGGAAGTTACATGCTTAAAGAACCTTGACGCACCGCCATCGTCGCCAAAGCCCTTGACGACCTCGCCAGCCGCCTGTCCAATGCCTTTACCGAATGCGACCCGATTGTAGGTAGACGTCGCTTTAACATAGGGAGCAGGGCTTTTCAGGTAGCCGCTCTGGGCATCGACAAGGGCTACGGGGCAGTCGGGTTGGCAGTTCCAATCATCTACCTCTTCGGTACCGTCGTCACCGTAGGCTTGGAATTTAGGGCGACCCTTGTATTCGCCATAGGCGTTTTTAGTCAGGGCGCTGGGTTCGTTGCCTGTTACAGACCCCGAAGTGTTCGTAACCTTTTTGGTGCCTCTACGTTCACACTGCGAAGCATGTACGAAAATGAAATTGGCAGGCCACCGCCCATTTGATGGATCAAACATATCACCGGAACGTCCTTCACCTGTTTTGTAATTGTAGACTTTTCCGGTTGGTGAATCGAAAGCAGGCTGCGGCACCCTAGCGTTATCCTCGTCGCTATCGGACGCATAGGCCACACGGCTCCCATCAATGTCTACAGCGCCCGTTCCCGAACGCACGATGCGTTCTACGACTGAGGACTCCGGGTCTTGACGCAAGAGGAGAGCCACTTGCACCTGACCACCCGGCAACTGAGCCGTCACGACGTCCCGCACTTCCAAGCCCGCACGGAGGGCACGAAAGCCTACGGCGTCCGCTTGTGTTTCGGTAGTCAAGACCGTCACGTACTCACCGGGTTGTAAAGTAGGCCAGTTTTTCATGCGTCCACCCACACCACACGATCCACCGACCCCACAAGATCCGCAAGGTACCAGATCAGGTCGTCTATGCTTTGAGTCTGGCGATAGAACCTCGATGCACCGCCCTTGTCACCGTAAATAGGACCTTGTTTCTGATACCCACCCTGCCCCGGCCTGAAAATACTTTCGGGTTGGGCGTCAGACGGACTTGTGCAGCCCGGTCTGTCACCACTTTGTTGATCCAAGGCCACCACAGGGCATCCCGGCTGGCAATCCCAATCGGCTACTGTTTCTTTGCCGTCTTCGGCAGTGTAGCTGATCTTCTGGTAACCCGGCTCTTTCGTATTAAACTGAATACGCCCGTCTGCTTGTTGCTGTACCGGATTAGGACGATGCCCCTCTTTGGGATGCACTTTTTTAGTACCATTGCACACACAGTCGGGACCGTGGACTAGGATCTGATTCGGCGGCCAACGGCCAGCGGGGTTAGCAGGGCCATTGCGCTCCTTCGGACTGTGCGTAAACATGGAACGTCCCGGCCTTTTGTACCCTTCGTGGGCGTTACCTACCGTCCAGTCACCGGAGCTTTGATCCACGACTTCACTGGACTCTACCGACACACGGCACGCATCGATATTGATCGTACCCGCACCGGTCCGTACCGTATTCTCAACGATCGAACCGTTAAGCTCGGCACGCACAAGGATCGCCACCAACGATTGATCTACCATCTGGATAGCCACGGCGTCCCGGATCTCTAGCCCCTCTTTACGTATACGGAAAGCCGCACCATCCACGGTTGCAGCCTCGCTCACGAAAACTGCGTGTTCGCCGGGTTTTAGATCAAATCTCATCGGGTTCCATGATAAATACGGGTGTAGCCTCACCTACGAAAGCGCCCAACACATTGTATTCGAAATACTCTACAGCTTCCATTTCAGTCATGTCGTCCATCAAAATCAAAATGCACGATGTCGTATCATAAGCTACAGAAATGCCTTGTCCGCCTTTGTAAGCCACTCCTACGATTGCATCATCGAAACCGTCAGCGAAAAGGACCTCTGGATAGCGGGCCGCTATTTGATCACGCTTGCTCATCGAAATCGTCCGTTTCCAGTAACTCTGCAGGCATGAACCGACAAAGGGTACCGCGATCGTTCTGGACCGCATGAACAATCCAACCGATACGACGGTATTCGTCTAGCAACTTATCTAGTCCCGGCTGTTGGGTTCCGATCTGTACGGGACACGTTCGGGATTGGCTCCATTCGTGGCTGCGAAGAATACCATCAATGGTCGTTTCCCACACTAAAAACCTGTGGTCTAGCACTTCTTCAGGGCGGATCATTCTTCGGCCTCTTCGGGCGGGGTCTTAGCTTCGAAGGTCTCCTTGATCGCCAAGTACAAGGCATCCCCGGTAGGGATACCACTGCCCGGTGGAAAAACAACATCCCGGATGCGGCTAAGTTCTGTGATCAAACTGTTCACGCGCTCGTCAGCATACCTCACACCACCCTCAAGGGCACGGATACGACGCAAAGCCCGCTGTAATAGGGGGTTGTCGTTTTCCAGCGCCTCTTCGATAGCTGCCCCACATTCAACGTCGAGCAACCCCTCTTCATCTAATTGATCAGTCATTCGTTGCCCTTTTACGTAATTCGTCCAACAGCGTTCCGTTCGTGAGTAATTCCGCTAAACGTCGCCGTTCCGGCGCTGTTTTGAAAAATCATCCAGACATGGGGACATGTTATCACGCACCTGAAAAACACTGATTTCATACTGCATGTCACCCACAACGAAACCGATGCTGTCGTGCGAGGATTGTCGGCTGCGATTACCACATCACCCGTAGACTCAACTTGATACATGATCCTAAAGACCATGTTGTCCACAGCCAAACTGGTGTCGAGGAAATGATCTAAGGGCAAGCCACTCGTGTTGGAATGATTAACAATCATATCATTCGTCTCCGGGATAGTTGATTTCTACAGGCTGGCGCTTCCACCGAATCAAATGGCCGCGCTTGATGATCGTGTAACCTTTGTTACCACGCTTGGTGGGCTTGTACGTCTGGTGAGTGACCATCCGCTCCGCACCCCGGTTCGTTTCGACGTACAGGTTTTCAGACTGGTTATCCCCACAAAGGGTAAAGGCCAGTACCAGATCCCCATCTTGAATGTTGATAGACTTCACGCCTTTCCCCGGACCCTTGTAACTCTTGACCTCGGTGGCTTCGAACGTAGTGCCTCTACCGTTGTGTGTGGCGAGCACGACGTGATCGCCGTCTTGACGGTAACAGCAATTGACTACGCTATCCCCATCCTCTAGGCGCTGGAAAGTGCGGCCCACGACAGTCGAAGGCTCATCAAAACCATCGAGGTTGTATCGCACGGCCAACCCGCTCTTAGCGACGGACACCATTTCGATATCTGCAGGGTCTGGAGAGCCGGGCACCACAAGGTCGCTCAGAGTGAGTACGTTCACGATCTTTTCGCCGTCCCCGAATGAAAACATGGACTGGATAGGGTCGCCGTACCCCGTCGTCAGGGTGAGATCAACGATGCGCGCCGTATAACACTTGGCCGCCGAAGTAAAGAACAGGACGGTATCCTTTGTGTTGCCCGGAAGTACCCACCCAATCTCATCGTTATCTCGGCACCGCAAACTCGACAGGTCGCCGTAGCTCTTTTGTGTGCGCACCCAACCGTCACGGGACACTACGACATACAGGTCTTCGGCTTCGATGAAGTCCTCTTCGTTGTACTCGTAATCTTCGACTTCCACCTCTACCGATGTACGTCGATCGTCCCCATAAGCCCGGCCAATCTCCCTAAGCTCAGTGCGAACCAGCGACCACCTTGCCTCCTCGTCGCTGAGGACTTCACGGAGACGCTCGGCTTCCCCGCGTTTGGCCTTCAGTTCATTCAGGACGCCTTCCTTCTCGGTATTGGCAAGTCGGTATAGGGGGATCGAAATGATCGCCTCAGCTTGTTCCTCATCGAACCCAAAGCCTTTCATCACACCTTTGCGGGCTTCCTTTTTGGACGTGGCTTTCTGGACGATTTTGAGCACCTTTTGGATATCCCCGAAAACCACTTCAAAGGCTTCGAGGATATGGATGCGTGACTCAAGGCCGTCGAGCTTGTTTTGCAACCGCTTGGTCGTGACGTCCAGACGGAAGTCTAGGAACGCCTGCAAGACCGTCTTCAAGTCTACCTGATCCGGCTTCGGCACGCTGAGGTCGTCAGAGGGTAAGAGGCACGTCATGTTCAAGTGGAAACGATCTTCCAATGGCGTATGCTTGAACAGATAAGCCAAGGCCGCGTTCTCATCGGACCCGCGTTTCAAGTCCATGACGACCCGAATCTCATCGGTGCTTTCGTCACGCACGTCGGTAATCTGAGGCACCTTATTGTTCGCCACGTGCTCGGCGATCTTTTGGACAAGCGTATCTTTGTTCGTGCTGTACGGAATCTCCGTCACCACAATAGCTTGTTTCCCATTGGCGCTCACCTTTTCGAGGTGCCACCGCGCCCGGATTGTAAACGTACCAGAACCCGTTTCGTAAGACTCAGCGATTTCATCTTGGCTCTCCAAGATCACTCCGCCAGTCGGGAAATCCGGCCCCTTGATGTGGTTCTTGACCAGTGTCGATACCTTGCGTGACGGGTTAGAGATCAAGTCACAACAGGCGTCGATACACTCTTTCAGGTTGTGAGGCGGGATGTTGGTTGCCATTCCGACCGCAATACCCGTGGCCCCATTGACTAGGAGGTTGGGGATCTGAGCGGGTAGGACGTCGGGTTCTTCCACGGTGCCGTCGTAATTGGGTCGGTAACCCACCGTTCCGTCACCCAACTCATCGAGCAAACGCTCGGCAAGGGGGAGGAGTTTAGCCTCCGTGTACCGCATGGCAGCCGCATTGTCCCCGTCGATCGAACCGAAGTTGCCGTGTCCGTCTACCAGAGGGTAGCGGAGCGAAAAGTCCTGTGCCATACGAACCATTGCCCCATAAATAGCAGAGTCACCGTGGGGATGGTACTTACCCATCACCTCACCGACGATCGCAGCGGACTTTCTAAACCGTGCGCTCGGGGTAAGGCGGAGGTTCTTATACATGGCGTAGAGAATCCTACGCTGCACAGGTTTCAGACCGTCACGCACGTCCGGGATAGCCCGGCTCATGATAACGGACATGGCGTAGTTCAAGTAACGTGTTCGTATTTCTTCGTGCAAATGCGCCATTGAAGTCTCTTATTGGTTAAACCGATCGCCTTTCATCAAGCGGTCGAATTCGCTAAAGGTCAAAAACGGGGAACGTAAATTACAATGAAAGCCGTATTCTGTATAGCCGTTCACAAGGACAAGGACACGACCCGGTTCGTAACGTGAACGCGGAGTGATTGATTTCTGGACCGAAATCCTCTTAGCTGTTCGGTGATCTGGTGGCAGTAAAGTCAGTGCGTTGAAGTGGTTAATTAGCATTCATAAATCGTTGATAAGCCACTTGATCAAGGTAATCTACCATACCTTCCGGCAAACTGGAATCACGCAATACAAGAAGTGTTACATCCCGAATAGTACCCATGATGCCCTTACGTATCTGATCACCATCGAGGCAAAGGTCTAACTCCTTTCCCCGGATACAGGCATAGTCGTTGCGGTGCATCTGTACCGCCCGGATCCCCTCGTGGTATTTCTGTTCTAGTATCTCAGCAAAGTCCTCATGAGATAGCGGTTTACAGTCAAGCTCTTCAAGCATCGTTAGCCTCCAAAATCTTGTCCAGCAACATTGCGATCACGAAAGCGTGGCCCATTTTGCGGTCGGGATTGTTCACGACCTCATTGTAAGTCAAGCCTTCGGCCTTGTGATCGTACCCGTCAAAGTCCCGGAGCGCAACCTTCGATCCCGACTGCACCATCGACACTAGACGCTTGAAAGCGTAGGTATCTCGCAAGCCTTGCGAATAGATACGCATGTAGATTTTCTTGCGTGCCTCTACGTAGGTAAGTCGCTCACCATCCCACCAAGAGAATTCTGGCTTGGCTCCTTTTCCCATCGGATACCGGTGAGCATAGTTATCGGCCCACCCCTCTTTAGCCCATTCGAAATACAGATCGTTGGGGCACCCATCGTCGCCGATGTGCTCCATGTAGACCTTACTGAATTGCCACCCGTTCTCGACGTTCTTTGCCACGTAACCATCGTACAGGTCGACCGGACCACACACGAAAGGACTCAAACCCTTCGTCCAGTTCTTTGACCGGGAGGTGGTGACGATTTCCTCGTACCCTTCGGGCACAGGTTCACGATAGCTGATAACACGTACTAGATCGCTCATACCTTTTCCTTTTGTTCCTGAAACTTGCGCCAATGGTACTCCAAAGAGCTTTGATCGACATGTTCAACCTCGGCAACTTTTCCTTGAAGGGTACTACAGGGAACACCCGACCTTAGTGGACGGTCCGCCACGTCCTCGGACACATGAACCTCGTATGTGCGGGGACAAATAGAAATCTTCCCGTTGTCGAAAAGCCTATGGACGTTCCTACTCAGTAAGAGCATATTCCCTATGCGAGTAGAGTCGTCCCCACCTTCTTTATGGGGATAGACATGTGCAGCCTCCAAAAGGATGGGAATACCACATTCAGTTATAGCACAAAAAGGATGCCGTGCTAATAGATCAGACCTTACTTGCGCTTGCAAATTACCATCCCGTCCTTTGCTTTGCTCTTGTGGTGTGTGGATCTTCTGGGGGACAGAAAAAGGGATCACACCTTTAGGTTCTGGTTCGAAAATAACCTTACCGCCAAACGTGTAATTTGATAGAATTTTTTCCGTAAGAAGGTAACACGTCCCCTTTGGTTGAGGTAAACTAATAAGGGAACCACATTGATGTAACTCACGACAGGTTTCAACCGTTGGCTGTCCTGCTACAAGAGGCTCAACGTTTTTCGGATAGAAAAGGCTCGAAAAATCGTGTAATTCTTTAGTTGTTATTACCGGAGTAATAAACAGACCTTCCGCGATTTGGGAAGCCCGATTGGTCTTAACCAAATAGCGAAAGTAACAAATGATCCCTTCCTTACGGTAATTCAGTTTATATACGAAACCCTTGGAAGGTACTGACACCTCCTCCAAAGAATAATTCCCCACAGACTCGTCAAGATGGTCTATTTTTACGCTGTATTCTATCCGACTGTTAATACGGATAGGTTTCTCACAAAACTGAAAACCCGCAAAGAGTCCTTTATTATCGAGATTCGATAACTCGGTTCTCCAGATTTCCAACCCTTGCTTGTTCCACCGGTCGCCACCCGCCACCTGAGCATTGGTTTCAAAGCCCGCCCAAAGAGCCCAATGATGGTAAGGAAAAGCACAGCCATATTCGAAACATTTACGCAATTCAAAATGGAGGCGGCGTCTTGCTAACTCCGGGTCAGTCGCAGTAGTAGCTTGAACATTACCTAATTCAAGAAAGGGCATAACGGACATTAGTTTACCTAATAATAGTGGTATTGTCTTAGTGTGTGGCAACATGATCAGACATGACTACCACATTTCCGCTGGAGGGGTTAAGTCAAGCTCTTGACCATCCCAGAACTTGACTTTTGTATTCGTGATCATGGCATGTGGCTGGAACACGTACTCGAACCAGTTGCTTCGTGTAGTATGGGTTGGCTCTTCCAGACTAGTAAGCCACCTTCGGATTTTGCCTTCCTCGTAACTATCCACGTCACGCGCCAAAAAGCGCCGCAAATGTTTCATGATGATCGGAACTGTTTGATCTACTAGCGCCTTATCCATATCAACTCCCTATCCAGTACACATGGTCATAGCCGCCTACTAGCAGCCCGAGGTAAATTTCTAATTCGTCACGTGACTTCGATTGATGGAAAAACCGTGACGCACCACCCGAGTCTTGATAACCCGGAGTGTTACCTGCTTGCCAACCCATCATACCACTCTGGTGATCTCGGCTGGTACGAAACGAATGTCCTAAGTCACCCGTCTGGGAATCCAACAGATACACAGGACAATTGCTTTGACAGTTCCACTCAGGAACCTTTTCCACGCCGTCAGCACCACCATAGCCGCGTTTTGTTTCCGACGTAGGAGTGTAACGCCACTGCACTTTGCTGGACCGTCCAGCGTCTACGTCAGGGCGTGTGTCCGTTCGGGTCTTCACCTCGCGGATACCGGCAAGTGAACAGTCAGGTCCGTGGATCACCAAAAGGTTAGCGGGGAACCTCCCTAGCTTTTCTGCCCTTGCAACTTTCCCTACGGCCTCCTTGCGCCGGTGGTCAAGATGCTCCTCATCGTGCATGTAAGGACGATCCCCATACAAGGCACTACGTTTACCCCGCGTAGTATCTCCGCCGTCTAACGAATCCATTGTCGAGATCCGGCAGGCGTCGATGTTAACCGACCCAGCCCCATACCGAACCATTATGTCAGCGATGGTATGATTACTGGACTGGCGTGCAAGGATAGCCATCCGCTCAAGGCCCGGCATCAAGATCGTGATAACATCACGAATCTCGAAACCAAGATGCCGCAGGTGAAGGCCCACGGCATCGGTATTGCTGGCTTCTGCAACTACGCAAATGTGATCACCGGGACCGATATGTTCGAAGTCAAAATTCATTGGTAATGCTTTGATATACCGCTACCCGTAGGATCCTTGATGTAGTTTACCACACGGAGTACGTATGTCAACGTTGCGCGATCGCATCATCAAACTAGCTTACGACCGACCCGATCTCAGGGACGACCTTTTGCCTCTGGTTAAGCAAGCGGCCCCCTCCGATTTTTTCCAAAATATGATCGACCAATCGATGGGGCCTCCCACCGAAAAAGAATTGCGTGAGCAGGCCGAACATATCAAGAATGAAGCCTATGGTTTCGCCGCCCACGACCTCAAGTCTTTGACGGGACACACGAGCGTATCCCAGATGCAAAAGGTGCTTGACATCAAAGAAAGCCGCCCCGGCAATAAGTTCCAAGAGGGCGATACTTTGGTGTGGTCTAAGGAACTCCTCAGCCGCAAAACAAGGTCACGGCTCAAGGAACTAGACGGTCTTGACTCATCGGATCCTGTCCGCCTAGTGATCGAAGGTCACTACGGTGATATGGGCCGAGTATTCGACCGCATGTACCTTGTCACAGCGGGAAACAGCAAGACCCGCATCCGCATGGACAATCGGACCAAGAAGTTTTCAGGTAAGGTCTTTGAGTTGGCCTACAAGACCGTGAGCAACCTGCAGAGCTAATCGCAACGGATTACGGGACCAGCGTACTCGGACCCGTAAAAGACTTGCGCAACTTCGATCTCACCTATGATGTGGGCGTTGAATTCGTCAAGTTCACGGGCAGGTACCCACAACTCCTCATGGGTGGAGTTGCCTACGACCTCCCGGTTGAACCTCCCCGCGTATCCAGCGTCCACGTCAAACCGGGTTACGATACCTACGTACCCCGACACTTTATCCTTTGTGTTCCATTTGTTTGCGATCTCGACTGCATAATCTTCGTTAAGCACGGGGTAAAAGATAGGCTGGTGATCAAGTCGTGGTGGGAAGACACCATGCTCTTCGATCAGTTGGTACTCTTTAAGCCCGGTCGGGCGATATAGGGTCAATACGTCAGGCATCGGTTCACCATAGAAACAACAAAATCCAAAATATCACATTGTACCAAGCGCTCACTTGCACCCAGCCATTGGTTGCGGCTGGTGCATTGGGCAATTTCAAAGAGGCGTGCGGTACGGACAATCCGTAACTTTCGCGGCTTCGCGGCTTCGCGGCGGCTTGCCACGCTTTTTTAGCGCCTCTGATATCCGTACCTAAACTTTCAGCCCACTCTTCCCATGTCCAACCGGGAGGCGGCCCCGCTGAGATACGATCACGTTTCAAGACAAGTGCTCTTTCATCCCGTCGTACCAGCTTTCCCATCTTACCAGATCCTGTTATCGAAATCCGTGTAAAAGCTCTGAACCAGTGCCTCGACTTCATCGCGCTTGGGATGGTCGCTGCTTACCAAAAGGGCATCACCAAAATCAAGGACTTGGGCAACCCAATCTTCGCATTGTGCTTTGGACTCAGGCAACTGTCCAGTCTCGTTGTACTCGTGAAGTAAAGTCGTTACGATCGTGTTGTATTCCACAACGTGACTTTCTGTGTGTGTGATTTCGATGCCGGACAGCTTAGGCTCCGGTGTAGGTGCCGCGTATTCCAGCACCTCCTTGGCCTCGTCAAGCGTCATAAAAAACACAGCCCCACCAACGATATCTAAAACGAACTCAGGGCGCTGATGTCCGCTCGGAGGATCTTCCGGCGTCGGAAGGCGAACTGTCCACGTCACTTCCGGGTGCAACTCCAATACTTGCACGATCATGTTCTTGCTCATGGTTGTCTCCTCCACCTAATTCCACGCCCTTCTCAACGGAACACCCTGCTAACCCGTAATGCTTGCCGTCGATAGTGACGCCAAAACAACAGGCCCAGAGGCTAATAAATACGAGCGCACACACAAGACAGCCCCCGCACCCTATTTCTACACTGCTACCGTTACTACTCATTAGGGACACCTTTGTGCTTCGCCTTGATGTGAACGCCCTCATCACCGTTGCATTCGACCGAATAGTGGGTGTCGTTAAAAGTCACCCCAAAGATCAAGCCCCAAAAGATGATGCACACGATGACAGTAGGGAGACAACCCCACTGGCTCGGCTTGTCTTGGTTTACGACTTTGACGTCTACGTTTTTATAGCTCATTGAGCTTCCGTCGCTAAGTCAATGACGTCTTGCAAACCCTCTTTGACGTACTGATCACAGGGCTTCGTCAGGCCGATTTTAGCCACGCGAATAGCCTCGTCGTACATCCCGGCTTCGAGGGCACAGGCCGCCGCGCTCCGGTAAAGGACCGGGTTAGACCCGACGACCTCTGCAGCTTCGAGTTCCAGATCAAACGCTTCACCGAATTTACGCTTTGCTTGACGTCGCAAGTGGTCGCCTTCGTCAGCTAATTCCATCGCTTGCGTGTGTAAATGTTCGGCCTTACTCATCGCCGTGTTCCGCCAAATGTCTAGCAGCTAAATGATATTTTCTAGGCAAAAATCTGGAAGCGTTGTGATACATCCAGTGAAATATCTTAGCAGATTTCCCGTTGCCTTCGCAAGTAAGGGAATACGCATCGGCATGGGGATCTGAATACACTTGACCAAAAACAACTCCAGTATGTGCTGTAAGCTCTTCTCGAATTTGTAAGAGATAGCCTTCTGTGGATGATCTCAAATTGAAGACTAGTTGGGGCGTTTTTGATTTTTTTCGTAAATAAAAGGATCCGTCACCATCAAAGTACCCCCGTAAGTAGTGCCTAAAAAGGGAGGACGGCACCTCGGGCAAACTTAGGCTTTTGGTTTTATTGGGGATAACGCCCCATTCACGAAGATCATCTGTAATCTTTTTCCTACTAATCCCAAGGACGCAATAAGGGTGCCCGTCTTTAGTAAGTCCTGTTCTGAATTGGTGGTCAGACCCTATATCGCTCTTGAACGTGTGAAGGTGGTCCTTGTCTTTAAGCGCCAATTTAATACGTAACTGCCAGCTACCGCTACCCCCTTTCCCGACCGAACCATCAGCCATGATGAAACCCAACCAGTAAGCGGATTGTTTTGTGAGCGTCTCGAAATAGTTCTCATCACATGCAAGCAATTTACGGGGACCTGTTTTGCGGTTTCTAGGTACGTCATTTCGTTCAAGTATGCGATGCACTGTACCTATACTGACCCCCGCCTTGTCAGTTATATCTGCAAGAGCTACATTTTTCCTATACAGGTTGCACACTAACTTTTCGGTTTTGAGATCAGTCTTACGCATGGAAAACGTCCCAAAGGTTTTGGTAAAACTCTCTAGGATCGATAGTGGAAAGTCCCGATTGCTGGCCGTCGTTGACTTCAATGACGGTCCACTTGCCGTCTGCACGCTCGGCCACGTCCACTACGAAAAATGGTGGGTCATCCCGGTCTACATCAAAACCAGCACCCAAAATACTTCCCGCTTTTTGAGCAATCTCCCGGCCTGCCTTGGGCAATTCCGTCATATCGTCGGCACACTCAGCGATCGACCAATAGAACCCGGAAGCCACCATCTGGTCGTCGTAAAAGAAACACCGCCATTCGTTGGTGATGGGCATCTCGTTGATACCCTCCTCGAACTTACGTAATGGCTCGTACTTACGAATCACAAGCCCTTGGTCCGCAATCAAAGGGTCGTCGTACAAACGGTGGACCACCCGTTTAAGGGCCTCACGGTCCGGGGCATACATGTGGCTTTTCCATTTGAACTTCCGGCTGTTAGTACGCCCCTTCACGACGTAACCGTGCTCAGTGTCAGGTACCGTTTGCCAGCCCGCCTTGAACCACGTCGTCGGTGTCGAATTCCCGAACATATCTCTCAGGTCCCCGTACCACTCCATGTCGGCTATGTACTTGTGCTCTTTGTGGCTGTTGACCAGCCGGGAACCCTTAGCCTCTAGTTCGTCCTCTAGATCCTTGTAAAAAGGCAAGCACGAATACCGGCCAATCACCAAGGAACCCTCGGGGATTTCAGACCGGAACCGGGTAATTTGGTCGCCCCAGATCTCTTTGGCAATCTCGTACTCAGGCTCGTTGTCTTGGTCGACGCGAAACAGGATGTAGGGTTTCATGGAGGGGCTCATGCGCTACGCCTCATTGGTGTCATTTTACGCATCAAATAGACCTCTACCTCAGCCATAAAGGCCGAGCACAGGCGCAGGTAAATCGCCGTAAACTCCGCTTGGGCTTGGCGGTACCCTTCGAACTCAGGTACCATGCCTTCCCGGAAAAGTCGACTGTTCAACCAAGCCCGGTTAACGATGTCCCGGATTCGATACGTAACGCCGTCCCTAATTTCTAATTCGATATCGGAAAGAACTTCCAGCAATTGCTCGCCACACGACGAAAAACCGTGGGTATGCCAGCCGTGAAAACCACCGCTAACCACTTGTTCATTGAGGTTGGCCGTCAAGACGGCTGCACGGTGCGTAGGGTCCAGACTTTCAATGAAATCTGGGTACGACGAATCGTCTACCCATCCCCGATAAGCGGCGTCTACGAGCTGCTGGTGCTGGCTGTCCCTATTTAACGTCTCCATCCGTGGCCTCCATAGGTATATCTCTAAGGTAACATACCGTATCAATAAGGAAGCGTCAAATGTTAAGCGTCAATTTTTCGGGACCCTTTGCAGGTAGGGCAGGGACCACTCACCACGCACCCACCTCCCTCTTTCTGGTAGTTACCAGCGTCAGCACAGGTCGGGCATTCGTCGAAATGTATGCGGCCTAGCTCTATATGTTCATCGCACCCGGCACTAACACCCTCTGGTTTGTTTCTTACCACATGAAGTCCCTTGTGCAATTCGTCGAGATCATCAACATGTACGTAAAGGACCACTACATCAAGCTCTTTTGACATTACGCCCCAAACAGATCAGTTACCGAAAGGGTGCCCGGCCCCTCCCCTTGTTGCTTTTTCTTCTCGTCAAACAAGAGCAGGCGCTCTTTGATCACGTCGACGTATTTCTCTTCGATCTCGCACGCAATGAACCTGCGCCTTTCAGCTACCGCCGCCTCAGCCGTAACCCCGGACCCGGAAAAGGGATCCAAAACTACGTCACCTTCGTCGGTTGACTTGCGAATAAGGAACCGCATGAGCTTGATCGGCTTTTCGGTAGGGTGCCGCATCTTTTGCGAAGACACCTTATTGAATTTCCATATATCAGAGGGTCGGTTTCCCCGGAGCTTGTGACGCCCCTTCACGATGAAAATACACTGTTCGTATTTGAAAGCGTAAGACCCTTCGAGATCACCCGCTGTATGGTTGTTTTTAACCCACACAGCCACGTTCTTGATCTGGAACTTGCCGTGATCTTCTATCTGGCGCATCCATTCAGGACTTACATCCCATCGGGTAAATAGGTACGCCGCACCGCCGTCTTGCAAAATACGATAGTACTCCTCAAGGTGAGCCAACAGGTCGAAGGGATCGGCGTCCGCTACGATACCACCAAACGGGTTCCCATCTTTTCGACGGTTGGACACGTAATCAATGCCGTAGGGCGGGTCCGTGACGATGAGGTCAACGGAATTGGACAGGATAGTACGGATGTACTCTAGACTGTCCCCGTGTACGACCTTCCCACTAGGGATCTCTTCGACTTTCGGTGGACTCGGGTAACTAAGATCAGACATATCAGCCTTGTCGACGGACGTAATCAATATAAGAATGGGTTTCGCGTGCGTCCACAAAGGATAGCATCCACTCGTCGTCGTCGATCTCGGGATAGTAAATACACGACGCATCCTCTTCCAGTTCCTCGTGGACGATGGTGAGGCGGAGTTCGTGGGCTAGATCGTAGGTCTGCTCGTAAATGGTGCCGCCCCCGATGATGTAAACCTCGTTGTGATCTGAACACACTTTCAGGGCGTCTTCGATGCGCCGACAAAAGCACACCTCAGCCTTCTCGGTTTGGACCTTGATTGCTAGTTGGTAAATCTCCCTACCACCCTCCTCCATCCCGTAAGACAGGGGTCGCCCGTCGAAAAAGATCTCGTCGGAGCGACTGAGGACAACGTTACGCCGCCCCGGCAAGGGTTTCTTGCCGAGTGACGCAAAGGTTTTCATCCCCATGATGATGGAATGGCCCTTTGTTATTTCTGAAAAGCGACGGAGGTCATCCCGAATATCCCACGGGATACCCCCGTCCTTGGCGATAATGTGATTCTCGCTGAGGGCAGCGATATGGTAAATTTTCATCCAATAGCTCCGAGATCGCACCAATCATAGGGTACCGAGATCGAACATAGCAGATCACACCGAAGTGCGCAAGGCAAAAGGTTAAACCGCTACCTTCATGCGAAGGCGGGGATGTGGGTTATCGTACCCTTTGAGACTGAAATCCGAATGCCCCAACGAATCAATCCAGTCTAACTCGTGACCATCTTCCGGCTCCCCTTTGATGGTGAGGGTCGGAAGTTCCCGTGGTTCACGTGTCAGTTGCTCTCGGAGGGCCGGGACATGCGAATAGGGGTCGTCTATACCGTCACCACAGTAAACGTGAAGGTCGACGATGGTGTGTGCGAAGTGGCCCGGCTCAAGGCCCGTTGCTTTGGCGATGACGTAAGTCAAGGCGGAATAGCAGGCAATATTGAACGGAACACCAAGGCCCAGATCCCCGGACCTCTGGGTCAAATGACAGTTGAGCTTACCGTCCCCGCTCACGTTAAAGCACGCGGTGTAGTGGCAAGGAGGTAGCTTGCTGACCCCCGCATTCGCCGGGTGCCACGCAAGGAGCACCATACGACGAGACATGGGGTCGTTAAGCAACAGGTCGACGATATAAGCAATCTGATCGAACACAAGGATATGGCGGTCCTGTTCGGGGGCTTTAATCTCCCGCACGAACTTTTGCATCGCGTCATTGTCCCCTATCGCCCATGCTTCACCGGGCATACGTTCGTGGACATCCGGCACAGGATATTGCCGCCAGAAACGACCGTAGGCCGTCTCAAGGTTCATGTCCTCGTCCGCCCAAGCGTTCCAGATTTTGGAGTGTTTGGAAAACTCTTTGATGTGGTGCGTACCGCTCAGGTACCACTCAAGCTCCCGGACCAGCGAATTCCACACGCCGCCCGACATGTCCTTGGTGGTAAGGAGGGGGAACTTTTCGCTGATATCGACCTTGTAATTGTAATTGAAAACGGAAAGCGTATCGACGCCCGTCCGGTTCTCTTTGACCAGCCCGTGACTAAGCACGTGTTCGATCATATCGAGGTATTGCTGCATTTTCACTCCTTACTTTTGGCGTTTTTCATGAGTACTTGGAAACGGGTACGTGGTTGCGGATCACTGCGTCTAAAACTAGCCTTTTTCCACTCGGGCCATTCAGCGACTTCGGCGGCGGTTTTCTCGGCCAAAGCCCAGAATTCACGGGCTTCAGGCGTGTCTTTTTTCTTCAACGCCATTCGGGTACTCGCAATAAACCACGTATAGTCTGACGGGACGCTCGATCTTCGGCTAAATAATGCCGGAGATCAAGGCTTACGTCAACCCCTAGATCACACCATAAATAGAAAACCCCCGCTCCGTAAAGAGCGAGGGTATCTGGCTGGGGTGTTCTTATTGCTTACAGCTTCGAATCCTGACAAGGCGTACACATGAAGAACTCTGTAGCCTCATCAAAGTCACCCTCTTCCACGCTTTCGAACATGCAATCTTCAGCGCAATCCTCGTTGATTGCTGTCTGACAGGATACACACGTTTGGTTGTCGTGGCTTGCCCGCAAACGATCGGACGGGAATGCTTCAATGACTACTTCTTCAGGTGCTCCAAGTACAAAGTCCGCGTAAGCCGTACCATGCAGTTGACGAAGGCAGTCGTAAAACATCTGGAACGCGCCGTTCGTCAACTCTTCTACGTCAAGTGCTCTCGACATGCTTGTTGGTTCCTTAACTGCTTGATAGTTCGTGCTACCGATTTCGGCTTTAACGGGTCAAGATCGTAAAAACGAGCATTACGCCCGAGCCGCAACAGCAAAGCCTGCGTAAAGGAACGTGGGTTGTAATAACCCTCAAGGTGCATTGCCCTTACATATTGGCACCACAACGCCGGAGATCTAAAAAGGAGATAGGTTAGGCGCAACGTAAATAGGAGCATCTCAACGCGGCCCAACGGGGCTTGGCGTATCAGTGAAAATTCACGTTTCGTATCCCCGCGTCTACGAGTCTTAGGCATTGTCCTTACCGCTCTTTAAGAGTAACCCATTTACTTTTCTAGGGCAAGCGCATTTTTACGGAATCTTTGGGTTGTACCGAATCTTAATCAATCCAACACCGAGACAGTATCGTCTGCTTGACACCGTTGTATTCGCTATGGTCTTTAACCGTCGCTTCCATGCCGTACATGTTGCCTCGTCGAAGATCCTGCTGCGTCTGTGTCTTCCAGACCAACACGTTGCCGTCGTCGTCTTCGAACTTGAACCCGTTGTAAGGCCCGTATCTAGTGTCGTAACTAAACGTATGGACGAGCTTCAGGCGGAAGCGTCTGCGTTGCCCTACTTTAGCAACGTGTTCACTGTCCTTTTGCTTCCCTTCGCGGCAAAATGCCGTGTACGCTGCAGCCGCATACGGAAGGTCGCCGACATGAACTTCGTCAGCCACACAGATCGCACGCACATTGTGCAGGAAATCGTCGGTACCATCTTCGGGGAGCGTCAAGCCCCACTTGATGATATCTAGCCCGCGTTTCTTTTCAGCGTAAGTTAGGGACACTTCGGGGTCTTTCAGGACTTGCTGTGCCCGGTAAAAGGTAGGGACACATCCTGATACCGCCTTGGTCTTACTCACCCATTCATAACGGTACACGCTGTGTACCACGGCAGCCATGTAGGTTTCAAGGTCATAGTACAAATAATCTGGGTCCTCAAAGTTCGCCGTGCCGTGAGTCGTACCCGCCTGTTCTACGGTGTCCAGCATCTTGCTGAAGTGCTTGGCTATCTGCTCGACGCTGTGGCCCCCTGTGAAGTCCTTGACGCACGTAGAGCCGACTTGGAGGTGTTCCCCTTGGTCAAGTTCGTGCAACACATACGTCGCCTTACGGAACCGCTTGTAGCCGCAGTGGTCGCAAATGTTACCCCGGTCACGATACTTATCGGGGAGGTTGCCGCTGACCGTGCGGATAATATCGGTTTCGTCACGGCGGTGATTGATGCGCCCCACCAATTGGTACCCTTCGATTTGTGGAGCCTCCCCTATCAACCGAACCTTTACGTATTTGTGGAGGCGACCGGCCACAATGTCTTTCTGTTTGTCGAGGACTTGCAACCCGATCGGGTCCATCCCCAAATCATCGGCTTTGCTGTTCAGGTGATTGACCGCCTTGGATAAAGCATCCAAGTTGCGGGCCGGGATACGAAAGGTTTTATCAATTGCGGTAGTCATAGTCGGATCGTCACGTCGTTAGGGTTAACACTGCTTATGTATACCCCAAAGTCGTCGGCGCGTCAAAACACCTTGGCAGCACGAAGAGGAAAAGGCCGGGCATTAAGTCCGGCCTTTTCTGAAAGGTACCCACATGAGTAGCCCCCTACTGCTGTAATACGGGAGGGCTTTAGACTCGGTGGAGCACCTCAATCTTGCGGCTGAACTTGGAATCGTCGAGGCCGATCCACCCCTTGTCGGCAATCGCGTGAACGATCGTAGCGACACCGGATTTGTCGAGGTCTTCGGCGATTTCGGAATAGGTGGGGGACTTGTCGTTCTTGTCCACGAATTCCTGAATGGTCTTGAGGACTTCTTCTTGCGTGCTGGTGAGTTCGACGGGGCTTTTCTTGGTCGCACGACCTTTTCGGCCACGGCGGCGAGCACGCATCGTGCTCTTGGGTTTTTCAGCGGGTTGGTCTTGCTTTTGCTTCGGCTTGGCCGGGGTCTGTTGCGGGGCACTGAAACCCATGTCATTCATGGCCTTCGACACGCCCGAACAAACCGCGTGGTACGCCCGCTCTTCAATCATCTTCTCGAAGTCACCCAACTCGTCGAGCACCGAATTCTGCTTGTTTTCTGCCGACATTGTTCGTCTCCGTAGTAGTAGTAATGGGAACGTATGTCCCGTTCGTGCTTTCGTACCTACCTCATAAGGTAGGCTTTCCCTTGCAATTAGGGAATGGCAATATCTCTGTCAACAAACTTACAACACTGTTCGAACATTCCGGTTCAATTCAACCGGAGTTTCCGCAATTGAACTGTACCTCCGCACCCATGTTTGGTACACCCGTGAATCACTGCTGACTTGCCCGCACGGTTGCGGTACACCTTGGTAGTGATGCGACTACCGCAATGGGGACAGGTCAAAATACTGTCAGGATCGCAGGTTTCGGAGCAAAGGGAAGACATTTCAAAAAGCTGGCGTTCGAGCTTGGAGGATAGCTTCGCATCATTGGCACATAGAAGGGCCGATTCAACCAGCGTGTTGTCGGGTAGGTAAATAAGGTAAAGGGCGAGGATGTTGCCGTTGTGGCCGTGTTTTACCCGGATAGCAAAACAATTTTCCAAAGGCTTTGAATATGTGCCGGAAGATTGCATGTTCGAAACCGTGGTGTGATAAATGCTCGTGAACTTTCATAAATCCAACCTGTTCGATGTCTTCCCGTTAACGTGTTTAGCCGAAATGGTATTTCTAAAGACATCCGTGTCGGCGTGCTTTGTTCCCTGTATGTTTTCCCCACTTCACTAGGTAAGTTACCCGAATCTTTTGGGGTTTGTCAAACATATTACTGAAAAGTTCTTAACAAAACACCCACTTAACCGACCCCCAAGCCGGATTACAACTAGTTATCATGCCCGTCTGAGACGAATTCTTCCCCTACTTATTTGTTATCTCTTTTGGCCTATTGCAACCCTTAACCTTACCCCATCCGTAACAGAGTCAAGAGGTTTTTACCGGTTCGGTGTTTACCAAAGACTGGTTTACCTTCGGGATAAAGACGTCGTAGAGGTATTTCAAACGGTCATTCGGGTTTTTGATAGTCTGACCCCCCTCAAAGACGTAAGTTTTATCCCGTATGTGGTTGAGGATAGCGGACCAAAACGTGGCGGAAGTATGTACCTCTTCCACAACCGCATTGCCCGACGATTTCGTTTCTTCGTAAGTCACTTGGTCCGAACCAGTGTCCCAGACAAGACGGAACTCCCATTTCCACGACGGGCGAAGTGAACCCCAATTGAATCCCCACGTGATTACAACCACGGACTCGTGGTTTTCGATAGAGGTAGGGGGCCGATGCCACCCAATCGATGAACTCAGGGAAAGGGAGGGTCATGCGGACAGCTTCGAACAAACGGTTGACGGTGTATAAGCTCATACGTCCTCTTGGTTGATTAGACTTCTAACGGCAGCGAAACAAGAGACGTGCCGCATGTGCCCGGTCTGAATCCAAGTGCCCTCAGCACGGCACTCGTGAATCCTCTGGTACCAAATTTCACTATCCAACGACCCCGTGTATTCACCGGGGCTTTGACGGCCAAACTCCGATAGGTAAGTCAGTGGTTCGTCGTACTGTGTAGTCATTACAAACCGCTTGAACCGTGCGCCCTCTTCCGGTTCGTGATTACGCACGAACAGGTAACACATTCGCCATGACTCCCCGTCTGATTGGAGGTAAGAAGGTGCGCCACAACGGGAAGCAACATCAAACGCGGGAAATCCTGTGCCCTCTTGGCATACCGACGCCAGAAGGCCCATATACCATTGCATCTTGATCATCGTCTCATGTCTCGCAACGTGCGTTGTACTTGGGCAAGGTCTTCGCGTAGGGACTCCACCAATTCAGGCGTTACTTCCACGTTCATCACCACATCGGACAGGGCATGTTTAACCTCCCCGCCTATGATCTGAACATACGGGCCATCTTCATCAGTATAAGGTCCGTGGCCGCCAAGGGTATCCTCTAGATAATCCGGGAAAGTGACGCCCCACATCAAAGGGCCACGGTGGTGCTCGTCACCGTCAGTCCACTCCCGCCAATATATATTGACCTTGACTTCAGCCAGATCAACCTCCCACTGGTCGGTCATTTTAAGCCGCAGCGCCTCGGCTTCTTCCCGCACCCAAGTCATTCGGTTGAAATAGTTTTTGATCATATATTAGGGGTACTTTTCCCAAAGTTTAGCCCACGGGAAACCCCAAAAAGTGTGCCGAATATTAGCCGCCATCTGGGCTTCCCATAACTCCGGGTCTACTTTACCCGGATCCACCGTGATAAACCAAGCGTAATCTTTATTTATACGGGATTCCCGCAACTCAAAGACCAACCCATCCAATCCGACGTCGAAATTTTCCATGAGGGATTGAGCCGCATCTTCCAAGGTGTCTTTAGGTAGACGCAATAGGACGTTTTTAATCATCGACCAGCCCAGCTTCGCGTAAGATATCCAGCGCTGCAGCAATGTTCATAGTCCGGGTACGAGGCACCCGCGCCATAGTAAGGGAAGAGGGCGCACCTGACCACCCCTGAACATAAGCTACAGGCCCTATCGGCCCACTGACGTGATCCTCGTACACGGGAATGGGGTCTACCACGCCGGAAACACGACCACCATAGTTGTAGTGAAGCGTGAATTCACCGCCCGGAGGACTTACCTCATTGCCTTGGGGGTCCGTGATACGAACTTCGTCGCTGAGGTCTTCATTAAATTGGTCGCCGACAAGGGAGATCGATTGACTTACCATCACCTCTTCCGGCTCTGCGGCAGCCCATGCTGCGCGACTGTCCCCTTCAATGGCGTGGTAAAAATAACCTTTATCTTCGACCACAACTTTGCGGCCTACCTCTTCGCCGTCGAGGTACACCGAACAATAGACCTCCTTGTAGGTCTCTACTACCCGAAAACGAACGCCACTATGCGTGATCTCCGGGTTTTCGGACACCACGATGTCGGTCTGTTCCTCCACGTCAGCTACCGGTATTTTGTCCAGCCAATTCTTAATCATGTGCCTTCTATTTCATCTATTATTTCCAACAAAAGTTCCACCCCTCTTTGGATACGCTCGTTGTCTATGTTTTGCAAACGATCACGAGCTGCGGTTACTTCGAAGACGGTCAAGGTTCTGTAATAACGCCCCGCCGCATCTTCAGCTTGGATAATCAAACGGGACATCCTAAGCACCTCTTCGAGGTACTCTTGATCATCTTCGATACCTTCGGCTAGACGTGATCGGCGCTGATTCCATTCCGTTTCGTTGAACTCCGGTTCGGGTTCTTGCGCTACCATTTCGGCTTCGTTCGAAAGCCTGAGACGTGACAGCCCGCGTGGATTGAAAGCACCGACCCCCAAGGATTCATCGACTCTAAACCGGGGGCCGCTTCGATCACGGTATAGGTGGAGGGTATTTTGTTTTCATTATCGGCCAGTACACCCGGAATGCCTCTGTCTGTCAGAACGCGGTCGTAGTAGTTGCGCCACGCCTGCCAGTTGCTAAAGCCTTTGGAGTCAAAGCGAGCTTGCCACTGTTCATCGGACAAGAAGCGGACTTGCATATCGTCGTTGATACCGAGGATAAGGCCCACATTGAACCGCTCCTGCCTTTGCAGGTCCGGGGTGTACTGTACCAGATAAAAGTAAAGGCTCATGCCGTAGCTTGGACCGTCTGGTCGTCTTGAAGGAATTCCAAATCGCTGTCAAGCGTATCGAAAGCGTCGAGGATGGTCATGCGCTCAGTGGCCGTGGATACGGCGTCGAGCATTTGCATTGTGTCCTGTACCAAATCCCAATCACCAGTGTCGTGGGCCAACAAAAGTACCTTCCCCTTGAGTCGGTCGCGAAGTTGCTGGATACGGGTTTCGGGGTTGGTAGCCATTACAGACCTCCGTGTCGTATGTTAAGTTAGTGCTACGTATTTAGTACGTAACACCCCTTATACTACGAACCGGAGGCCCGGTCAAACAGTTATTCGACCACCAGACCATTAAACAACATCCAGCCATCGTCGACTGCACCCTCATCCATGAACGCCTCAGCCGACTCCTTATCGGCGAATACCCGAACACCTGTACCATCGGGGCCAACCGCAGCATGAACGGAATTCTGGGCGTTCAGTGCGTCCGCAAGGGCTTTGATATTGTCGTTGAGCGCCTTAAACTGGCGCACAAATTCGGGGACGTGGCTTTGGAAAAAGGTAATACCCATTCTTGTCTTGAAGAACTCTACCATCACTTGCCTCCTAATGCCGCTTTGAAAGGGTTATCGAATACTGAACCTGAAGTCTCGGCGAACGTCTCTTTAAGCGCATCGACGTAGTAGGGAATGGTCAAAAGATCCCGTGCCACTGCCGGTGTCAGTACGTGCATTCCGTCGCCCCGGTAATACCTACCATGCCAATAGTTCAGGTAATCACGCTGTGTGATAAGGTCGCCCGGATAGGAATACCGTTTGAATTTGTACCAGAACTCACCCTCTGTACAAGGGGTATTGGCACACTGGAACATACTCTGTCCCGGTTCCATGTGCCCACGATCCGCAAGTGGGCCGACTGCATACTTGAACGACTTGGTTCCGGGATCCCAGCTAAACCGAAAAGCCCTACCTCCAAAAAAATGGCCCTCGGTGTAGGTCCACGTCAGATGGACCGAAATAAACGACGTGTGGGGTTCGTCATACGCCGAAAAAGCGGGTTGCGCTAATTCGGAATGGAGTCCCTCAGCCGTTGCACGTTGCCGGGCTTCGCTCCAGAAAAGGCCCTGTAGTATCTTGTCCTTAATCATCGTCGAGGGTCTTACGTGCTGCTTGGATAAGGCGAAGGATATCGCCCGTGGACATGCCGACGATTTCTTTGTCCGTGCCGGGAACAAAAAGGTCCCAACTGGAAACCAGATGACGGCGGTGGCCGTGGCTCACCTCGATCTCTTCTTCCCACTGGTCCAGTTCTTGGGAGGTCAAATCTTTTAGTTCATCGCTCATCGCTAACCCGTTCACATCGGCTGGTCGAAACCCACCGCGAATACCCAATAAACCAGCGCACTGAACGCCGCGTATGTGGCTACCATCACTGCTGCCTGCTTGAGTCGTTCCTTGCTCATCGTTACCGCTCCGTCCGTGGTTCGTTATGTCTCAGTAGCTTATACCACAGCGCCTTGAGCTTGTCAAAAAGGCTTGACCATAATGTCTTCACCCATGCTCTACCCAATACTTCCAGTCATCTTCGGACAAGGTGTTGGCTCGGTAATCGGGGGTTTCGTCATCGTAGAGATCACCGTAAAATTCGGTCTTTTCGTAGGTGACTTCCCCTTCGACTTCCTCGGAAGTCGCCAGATGCTTGAACACCCGGCTTGCATTAATCTCGTGATTGGAAGAAACCCGTTTGCCGTTGACCCAGACCGTGTTCCAGTCCGGGACCATCAAATGTCTTATCTGAATCATCATTACCCCTTGAGTTTGGACTCGTCGAACAGGTGCCCGCTTCCAACTGACGTTCGTTAATTTCGACGTCGAGATCCCAAGCCACTTCCCGACCACACAAAGCAGGTGTGTCCGCACCGCCACCAAAGAAAGGACCCGCATCCGTACCCTTGCGGATATGCCACGGAGCTACAGGCCCGGCTGTGACCGTTTCGCAGAAATAGTATGTGGTTTCGTCACTCATTCCCACGCCTCTAGGTATTCTGATAGGATGCGTTTGCCCTCTTCGACGTCAGTAATCTCGGAATCCACTTCAATCTGGACGCCGAAACTATTCGCTACATAGATCCTGTAGTCTTCGAATTCCCACACCCAAAAACGACGGCCTTCCAGAGTGTTCGTCCAGCAATACGTCTGACGTCCGAACTTATCCTTGTGGGCTTGGACCAGATTGTCCGTAGGCTCATAGACCTCGTAGCTCATACGTGTCAGCCAGTTGAGCCAGAAATCCTGATCCGCGTGAGCTACCACGTTGTCAATCGGTACTGTCTGCCGTTCTTTATCAGGCATGGGCAACCGCATTCAAGGATTTTAGGACCATTTCCCGCACCTCGTCAGCAACGTGCGGGCGCAATTTGCCGCCCGGCGCATCCACGACACGGACACGCCCACCCCGTTTGTTGATAGCGAGTGCATCTTTCTGTGCGCTCTTGAGTTGGGAGTGCCAATGAATCACCCCTACCGCCCCTTCCGGCCCTCGTCCGACCAGCGCATGGGTAGCGTCTGAGATGGAACAGCGATGGATTTCGTAAAAATTCATGGTCAAGCTCGTCAAGAGTAACTGTTACGTCTTATAACCTAGCGGCCAGCACTTGTCAAAAGGCTATTGGTAAACGGTACGTTCTACAACCTCGGGGAACACCTCTTTGAACTCTACCGTATCCTTGTAATGGTCCCGGTACACGACCTCTTCGGGGTCACAAAGGTCGCCGTCTCCGTCGATGTAACAGTATTCATCGACGTTCGCGAAATAGCGCCCACCCCACTTGACTACCAGACCCAAAGGCTTATTGCCGTAGTAGTCCCTGTAGCTGTTCCATAGCTGGACAACCCGAACACCCGGCATGACCTCTTCGGTTTCACGAGCACTCACAGCCACACCACCTTGGGCGATTTGCAAGGCGGTGTCGATAGGTACTTGGACCCTTAATCTGGCTCGTTTGTTATTCATGACTCGTCCCGTTGCAAATCTTCAAGATCAACCAGTACATTCAAGAGGGCGTCTACGGGGTTCTGTCCCGGTTCCATGTGCCCACGATCCGCAAGCATTGCGACCAGCTTCGCACCGTACACCTGTGCCCACTTAACCGTGTCCCGCTCTGCAAAGGCCAACATGAACTTGCGTTGTGCCTCATCTTCGGGAACATCCATCCCCGTCACGAACCACTTAGCAAGAGCAAAGCGTTCGTCATCGGTCATGACGGCTTTGTTACGACCATCGTTCGAAAATGTCTTGTCGGCGTCACTCATGTCAGTAATGGGTGCTTGCTGAGGGGCTCCAGATCGCCTTGCAAAGCGGTTACAGTCGGCTTGCGTCGGCTCCGGGTCCGCACGTCCAGTTCGACTTCGACTTCCAGACCACCCTCGCGATCCGGGTTGCCGATTACGTCGACCACCTGTGCCCACGTCGGTTCGTCTACAAAGTCACCGACATAAGCGAAGGCGTCACCTACTTTGGGTTGCGTGCTCATTGTGTATCTCCGTTAGGGTTTGTCGTCTCACTAACCTATACCCTAACTATCGGGGGCCGTCAAATTAAAGGCCCAACTCTTCCCTATACCGACCCTGCAAATGCTGGTAAATGTACTCGCCGATAACCTCCACCTGTCCCGTAGAAGGTTCACTGTCCCCCGTCAGCCAGCTTTGCATCTCGGACGGAGTGACCTCACTACCTACCGGGATTGGCAAATTGCAACGTAAAGCCATGCCAATTCGATGATTGGCGCTCGCGCAGATAGATCGGCACATATCATCGGCATCCTCGAAATATTCAACACCGGCAACCAGCACCTCTTGAAAAGTCCTGTCGTGGTCGCCCTCGGGATCCCAACTATGCTCGGCAACCTCTTTAAGGTATGCTTGCAAGTCACTCATTGGGTGTGAACCTCTTGCTGAAGGCCGTAGTAAATGCTTGCCCGTTTATCGGCGTCCTCGCCCCAGAAATGGTTGTTGTCCGTGGTTGTGGACCACCCCTCCTCGGGGTGGGTGTAGACAACCGCCACGTGATGTTCGTTTTCGTGGTTGCCCCCATACTCACCGTGGGGCCACATCTGTAGGACCAATTCACGGTCATCGTCGATTTTGGTCGTCTCTAGTACCTTCCATTTGCGGTCTGCCATCTTGGCTCCTTATCGCTTGACGTACTTGACGGTTTCGTTGTTTTCACCCCCGACGACGATCTCGCCGAAGATCATCTTGGTGTCCCCATCAAACAGCAGGCCCCCTTGGTTCGCCTCACCCTTGCGGGCAAGACCTTTGGCTTTAGAAATCAGGCCCGATTTCGATCGGGCATTGATGTAGTAGCCATCATCTTCTTCGAACATTTGGGCATAAGGCACGTAACGCATGGGAACCTCCGTTGGGTATAGGTTGGATTACTTGTTGCGCTGGTTGCGTTTCTTCGACCGCTCGGCGTTCAGAAAAGCATCAATGTCCAGTTCGTTTTCCACCGGGTCTTTGCGGGCGGATTCTTTGGCAGCTTCCGCATCCGACTTCCCTTCCCGCTTGGCGTTAAGGAACGTGTCAATATCAAGTTTCATTTGCTTTCCCTTTGGTTCGTATCAAGTGACTAGCATCGCCTCGTCTACACTAACCTATACCCTAGTGGCAGGGAAGCGTCAAAACTATTTAGAACTTTCTTCGCCAAGGTCTTCGCGGAGTTCCTCGTTGCGCTTAATAATCTCGTCGAGCAAGCGGGTACTTATACTCGCAGCGGACAAGATACACACAAGGGCCACGCAACGTAGCGGCCACTCTACCCACGGCGTACCGTCGAAAAACGTCGCGACGAGGATTAAGAGGGCACCTAGCCACCCTAAGATAGTCATACGCTTGCCCCTACTCAGCGTATACTTTGCGAACTCTAGGTCTTCACGGTTCATAGGCATCGAGATCCTTTTCCAATGCCTCGGGGCCTTCATCCCGGAGGGTGCGTAGCGCATCAGTGAGCGAATACTTGTAAGGGAGGCCAAGCATTTCACGCACGATACGGAGGCCACCTGTAAAATGCTTCCACAGGTGGGACGCCGTATCTTCGTCGTCAGTCGTGTTGACGAGGTGGTCCGGGGTTATTTCAACCACCGAACCGTCGTCATACTCGACCCTTATCTTGGTTGCTTTGCGATTCAATCGAAATACTCCGTGGGCATGATAATTACGTCACCGACGATAGGACGGTTGGCCAGCAACGACGCGACGGTATTGACGGTCTTGCTTTTCAACAGACCTTCTTCATCTGCCAGCATCAGTTGGCCCTTCGGTAAATAAACCGGCTCTACCGGGCCGCCAACAGCGTCCTGTGCCTCTTTAAGGGTGACGTTGCGGTCTTCGAGGTATTCGGCAGACCCGTCGACCTTGAGGATGTATACAGGGCTTTTTTCACTCATCTCTAGTCTCCCATGCTTCTTCGGGTTTGTGACAGTTGCAAGCTATAAGGCGCTCGCTACACGTGACGCAATAACAGTGGCTTTCGTCGGGTACACAAAGGGGTTGTGGCGGATCTTCCATAGGAAGCACCTCTGGGAGATAGGAACCACAAAAGGGACAGAAAGTAACAGGATACGCACCTTTGAGGATCGTCTCGTCCCGCATAAAGGCTTCCCTTCGGGCTTGCTCTGTGTTGAGCACATACCAAGTAGGTCCAGCCCACGTCCCCAAGGTATCGGTGTCGAAAAAGACCACATAAGCGGCTTTCTCACAGCATGTAGGCTTAGGTGCGGGCATTACGACATCCATCCCTTGTCTTGGCGATCCTCACGGTATTCGTTGGGATCCATTTCCTTTTGGGCTTTTTTCTCGTCCCGAAGGAACCGGGCAGCCTGTTCGCGGGTTTGAAAGCCCGACCGGCGACCTTGCTCGCCCCATGAGCAAGGTTGCGGCTCACCCGGTGCCGTTTTTCGAGGAGGGACCGTAAAACGAACTTCCCATGTGCCTAATTCACTGCGTTCCACATGCCCCAACGAACCAAGGTTGCCCGTGCTCACTTTGTGGCGCACATGGTAGCCCTGCTTCGCATTGCCGGTATATCGAAACTCTGTGCTCATCGTCGTCTCCGCTAGGGTATGTCGTCTCGTCGTCAGTAGCTTATACCCTAGCGGGAAGGGTCTGTCAAAAAGAATCTAGGGGAGGCGTTCCCTGAAAAGGTCAACATAGCCCTCGGGGTAATCGAAAAGGTCTTCGGTTTCCCGAATGAAAAGGGCCATACCCTCCGGGTTAAAGTTGCGCTTACGCCACCCGTTACGTCTCGTCACGAAAGCTCTGAGATACACCTCGTAAGACCCCGCAAGTTTTTCCTGTTCCCGAAGGGAAGATTCCCCGGTCCACATTGTTCCCGCGTAAGCCTTGACCACTTCGCCATTCATCCTGAACCGGAGGAAATAGTCCCGGATGCGGTAACCCGAATCCTTGTCACCTTCGTAAAAATCGTATGTGATCTCGATACAACGGTTGAACCCACCACCGAGGGTAACAGCGTGCTTTAGCTTGGTAGGCATACCCACTTTCCTGAACAGTTCGATCAAGGGCAAATTGAACTCCCCAAGTGCCCGAAGCATTGGTATGTACGGAAAGGCGTTACGTATCATTGGGAAAATGATCCTCGACGAACCTATCAAACGTTTGCTCCAACGGGAACCAAATTGCAGGCCAGCGGTCCGTTTCAGGGGCCGCATGAAAACAAACTTTCATTATCCCATTCCAGAAAGTGATCTCAAAACTTTCGAACGGGAGGGCTTCGAAGGCCCGCTCAAAGCCCGCTGAACGCTCGTAAAGCGCGTCTAAATAGTTGGTGATCATTGTGTTTCCCACCAATCAGGTGACCGGTTGTACTCCCCACCAATCAGCGAAGCCCTTGAGAACTTGTTCGTATCGTGAAGGGCGTCAAGCAGCTCCATGTGTTTCCCATTGAACCGAATCCCCGTGACCAACTGAAAGCGCATGACGAACTGCGACATGGCTTCTATTTCAGGGGCCTTCTTGTCGTACCGCTTTCCGATAACTTTGTCGGTTGCCTCTTCAAGGGAATCAATGGTGCAGCGCGAACCACGGCGACCTTTCTTCAACCAATGACACGTCTTGTATTGGCGGTCCGCATTCCAGTGAAAATGGAACTCGTGGTCCCGGTAAAGGTACGATAGCCAGAACCCTTTATAGCTGATCTGGTTGTTAGGACCCGTATGGTATTGGTCGAAAGTGCAGATACTAGGCATACCAAGCCACTCAAGCAACTGTGAAGACTCCCGCCAGTAAATAGGCAAGGCACCTAGCACTAGGTAATAGGGGAGGTAGTTGCGGATCACAGGGCACCTATCACGCTGAAAAGGGTGAACTTCGAAGGTGGTTCTTTGGTATACAACCCCCGGCTCATCAATGCACGCACAAGCCAGTCGGATTCGTCACAGATCGACGTATCCACACACTGAAAACGTGGTTGTGATACTCCCCGTCTTGCTTCAGGGTGTACTTCCACACGACCGCCTCAAGGCTGGCATTTGAAGGCATACCAAAAGTGCGAAGCAGAGGTGCCAAATCGACGGTCTCACTCAGGCTTATCAACGCGGGCCAGTAATGTACGTAATTACGTATCATAGTGAGGTAAAGGATACCACAGGTGATAGGCGACGTCAAAAGGCCAAATAATCTGTTTGTATCCTAAGAGGGTAGTTACCTCTGGACCCCTTTGAATGGATACAAAATGAGTGATCTGAGAGACGCCGTAATCAAATTGGCCTTCGACAACCCGCAGCTACGCCCGGACCTTCTTCCCTTGGTCAAGACAAGCCGGGACGAAAAGCTCGTTGAATATGCTATGGAAGATTTTGAAGACGTTTTTGGGAACCTACGAGACAAGCCTCGCGTCACTTACAATAATACCGAAGTTATGGACATCGATACCCGAGAGGGTTACAGGGAAATGTTCGTTGATTTCCATGCGGAGATTACATTCAAAAAGCCACTGGAAAAAGCGATTGAATGGCTCAACGATGAAATCCAACGCGGTAACCACAAAGTGTTTGATCCGAGCACTAAGGTGGTAACAGAACGAATGCTAAAGAGTGGTATTGAAGTTTGGGGTGATTGGTCGATATCATCCTACGGCAACCGTAAAATTATGTTTTCCAAGTCGTTCAGAGGGTACTAAGACGACCGCCACGTCTTTCGGTAAGCGGCCAACTGGTTGCGGAGTACGCCTCCGTAGCTTGTCTCCAAGACGACCTTGGCACTGTCATAGTAAAAGGCATCCTCGCAGTCACAGGTCATCGAAAACCCCCGGATAGGTCCGGTCGGGGGTACGTCGATTTTGAACCGCAGGTGACGGTCAAAGTTGAATCCTATGCGCCAGAGGAACTTGTCCCTCGACGCCACTCTAACCGCCCGCCCCACCTCCTCAATGTCAATGAGATCAAACCAATTGATAATCGGCATTGTCTAACACGCTAAATAGTTACGGCCTCGGTACTCTTGACTCGTTCCATACGGATGAAATCCTCGAAATCGGTCTGCGTAACCCACCAGATCGTCTTCACCGTGCAGGAGTATCCCGCCATCACCGTATCGCGTTCAAATACGAGTCCTCGGTAAGACCCCAACACATCGGTACGTGTGTCTTGGCTGATACCGAAACGGTCGTAACCGAATTCGTCGAGAATGCGCTCTATCTTGTCACGCTCCCCGTAAAAAAAACCAACCGCAAAATAGTTCCGTATCATCAGGCTGCCGTAATATGAAACGTATCACTAAGCGACTACATATTCTTCGGACGATAGCGGCTAATGAACTCGGAGGCGTTGCAATGAGACGGGTACCATACGATTCTTTTCGGCTCACTCGTATCCGACATGTCACGTTCGAAAAAGATGCCGTATTCTTTCCGCCCGAAACGCCAGTACTCCGAGGAGCGCACGCCGAACCGGTCGTAACCTAGCTCCGAAATGATACGTTCGATATTTTGTCGCTCACGAACGAGCGTTGCGTTCAGGCATACCATACGGACCTCGGGGGCAAAGTTAGGTAATTCACTTCGTCAAGATAATCCAACACGTCTTGGTCTTCGACGGTTTCAGCCAGACTAAGAACTTGCCACACAAATCTGGTCATGTCGAGTGTCTGGTGTTCCGTCTTAAACCCCCGGTCAAACACCGGCATGTACTCAGCCAACGCTGGCCACATCTCGTCAATGTCCCGGTGCTTTTGGCTGTCGGGTAGAAACACCCGGTATTGCGTTACGGGATCTTCGTGGCCTACGTACCACTGTAAATCAACGCTAAAAGAAGCGCCCAGGTCGTCCCGGTCTTGTTCGCTTTCCATTCGCATTTACACATCAAGAAACCACTCACCCACCGAAGATAAAACTCGGTGGGTATGCCTAAATAACACGTCAAGGTAGGGATAGGGTCGATGTACTTGTCGAGCAACCAGAATAAGGTGGCGAGGCCCGTCTTGTTAGTGATCACCTAAACCTCTTTTTCTTATACGTGTTCCAATAGGCGTCTTTCTTCAAGGGACGACCACCCCAGAGTTCGGGACGATCAAGCAAACCGTCATAGGTGCCCGGCGTGAGTGTCCTAATCTTGTCCCGGATGTCTAGGTAGCCCACATAACGCTCAAGGTTCTTTTTGGTGAACCCATCCTCTTTTGCGTATCGCATGTGACGAACCACCTGTCGCAACGTCGGCATCTCCCTCTTGTCGGCAAGAGTTACCCATTCACCCTCACGTCGGCGCTTGAAGGTATAGCGCGGAATAGTCCGCATATCGGGGCCGCCGATAAGGTAAAAGTTCCAGTCTTCCCGCCACGTCGGATCACCGCCAATATGGATCGGTTTCTCGAAACTGTATTCCAGCGTCACCGAATGGGGATGGTGGTAAAACCAATGCCCCAGATTCGAAATATTAGACGGCAGGCCATGTGCCTCTATGATCATAGAGGCGCCTTCGATTTCGTTGCACATCCATTCGAGGAACCCGTAAAATTTCAAGCGGTTAATTAACATCTGGAAACTCGACTCCCCAACGATCGGCCAACTGTGTCCACCAACGTGCCTCACCTGTATAATGGTGTCTTTTAGCCCACCCCTCGGAGCCACGGTCTTCCAATAACCTTCGGCGCAGCAACAAGATATGGTCCGCGTCCTTCGCATCTTTGTTAGCCCAACCATATACGGGTTTGAAGTAAAAACAAACCTCGTCGTCACTTGCTGGTCCTTCCCAATTAACCAACGCCCGGAAACCTATGACGGTTTGCAAGGATTCCTCGTTATCCGGTTCGTAGATATATTCGAAATCCACTTCGCTATCCCCCTTCAAATAGTGGATACACATCTGCGAGAACATACCAAGCTCGTCGATCACCTGACGGACTGCCGGGAAGCGTTCGTACACCTCATGGACCAGAGGCCAGACTTGGGTGTAGTTATGGATCATGTATTTAGCTCCCGCAATCTATCGTCGATAGCGAAGACCATGTTGAATTCGCGGGTAACGATGGGGAGGGTTATCTTATAACCTTCGATCCACATCGAAACCTCTAGGCCCCCGTATCCCATTGACACGGTGTCACCCCTGTTGTTAAGCCCCTGAATGACCGGACGAGGCTCTAAGCGCCAATGAGTAGCATCGTACTTATCAAAGATACGGGCCAGGCCAGGCCAGCTTGTCGGCGTGTTTAGACGCCCGTAAGAAGAGGTTATCAATCATCACGGGCCTTGAGGGTAGTGAATCGGTACGCTTGATTAGATCCTGTTGTCGGACCCGGTGTCGTCATTAAAAGGAACCCGTCCGAATCCCCCAACACAGAGCTATCGGAAAGCGTGGATCCAGTGTAATCGTAAAGGGTAGCATCAGCGACCGCCCGGTACCGAGCCATCACGAGGTCTTGCGGCTCCCAACTGTAAAAAACGACCGAATGGTAACTTACCAGATGAACAAAGACGCCACCATCCTTGGTGGCCCCAACGCACATAACCCCGCTTTGCTTGAGCAGCTCCCGGACGGTTTCGGAGCACATGGATATAGCATTGAACCTGTTGCGGATCATTTGCGGTCCCGGTTGACAAAGGTCCAAACGTGTTTGCGCTGTTTGTCCCGGTATAGCGGGTAAACGATGCGGTACGCTTGCTTGAGGTACTGACGAACATCGTACCGATCATCAAGGTTCAGTTTGCCTAGCACGGTTCCGTGAACGTCTTCTTGATACGTTAAGGTACGGGAAAAAGAAGCATCTGAAAGCCAGATTTGATTGCTAGGGGTATGAACCAGATACCCTTTTACGTTGAGAACGCCACCGGGAGTTGTTCGGCGATAGGTGCCTACATATAAGATGTACCGGGCACCCACCGTAGAAAAAACGAGGACATCACCCGTCCGGTACCGAGCTTTTTTGCGGAACAAAGGCATGACCTATTCCTATTCCTATTCCTGTTGCTGTTGTCGCTCACGTTCGCGTTTATGCTCCATCTTATGCCAGAAGGTTTGCAAGGGGGCATAACACTCGCGCTTCAGAGATTCCAAGTCTTGGTCTTCCGGCCACAACGTAGGATAAAGACGGTGAAGCCAGTAACGGATACTGTAGTTCTTCTGGACGCCCCCACGACACAGACCTACGTACTTTTCCCGGTGATACGTCCGATACCTAATCCATTTCTTGAACTCTTGAATAGCGAGCTTGTGCGGCCTTTTCCTCTTGAAGCTGATCACATCACCTCCGGGGGTAAGGAGATAGTCGCCTCCATAGCCCGGTATCGGCTTGATTTCGGTGAGCGTAGGTTGGACGTATTTACGGGACACGATCAAGTCCTTCGGTGTAATCATTCCACGCTTTCTGTACGTATTCGAACTGGAAACGGCTTTTAATAAGGGACCGAATAGTGTCGACACTACAGGCGGGGTCAAAACTCGACCGACGACCACCAATACCAACACGGACCTTGGCACATCGAAAGCTGTGGTCAGTGCCCGAAGTGTCTGTTACTTGCTTGGAATTTTTGCACAAATCAAAGGTGTCGAACCTGAACTCATCGAGTAGGGCTTCCACCTTATTTTCATGTCTACCTATTGCGTTGAAATGGTTGTGGATCACTCGGAACCTCTATCGTAAGCAATGCGCATTTCTCTCACCTCGGAGATACTGACTGCCATCCAAGGGAAACGTTTCTTCACTCGTTGGGCCAACTGTGGGTACGGCTCATGCGGGTCCAGCCAGAGGTGCTCGAAACCGTGCGTCACAACCACAAAGGTCTTGCCGTCTTCACGTAAGCGGGTCTGTCCGAACCTATTCATGATGCGCTTGAACTTGTCCTCGTGACCGGCCACGCTATTGAAATGGTTGAGGATCATGAACGGCCTCTTACATGAACCTTAGAACGAATGTCGGTGTACGGCTTCGCAAGTATGACGGGGACGATAACACCAGTGACCCAGATACTGGTCCTCGGACGGTTACCATCATGCTCCACACCGAAAGCCGACGTAGGGTGACAGAGCAAAAGGTTCTGTACCTTAGCCTCGTAGCCCGAGAACGCATTAAAATAGTTCGCGATCATAGGCCGCCTTCATGATGCGGGAACGGATAAGATAGCCATGTGCGGTCGCTGGGAGATAGGCAGGCTGGTCAAAGCGACCACGACAATTGTTACCCTCCACGATCTTGGTGTACCAACGGATAGGCCCCGCCAACTGTAAAAGACCCGAAGGGATTCGCTGGCTGAACAAAAGGATATCGTCGAAATAGTTACGAATTGCCATTGCCTGCCCGCTTCAGTACCATCTCTTAGTATCTTCCCACATCACCCAACCAAGCACCGCACCAATGTCGAAAAGACACACAGGCAGATCAAAAAGATAGGGAACCCACCCAACCCATCATTCACCAGAGGTTCATTTATGGTGGCAATCGACCTCTACCGGGAAACCACCGGACTTGACGGGTTGGTAAAGTCCATACACTCAGAGTCGAAACGGTTATGAATGGTCATTGTCTTTTACCTTCACCGGCTCGAACCGACGTCGTGCATCCCATACCAGATAGTCCAGCGAATAATGCGTCAAACGGACGTCACAAGGCTCGACGTATTCCTTTACCTCGTAGACCTTACCTATCACTAAGGAAGGCTCAGAGCGTCCGTTGTGCGTACTGAGTCAGCCATTAAAACCTTCACGTCAAAAATAGATAGAGCACGAATTCGTCATACCGATAGTCACGGTCTACATATGACGCAAACCAATGATACGCTGGTCGTCACTATCTTCGGTCACATGAAGGGGTCAATAGGAATCCGAGCCGGGGGACGTCCATAAGGCGTCTCAGTGACTTCGACCTCATCACGAGCGAAGCGAAGGGAGCGTAAAAGAACATGTCGCATTCGGTAAAGAAGTCCTCTAGCTCTGTATCCAGAGCACGACCTATTTGCTGGACGAACTGAACCTGTAACCAGTTCATGTAACCAGTTCATGTAACCAGTTCATGTAACCAGTTCATGTAACCAGTTCATGTAACCAGTTTAGATCATCATGGTCCATAGCCGTTTGTTTCGTCTTGTAACCGTAACCAGCATGTGTAGTCGATACCCATAAGGTACGTTCCGTTATAGGAGGATAGGGGGTTCGTTATTTAGACTACCTAGTCCTAAGTCACCCTAGTATTCATGTGAAATAGACGCTAGGACGTCCCGATGTAGTACGTGCCGTGCCACGTTAGACATGTGTGGCTGTCCCCTAGCCCTGTGGGTATTTATTCGGCACGTAGCCCCGTGGGGGTTTTATGAATAAACGGGTATTTTTCGGGGTATTTCAGGTATTTATTTTGGGGGTTATTTGAAGGGGTCGGTAAACAAGGGCCTATTTTGGGGGTTTTTAGAAATGGAGGGGTAAAGAGGGGTTAAAGCTAGAGGAAAACCGTACAGAATAAGCCGTGAGGCCGGTTTTTACCCGCCCGCAAGAGGCTGGTATGAACTAAAGCAAGGGCTATCAGGAGGCGGGCGGTTGCTCGTCGAGCGACAAAAAATCTAAAAAAATGATCACGAAAAATAAAATACAGATTGCAATTTCTAAAATCTGTGATCTGGGGGCCAGAGGGCCAGAGGGCCAGAGGGCAGATCGTGTGATCTACCCTCTAGTGATCGGGGACTAAGCTGCTGCGGTGTGTGCGGCTGTAAGGCCGGGGTAAGTAACGTGTGTCTCTTGGGTATCGCTAACACGCTCATCGCTAACACGCTCACCGACCAGATTGAAAGCGTTGTAACCTAGCTTCTCACCGGTGACGACATGGAGGGCGTGACGTTTAGCATCGGCGGGGAGATAGGTACGACATTTGCGGCATTTGCGGCAACGGGTAGCGGCGTGAGCGTTGTTATACATTTCGCCACAGGCGCATTCCCAAGCGTAACCGTCCTTGACGTTTTCTTGCATGTACTCGGGAAGGTCAGCGAGTTGGGCTTCGGTGTAGTCGGCGTCGCTCATTGTTTTAATCTCCGTGATCTCCTTGCACTTACTTATACCCTAGTAACCGTACCCTGTCAAAACTATTTAGACATGCGTCAGCGCGACATGTCTTTAGTGATCACACGTGCGATGGCGGATTTAGGTATATGGGTGTAAGTGAAGACAGCACCGTCCGTGGGGTAAGCAGTATCCTCGTGGAACTTGGTACCCGGACGTAGTTCTGTGAGGTCGATCATGAAGATGGATACGTGGGGTGTGCGGGTAAGAGTAATGCCGCCCATGTTTTCGCCTTCGAAAGTAGGGACGAAATCTTTGAGGGCATGTGTCAAGTCCTGTCGCTTTTTGAAAAGGTAAACACGGTCCGGGTAACTGAAAGGGTGCTTTGGATCGTCGCCCCCACCAGACGAACGAGGGGTAAGGCCCTTGCTCTTGATGCTGGAGGCGTTGGCAGAGTCGGTCAGGTGGTAGAGGTAAGGCATACCCTCGTTGATCAGCTTGGCAGGGGTCCAGTGGTCCTTGGGGTAGAACGGCTGGAACTCAATCCACAGGGCTTGGGTAAAGAAAGCGTCGGGAGCTATTTTGCTTTGCGAAACGTCGTGGACCTTGAAACGGCGTACCCAACTCTCCAGATCGTAAAGGGCGACATAGTAGCCACGGGCTTTAGCGAATTTGTCGAGCCTACGTTGTAGGGATCCGTTGATCTTACTGAGGGTAGCTTTATCAAAAGCCCGCTGTTGTTTGTCGGCATGTCCCTCAATGACGTGTTTCTTGGGGTCTGGAACAGCGGTGTAGAGTACAGAGTTGCCCCGATCACGGATATCAAAGCTACTGAAGGTGAGGTCTGAGAATTCTTTTTGCAACGCGCCGGTGATAGCTTGGGGGTCGGTGCTTTGTGGGCGTTTAGCGACCCTCTGTGAAGCGCTGAGGTGGTCGAGGATAGGTCGAAGGTGTCCTTGAAGGTTAGGCTGGCGGGCACCCAGACGGATAAGCTGTTCTTTGATGTTGGACATAATACCGGTACCTGTAGAGTGTAGATTCAACAGGTACCGGTATTTACAAAAGGATTAGGAAGCTCGCACTTCGAAAGACACGAAATCAATCTCACCGTTGCTGGGGTGGAACCAGCCTTGGGCGCTGAAGCTGCCCTCTACCTCGTGGGTCTGGTCGTCACCCTGCAAGATAAACAGCATGGGCATATGTGGGCTTTTCCGACCTCACTGTCACATGTCGGGATCCGCGCTGAATTCGATGAGCTTGTCCCGGCTCGTATAGCGGAAAGGGGAGCGGTAAGCGTCTTTATCGAACATAGCGTCCACATCCAAGACCTCATATGTCTTGGTTTCACCGGTTGCCGTATCTTCGAGGTGGAAAGTCACGGTCGAAGCAGGCGTCTTCGTTGACGTAGTACCCCGTGGGTTCGGACTGGAACGTAGCGTCTACGCCGGTAACGATCCACGTGCGATACTTGACGGGTTCGAAGTAATCGTTGCGGATATCGAGGATCTCACCCTCTTTGGTCTGACGCACCCAATCAACCTCGTTGCCTTGGAACCAATTGGCAATTGCAGCCTGTGCTTCGTTGGCGTTCCAGCCTTCACCGGCTTCGATAGCGCCCAAGAGTTCGGTATTCGGTAGCAGCCTCTTGGATAGCCTCTTGAAGGGTGCCGACGACCTCGGTGTAGTCTTCGAAGTCGGAGTTCATTACGTAGTGGTACATGCGAATGCCCAGCCACTTGTTTTTCCACTCGGGATACCAATCATCCTCTGAGCCTTCCAGATAGGACTCCAGCATATCCCGGACTTCAACCGGTTCGCAGTCCTCTACTTTCGCTTGCGTATCGTAAATCGTGTCTTCCCAACCCATTGCATCCTCCGTCGTAAATTAAGTGGGGACCCGAAGGCCCCCGTTACCAATAACCTATACCCTAGTCGTGCTGATCCGTCAAAAAAGCCCCGATCCACTTAGGGACCGGGGCCGTCCTACTCAGTTGGTGTAGGATTCCTCGACTTCCGGGTTGACCCGGACGTCGCCGTTACCCTTGTGCTTGTTCTTGCGGCACGTGCGGCACCACGACTGCATGTAGACTTTGCCGCGATACTTGCGAAGGCCGAAGTCCGACTTGATTTCGTCGACGCCCACAACCTCGTGGCTGCAATTCGGGCACTCGTGAACCACCGTCTCCCAAGGCTTCAGGCGGCCAACCATGCCCCGGTGTCCACCACGGGTGACGTGCGGGAACTCCGTTTGAAGGCGATCATACAACGTCGAGGCTTGCTTGTCCGTGAAGCTCGGGTTGGCGTGTACCCAACACCGGATGAAGTCTTTTCGCAGGCTGACGTCGTTGTTGGCTTTGCGATCGTTGGCTTTAGTCGACTTGTTCATTTGAAGCTCCTTTCGTCTATCGTATTTGGTGTGTCGTCTCGGGGCGACCATCGCCCCCTCTACACTAACCTATACCCTAGTGATCTAACTCCGTCAAAACTTTCTGAGAAAAAGATCAAAAACTTTTCAAGTCGACCTGTGAGGCGCCTCCAAGGGGGTTTGGAGGCACCCTTTTGTTACTGGATCTTGTCGAGGCTCTTGATAGCATCGCTGGTGTGGGGGTAAACCAGACCCGACCGTGCCCCGGCACCGGCTTCGATAGCCTTGGCAATGTCACGCAAGGCGTCCCGAAGGTGCAGGGTATTCATCTGTTGCTCACCGGGTGCCAACTGAAGGTCGTAGTCATCCGGTACGCTGAATGTGACGCCACCCGCAACCACTTCACGGTTCGTATCGAAAACACACGGCTTATCTTTGACCTCTGTGACCGTGAAGGGGGTATCCTCTTCGAGTTCGCGCCGTTGGGAGCCGTTGTCATAAACGACACAACCCGCTGGCATGGCAAGACGATTGTGATTCCGGGGGTGAGTTCTTCGACTTTCATAGCAATACCTCCCTTCGTAAGGGTAATTATTACAGGCGCTTGATTTTGATGTGAACAACCGGGGCATCCAGCCGCCCATCGTCACGGATGGTGGAGGTTTCCCACCGGACACCCGTGACCTCGTGGGGGTAGCCGTCAATAGCGAGGGTCTGCCCTTCTTGGGGGACACTAGACCAGTGGCCTTCGTAATACTCCGCCCGGTCCGGCTCTTCGAACTTGATATGCGTGGTGCTCATAGCGTTACCTTCCTAGTTACGGTCGATGGTGTAGGGTTCCAACACTTCAGCCAGCTTGCGTACATATGTGCATCCGTCGCTTCATAGTCGAATTCCAGCGGGTCGATATCAACATCGGCGTCCGTACCTTCAAGGCGTTCCCACGTGGACAGATGTCCACAGGGGCCTCCACATACGTCTTACCGTACTCGCAGACCTCTTCGGGGATACCAGCACCCTCACAGTACAAAGCGTTCGCCCAATAGATGTGGTCGATCTGAGCCTCCGTGAGGTTGCGTACCCTCACAGATTCACCACGTTTCCACTTCTTGACGAGGTTGGCCCGCATCGCTTCGACTTTGGCCTCGCTATCCCAATAGCAACGCCACTCTACCCCTGCCGGGCTAGTGCCGATGTATGTGCCTTTTTCTAATCGCGTTGCGTGACGCCGTGAAATATGATATGGGGGCCTGTGGGCCTGTGATCACGTGAATTCTTGTATCTGGCCGTGAATTGTGAGCACAAAAGGGGTGGGTGCGTGAAAAACCGTTCCAAGAAATAGGTCCGCCCCCTTGGACCCGTGCTAAGGGGTAAGCATCCAAGGGGGCGGCCTGTCATTATATCTTTTAGGTGTAGTTACATATACTGCTTGTCGTTTTAGAACGCCGTATCTCTAGCAATTCGATGGGGTCGTGACCCTCGGAAGGGGTGCCCATCGGGCCTACCGTATCATGTGACGCTAGGGGGATGCGGAACAAGTAAGCTACCCGTCAGATAGGCCAGCATGTGTAGTAGAATCAACATAGGTCGTATCGTATTCGTTTCGTAGTGACTAAGCAAGGGGTGGGGGCCGAAGCCCCCACCCCTTGCTTAGTTGGTGAACGCTGCCTCGACGTCGGTCGGGTTGATGCGGGTGTGCTTGACACCGTTGCGCTTGTTACGGCGGCAACACTTGCACCAGCTTTGGACGTAAATCTTGCCACGGTACTTACGCAGGCCGAAGTCGTGCTTGACGGCTTCGATACCGTGGACCGTCTTGTCGCACTTGGGGCACTGGTGCTCGATGTTTTCCCAAGGCTGCATCCGACCGACCATTCCGCGATGACCACCACGGGTCATGTTCGGGAACTGACGCTCCATGCGGTCGTACAGCGCCGACGCTTGCTCTTGGGTGAACTCCGGGTTCGCGTGAACCCAGCAACGGATGAAATCTTTTCGGGTCGAAAGGTCGTTAGCTTTGGTCGCGGTCGTCATGGTCAATCTCCTTGATCGTCGTAGTAAGTTCGTCGTCTCTAGGGGATCCAATGTCCCCATCTTCACTAACCTATACCCTAACCTTGGGAACCCGTCAAAACTTTCTTCAAAAAGATTTCGACACGCTACGTTAGGGTACCGTAGGACCCGACTAACAAAAGCTAAAGATCGCGTAGCGCAGTTCCGGCGCATCGTTTCCGTTGAAGCTTGTCGAGCATATCAATCTCAGAGTCCGTCATTTCGACACGATCTCCAGCTTCAAATGCGCGTGGGAGGCGGTCAGAGTACGCACCGCCTGTCAACCCTTGCCCATCCTTAATAGCACACTTGTACGCAGTCCGAACGCTTCTGTGTCGATGTGTGCAAGCCCCACGAACATTTCCAACAGCTTTGTAATAGCGTTTCATATCAGTCCCTAAGTTGAAAGTCTCTAGGGGATCCAATGTCCCCATCTTCACTAACCTATACCCTAGTGGTGGGAACCCGTCAAAACTATTTAGTAAATCTCTTCGGTAGCGTGTTTCAACAGGGCATAGACTTTCTTGGTAGCCACTCTGACGGGGATACCCGCATCAATCATGGTATTCAGGAGGTCTTCAGCCTTATCACATGAACAGTTCAGATCCTCATAGATCGCGTTCATAGTCTTTTTGAGGGTTTTCATAGCTGCCTCCGTAGGGGGCGGGGGCCGAAGCCCCCTAGCCGCTTCACATATTGCGAAGCATTTCTTCGACGTCCGAAAGTGTCCACTCGTCGCGCTTCAGGGTCGGGCGAAAGCCTTTGTCACTCTTGTAGCAATCGCTGTACGATTGCAGCGCCATTTCGAACTCGTACTCATAGACGTTTTCGAACCGATCTGCGATGCCTTCGCTGGTCGTGAAACAGCACTGCCAACCTTCCGCCTTAGCGCGGGCCTTGCGCTGGGCATTCTCTTCACGAATGTGCGAAAGCACGTCCGTGTCGTTTTGCATGGCGATTTCTTTTTCAGTCAGCGTCGTCATCGTGATCTCCGTTTAGGCTCTGGCGTCGGGCCAATCCCTCCCGCCTTCACTAATTTATACCCTAGTGGTCGGGATCCGTCAAAAGAAACTTTAGAAACTCAGGTACAGGCCGGTGTTCTTTTCGAATGTGTCGACCAACTGGTCAGCGTAAACGTCGTTTGCTTCCGCTTTGACCTTAACGCTGGTGCCGTGGATCTTGATGAACTCCAGATCGTACAGGTCTTTACCGTTCAGGCGGATACGCACATAGTTGATCTTGCGGTTGCCACTAAACTTAAACGTCACACCACCACCCGGCAGCATCAGGTAATCACGCCCCTTTACAAAGGCGCTCACGTATGACCTCTAGTACACGTGCCTCTATGTCTTGCGATGCATCAGCCATTGCTTGTCTCCTAGACGTTTGTGCGCCGTCCCTTTGCCTTCAATTGTCTTCGAAGCGCACCAGACCTTTCCTAGCCAGATCCCTGTAGATTTTCCCCACAAGGGAGGCAGTCGACCCTACACGGTCTCCCAACTCTTGGCAGGTCTGTCCCGTGTTCTTTTGCAGGGCACGCAGTACGGCAGCCTGTTTGTCTGTCAGGTCCGGGTCCAGTTCATCTTGCATCTCACGCAGCTTGGCAGCCGCTGCCTCCAGACGTTCAGCCATGTCCCCAAGCTGGTCAGCTTCCGGTGGATACATGGAGGCCAACATCCCTCCTACCTCTTCATCCAAGGAACCGTACATGCCGTTGGCAGTCTTGAGCACATCAC
>Ga0306901_1000100_pt1 | contig 42929 bp, 54 predicted proteins | sample AntRauMFilla3767_FD_190431 | JGI IMG/M metagenome (GOLD analysis project Ga0306901, IMG submission 190431) | Saline lake microbial communities from Rauer Islands, Antarctica - Metagenome Filla 3 #767 (v2) (version 2) | ecosystem: Environmental > Aquatic > Non-marine Saline and Alkaline > Saline ... | reverse complement strand
ATTAAATCCTGTTAAGGACCCTTTTATACCAATGTTTGCACTTGGAACTTTATATGCCGGTTACGCTAGACTTTTTGGAGAGTCAGCTAATGTAGATGAATTTACTAGATTTATAGGAAAGCATCCCTGAATAGCTCCTATTGCAGCGGGCGGTATAGCTTACGGTATTAAGACCAAGCAAGAAAAAGATTTTAAAGATAGTCCTACTATGCAAATGGGGCATGTTCCCGGCACTTCTTATAATGAGTACTCTAATCCCCGACCACTAGCTCCAAGACATTTAACAAAAGAAGCAGGAGTACCTCAATTTATAGGAACAATGGCAGTGGCCACTCCTTTAAGTTATTACCAAAGTGCGAAATTAGAAGAAAAGGCACAGAGAGGAGAACCTATAAGTGGGATGGAAAACGTAGTACGAAAAAACCCTTTAGCCACTGCTTTCACTACAAGTGTAGTAGGACGAAGTTTATATAAACAAATGAGAACTTCGGCCAAAGCGATTGCAAAAAAAGATGAAGGGGGAATGGTTAAAAAATGGTTTAAGAGTAAAGATTTAGATCCCAAAATTAGAGAATCCTTTACTACCAAAACAGCAGAAACTTTCGAGAAAAGATCAAATTACATGAGCAACCTGAACGAAGAAACAATAAATACAATCTATAACGAACTAACTTCCTAGGAGGTAATTAATATAATATGTCAAAACTAGAAGAACTTCTAAACGAGTTGGAAGGACAAGAGAAAACGGCTGAAGAAGTTTTTGCTTCGAAGATCTCAGAAGAAAGTTCTAAAGAGGAATCTGCAGAAAAAACAGCTGCAGACAAAGCCTCTGAGGAAGTTTCAAAAGAAGAAGCCGAAGCAAAATCGGAATCTGAAGAAAAAACTGCAAGTGCAAAAGAAGAAACACCTAAAAGTGCAGAAGCTTTAGCAGAGAAAGTAGCTTCAAAGAACGACGAAGAGCTTGTTAAGATAGCGAAGGACATGGGTCAAATTGCAGCGCATACTTTTTACGCTGAATTAGTAGCAATGGGCATTATGCCACCTACTAATAAAGATATCCCTGTTCCACCTATTTCAAGCGTCTCTATGCCCCAACAATCACCAGTGGTGATTAAAGCTGATGCGGAAGCACAGATGCAAGCTGGTCACGACGGCTATGACTTGCAGAATAATTACGCCCCAACTGATACAGGTAAGGCACAACAAGGACTTAACGAAGGGATGATGAAGAAAAAAGCATCCTTAGTAACCACAGAATTTTTAACTAACTTTTATAATAAACTTAATTCGGAGGAGAATTAATAAATGAGTTTAATGGACACATTTAACAGAATGAGAGACGAAGATGCGCAACTAACTAAAGAGGCGCAGGAAACACCTCAAGAAGAAGTAAACGAAGAAATGGAACTAATCCATAAGTATGCCTCATGGGCAGACGAAACTCTTCTTTCAGAGCATGGAGAAGGCAACTATAGCGAGGAAGATGTTGAAAAACTAGCCGAAGCTAAAATGGAAGCCGACGCCGAAGAACTTTACCAACGTGAAAAAGTAGCAGAAGCTTACGAAATGGGACAGATTATGTACCAAGGGTTTAAAGCTGCAGCTAGCGAAGACGCAGAGTAAATTAAATGTCTAAAGAAAGTCTAACCAAAAGAGCTGCCTTAGCAATAAGGACTCTTAACAGGGAAAATAAAAACCTAGAAAATAGGATAGAGGAGCTCTCGGGCCAGCTGCATAAAACAGCTAAGGTTCATGAGCTTTCCCTGCGCTTTATGAAAATAGGAGCGTACCCTGTGGAAGACTTTGAAGAGCAATATAATAAGTTTCAAGAAAAAAGTTATGAAGAGCTTGAAACTTTTGAAAAAGCAGCCGAACTTATAAGTGACCCCAAATTCTCTTTTGAACTTGGGACTTTAAGTGACGAACCTGCTGAAGGTGGCGGGTCACCAGAATCCCGTTTTATAAGAAATATATTAAACGAATTTTAAACTAAAAAGAGGATAAAAAATGCTTCGATTATTAACAGATCTAAACGAAAATGCTCGTTTTGATGCAGTTGCAAGTACTAGTCTTTTAAATTCAGGAGAAGCCGTTACAGGATCTTTCGTTGTAAAAAATGAAGATGAATTTGACTGGCCTACTGATGGAGATATTGGTGCTGTGCAAATCTGGACTGAGTCTTATAGAGACGGTACTTCTAATTTCTCGCCTGATGCTAGCGCAACCGGCGTCACTAGACTTACTGCACTTTTAGGCAAGTACAGAGCTTTAACAGACCAGTTCACTGGTACACCTACTGCTGGTACCCCACTTAAGGTTGGGACAGATGGAAAGCTTGCAGAAACTACTGCCGCAGACGGCGATGCAATAGCTTATTGCACCAAAGCTTCACACACACTGGCCCACTTACAAAAAGATCACTCAGTAATTGAGTTCTTTAAACTTTAATAGGAGGTAATTATACAAATGAGTATAGACGCAAAAACAATTAATGACGTATTTCTTAAAAGGTTAGACACCAACGAAGGAATGCAAAAAGTAGCTAACGAAGGCGCAGCTTTTGTTAGAGACAAACTAAGAGAAGTCTCGTTTGCGAGACAAATCTTGCCACCAATGTACGTTAGCCAGGCAGACTTACAGGTTTCTGTAAATCATGACGGCGTAGTTAAAATCGTAGAATTAGAGCCAGACTCTAAGGCTATGTTAGTAAACTTCCGCGGTAAGCCAACTACTAACTACATGGAAGGTAAAAGAATCGAACTAGCTTTCCACGCCATTTCTTCTGAAGAATTTCAGAAGACTGAAGAAGAACTACTTGCCTACAGAATGCCTTTAACACAGGTAATCGAGCAGAATAGTGTTCTTGACATTCAGAAGATTGAGGATGAAGCTTTCCTAAACCACATTGACGCAGCTATCACAGCTTCAAGCAACGCGATTACAGGGAATTACGACAGTACAACCGACGCAGTACCAGAGAAGAAAATCAGAGAACTCTTTGATCAAATCGACGGTAAGCAGCTTCAAACTGAAACCTTGCTTATGGATAACAAAATGTTCAACAGACTTATTGTTAACAACAATACTCAAGGAACATTTGGAGACGGAGCTCTTAAAGGAGAAATCGCCATTAATGGATTTAAGTATCCTACACTTTATGGCCGTAGAATCATCATTTCTAACAAGACAGACTTGCTAGCAAATACGATCTACTCCTTCACAGCACCAGAATTCTTAGGCGAGTTTTGTATCCTTAACGATACTAAGTTCGACATAGATAAGAAGAGAAACGTAGTAACTTTATCAGCTTACGAAACTATTGGTATGGTTATCGCCAACATCAAATCAGCTGCTAAGCTTACTTTATCTTAGTAGATAAGAAAGATTAAAATCTTAAGGCGCTCTTGGTTAAGAGCGCCTTTTTTTTTATATTAAACCTATGACAGATATACTACATTTAGAAATAAGCGGAAGACAGCAAGGAAAGACGACCAGATCTTTTAATAAGGCTCTACAAGAGCATTATAAAACTAAAAAACCTATAGTTCTTATAGACCCTTTTAGGATTGGAAGTAAAAGAGATTATTACCATTATTTGCCTCTATCTTTTGACAAGAAGTATTTTAATGTATCCTCAGTTGACGCTAGAGGGGAATTAAATAGTAGCTATTTTAAAAAAGGAAGCATAGTAATTATAGATGAGTTTGATTTTATAAAAGAGTGGCAAAGAGTTTTTGGGGCTATTATATCTTTGCAGCCTTCCCTTATCTTGGCCAATACTTCTCCATCCTTTATAAGAACTAAGGAAAGCGTAGAAGCTTATAAAAGAATGGAAGAAGTAGATCCAATATTAGAGTTGATAAGTATTTGCCTTGAAGAAAACTACACAAGAAACTTCTGGGTAGAGTCTTTAAATCAAAATTACGGAAACACAGATAGAGCTCTTACAGAAATGGGAGTCTTTTATAAGGGAAACAAGCATCTTTTAAAGTCTATGAAACCATAGGCGAGCTTCAATATAATCCTATTCTTGAAAAGTTCAATTTTTCATGGACAAATTAAGGGAAACCTAGTCTTTAAATTTAAATTGACTAAGCCTTAAACATAGTTTATATTAAAAGTAAAACACTTAAGAGTAAATTATGTCAGGCAATATTATAGTAGAAAGCGTACCAACCGAAGATCAGCCTTATGTAGACCGTACTAGATCTTACATTCAAGACACTGCTGTTAAAAACGATTTGGAGGGTATAGAGGAAAGCACAGATTTAGAGATTTATTACGCTTTAGACGACACCTTAGGAGAACTCAGCTACGAGTTTGGCCCCCATGACATGGTATTTAATTCCTTTAGCGAAGTCCCTTTAAGGCTCTTACAAACAGGAGCTATGCTAAATATACTAGTAAGCAAAGGCTTACTCTCAGCTAGAAATACTCTTACTTATACAGATCAAGGAGGCGTAACCATTCAAGATCAAGATCAATATGGAAGGTATACTGTGTTTTATAATATGGTAATTAATCGATATAGGAACGCAGCCCAGTCTTGGAAACGAAGTAAAAATATAAATGGAGCCTACGGAGGGGTACATTCCGAGTATTTAAATTTATAGATGATAGAGCTTAAAAAGTTAAAAATAGAGCGCAACTCTCCTGATCACTTAGACGTCTCCTGAAGCTTTAAAGACACTTTAGAGGATTTAAGCGATTACAGCATTTCTTTGTACCGGAGTGAAGCCCCCTCTAATGATTTAACGGACTACGATTTAATAGACAGCGGTCTTGAATCTTCAATGCCTTTTTTTGAAGATAGCGGGGTTGATGGCTTAAGAACCCACACAAGAGATTGGTACTATAAAATCAAAGTTAAGAATACAAGCACTGACGAGGAAGAAATACAACCTGCGCAAAGCTATGCCTATGTAAACGATGAAGCCCCTGATCGTCGCTGGCTAAAAATTGTTAAATTAAAGAAATTAGCTCTTAAAAAAGACAAGGCAGGAGTCGATTTTATTTTACTTAAAAAAAGAACTTGAGGACAAAGGTGTGCAGTATCCTGGGACAGCACTTTATTTAAAAGAAATGGAAACACTTGTGACGACTGCAATTGCTGGGGAACAGGGTGGAGAGAAGGCTTTTTCAAACCTATACCTTTTAGAGGCACAAAAAGAACTGAGCCCAAATATAAAGATATTTTAGTTTGAGGAGAATATTACCCAAGTGATAGCGTGCTTTACACTCTACCGACACCTATTTTAACCTCAGGTGATGTAGTAATTGACGTAAAGAAAGATTTAAGGTATCATATACAAAGAGTAAGACCAGTAGAAATGCTAGGAGTGCCAATAGAGCAGCAAGCGCAGATTTCTCTAGCTCACCCAGATGACCAAATTTACGAATATAACATTGAGGCTTATAAATAATGAGTACTAAAAAAGATATTATAAAAAAAGTAAAACGTAAGCCTTCCTCTTTAGAAGAAGACTCTGTCATACGACAAATAGAAGAAGAGCTAAGACGTAAGGCTCAAGAAAAGGAAGGGGGGGGCTAATAATGTTTAAAGTAACTCCATCCCTTAGGGCTAAATGAGTATTTCTTTCTTTTTTACAAACGTTTTTTTCTAATCATTCTAAGTACACTTGGAATGAAGACTTAAGAAAAACAGGGATAATTATAACTGATAAGTATTCTACTGAACTAGGAGTGGCAGCTAAAAGACCTTCTATTATTCTGGACAGAGGAAATTTTTCATGGACAAATACTACCCGAAGAGAAGCTTTACCTAATAAAAACAACGGAAGTTACTTACACCAGACTATAGGTGGGACCCGTAAGTCTAATCATAATATAACTGATATATGAAGAGGATCTTTGACTTTTATGTGCATGTCAGACAACTCTTTTGTTGCTGATGAGTTAGCAAACATTTTATTTTACATTTTACTAGCGTATAAAGAGTCTTTAAAGACTAAAGGAATACAAGATTTAGAAGGGCCAAGACTAGGACAAGAAAGTACTGTAAGGCTACAAGCTCAGGGCCAGGAAATAGTAAATGTACCGGTATCGGTAGGCTTTAAAAAAGCAGAGACGCTTTCTTTAAGCGATAGACTTTTTAATTGTAGGGTTTATGACTCAGAAGGGAACGAGTACTTAGAGAACCATGATTTTGTAGTACAGAGTGAGGGTACCCAGATTACGCTTCTATTTGACCCACCAGAAGGCCAAACTTACTCTATTGATTATATAGATGCAGTGACTTTAAACATTATTACAGGAGCAGACTTGACTTCCACCGAAGGAAATAATAGATTATATACAGTACCAGATAACGGAAAAATTTACGGGTATTATAAAATACTCAGTTCGATAGAATTTTACAAAGAAGACAGTAAATGAATTCAAACATAGAATTAGAAAAACAAGCAGCACTTTTTGACTCTATATCAAAGGGCGTAAAAGCTTTAGCTAAAGGCGAGAGGACGAATCTAGGTAAATTTTTTAGGACTACTAAGCTTAAATATCAAAAAGGAGGTGCTAAAGGAGCTCTAGATTATATGGAGTCTTTTAAAAACCCTGAACACGCTTTAAGATTAGGTAAAAATTCTAAAGGAACTGTAAAGGGGGACCCTGTAAGATCATTTGGGGAATCTAAAGGTTCAAAAATAGCGGACGAAGATTTAATTCAAACAAGGCCGATGCAGAACACTGACCCTTCTTTAAGCAGGGGAATTAGAACATCTCTTGGTAACACTGCAGCTAACTTAAATATTCTTATGAAAGATTTAAAGGGCAAAGGTTTATTTAAAGGGACTGGGCAAGTTATTAAAAACACAGGAGAGCTTGTAGGTAGACAAATTAAAGGAGATGTTCATAAAGAAGTAAGCGTACTGGGAAGCAAAGCAGTGGGCCAAACTAGTGGAGACGTTTTAGTTAGAAAAAACGGAAAAGATTACATTAAAAGTAAAACTTCCTGGTTACCGGACAGGGAAGTTCAAGGAAAAACAGATAGGGGAACCTATTTAATTAAAAAAAGAAAAGCAATGCAACCTGTGTCGGTAGCTCTTGGAGTAAACGGCTTAGGCGTAGCAGGGCTTAGTTATGCAGCCAGTGAGAAAAAAAGTAAAGCTGGAAAAGCAGGGGAAGCAGCTATGGAGGCTGGGTTATTCTCTGTATCACCGCCAGTGGGCATGGCTTCTATCCTTCTTAGAGGGGATAAAAAGAAAATTAAACAACAGCCAAATATAAAAAAATTACAACAAAATAAAGAGGAATTAAGATAAGATGGCTTATTCAAGACCTGGAGTTACAGTAACCCAGAAACAAAAAACACAAAGCTTTCCTTTACCAGAACCAACATTAAAATCTTGTGTCATTGGCCCAGGATATTTTTACTTGGATCCGGATAGTGAGGAAGCAACATACGGAACAAATTACACAGGTTCTGAGCTAGTACTCAGCGGAGAGAATTTTTCAGACTACAGGGATTACGTAGACAATACGGTTTCAGTAGAATTGTATAAAGTATCTGGATCGGATAAAAACCAGAGAACTCAATTAATTAAAGATACAGACTTCACAGTAAGTGGAGAAGATATTATCATAAGTGCAGATTTAGCAGGGTTTACAGGTACAGCAGATAAGGCTAGTGTAAGAGTTAGTTATCTATCTTACCGTACAGATCTAGAAGACAGCTTTAAGTTGGTAACTTCAAAAGATGATATTGAAAGCGAAATAGGGGCACCCTACACCTTTAATCCTTTAGCTTATGCAGCTAAGTTAACTATGGATAACAGTGGAAGAGCCACTAATATTCTGGGAGTGGCTCCTAATGCAGGAGGAGAGGATTTCACAAACGCTAAAGAAGAGCTAGAATTACATGAAGTGTATGCTTTAGCTCCTTTGACTAGCTCTCAAGGTAGCGTATTTAAGGCTCATGTGGAGCAGATGTCCTTACCTCAAAATAAGAAAGAGCGTATAGTCTTTACCTCAACTAAGTATGATGGATATACAGCAAACGCAGATAAATCCGAAAAGCTTGTTAGCGCACAAGAATTACAAAATACAGCATCCCTTATAGGATCCAAGAGATTTTTTGCAATTCACCCAGACGGTTCTTGGATCTCAGAAAGAAGGCACTTAAGCACCCTAGGAGTAGATTTCTTACAAGCTATTTACGGAGCCTCTTTTGATCTTTTACCTAAATTCAGTGGACCTATCGATGTTGTAGTAGGAAATACTACTTATAGCTACAAAAGAGGAGACACCATTACAGCGGAAGCTCTTCAGAATTTAAAAGATTCTAAGAACGATACTTACGCTATAATGGAAGTTTTAGCCCCTGTGCCTGGATACTTCTTTGCAGCAGCTTTAGCAGGGCAAGTAGCGGGCAAAGCTCCTCAAACTCCTTTAACAAAAAGGGGATTAGTAGGAGACTTTAGTGAGCTTTACAGAAGTAACAATTACTTTTCTGAAGACGCTTTAGATATTATAGCGGAAGGAGGTAATTGGATCTTAGTAGATAAAGGGTCTGGGGCTATAGAGAATAGGCACCAACTAAGTACGGATACTACCACTATTGAAGCCAGAGAGCTTAGTATAACTAACCAGTTAGACTTTGCTGCTAAGTTTTTAAGAGAGCTAGCAGAACCTTTAGTAGGAAAATTTGTTATAAACGATACCTTTATAACTAACTTTAAAGCTGCAGTAATAGGTGGCGCTGATACTTTAGTAGAAAGGGGCTTTATAAGAGCTCTAGACATTTTAGAAGTGGTTCAGGACGATGTAGAACCTGACAATGTGAAAGCAGCTGTCGAAGCTACTGTTCTTTACCCAGTAAACAAAATTAAATACACAATTATATTTTAATAGAGGATAAATAACAGATGGCATCATTTAGAAACTTAACACAGTGGAGCAATAACTTCACCAAAAACGACCACGTACAACCCACTGAAACAGATGGAGGGGCAGGAAATTTCTTATCCGGAGAGAGCGCTGTAATAGTAGCGGGACCGGAAAAGCTAGTAACCACCACCACAGATTCAAATATGGATAAACTAATTCCGATTGGGCTAGTCCAACAGGCTCAATTAAGCCAGAATAAGCAAATAAATCAGATTCTAGAGATAGGGAGCAGTGTTCCCATATTTATACCTGGGAGGGTAAGCGTAAACGCGACCCTTAGTAAGATCTTATTTGATGGACCTTCCTTGGCCTACGCTCTGTATAGAAGCGGTAAAGCAGATACTGGCGACATAATGGTACCTTCTGAAAAGCAAAGTGACGATCCTTACTCAATTCCAGCTAGCCCCTACCCTTCAGACGGAAAAGTTAAAGTAGATAGTGACACTCCAGGATTATTCTGGATAAACTTAGCTAGTAGAATGTTTAATAAGCCCTTAGGCATAGGATTTATGTTGTATGACATGGAAGGGCAGGCTTACGGCGGAGCTTATTTAGAGGGATGCTATTTAAGAGCTCATAACTTTGGGATAAGCGCTAACGCTTCAGTACTTGCGGAGAATGTTAGTTTAGTAGCTCAAAGGATAAGACCTGTGAAAGCGAGCGTTATGGGGGACGCAAGTGATTTCTATAGTAGAACGAAAGACGACACGGGCACGGGCACGGACCCAGACGCGTAGAAAAGGAGTAAAAAATCTTAATCTAAAAAAAAATAAAAGGCAAGTTTTTCAACTTGCCTTTTTTGTTATCAGGGTTTTCGATATAATTAAAATGTCAAAATCACTTAAATAAAACGTTTGAAACTTTTAATTCTTAGACACGTCTAAATCTAAAGAAAGGTCTTTTGCAGTTTTTGCTGTAAGCAATTGCATAAGATTCATGATATTCTGAGGGCCGGCAGAACCGCCTTCTCCAGAAGCCATGTTTACTTTAGGTACCCAGTCTCCTTTATAATTCTGGATAGCCTGAGCATATTTTTCATTTATGGCAACTAGAGCATCAAGCTTTTGAGTCAAGGCACCATCAGCGTTAAATACTAAACGCTTTTTAGCGGCCTCTCCTTCACCCTCTAGGATTAGTTTTTGTTTTGTAAAAGCGGCGGCTTCTTTATCAAGCCTTGCTACTTCTCTACGCTGCTCGGCATTCACAACAGCTTTCTCCTTAGATACCAACTGTTCTGCGCGAGCTTTAGCAATTTTCTGTTTACCAATAGCTTCCTCTTTAAGAGCATCTTGTTCAGCTTTCTTAGCTTCTGCAATAGAAGTTTGAACTGACATAGCGGCTTCTTGCTGTGTTTGAATTTGATTTATAATCTTTTGGTCATACTCAATATCATCCACAGAAAGCTGAGCCAAGTCTAAGTTATAAGATTTGAATGGGGGACTTTCCTGACGTACCCATCCATTGTCTTCTACATTATCACTTGGAACTAATTCCGCTTTTTTAATGGTCTTTTGCTCACCGGTAATAGGATCTGTAATAGTACGCTCTACCATGTTTGTTTTATAGATACCATTACGCAATTGATCCTCAATATAATTGATCAGATCGTTTTTCTTAGCTGCATAAGATTCGTAAGAACTCATCAAAGGTCCGGTAGCAAAGATAACCTTAGTAACAGTAGGAGCTATTAATTCTCGTTCTAAGTTTCCTTGAGTACCAAATTCCGCGTGAATCTTTTTCATGCTTTTCTCATCACGAGGAGGAAGGATCCTTACAGAGCCTAAAATCTTACCATTACCGGCATCGTTAAAGACAATTTTACGAGCAGAGCCTTGGTTCTCTGACCCAAACCAGAATTGAAAACCTTTATCATATTCGGTTGTGTTGCCGAAAAGTTGAGTTTTTAATCCAGGCGCAGCCCACACAGCGATCTCACCGCTTATAGGATACTGGTTAACTATGATTTTATCATTCGGTACGTCCTCTACTAAAGAAGCAGTACTAAAAAGTAGCGTAAGAATAGCTAAAGCTGTTAGAACGTAAAGTGTTATCTTTTTAGGTGTCATAGGCATAGATTTATTGTTTATAGGTTATCTTGTTTTTGATTTCTTCGGTGCTAGCTAAGTCTTTCTTAGCTTTAGATGAAACTTTTTCGGCTTCTTTTAATATATTGTCTTGGAATCTATTATAAAGACCCTCGACTTTTTCGTGTTTTTCTTTTATGTCCCCTTCAGGGGAAGTTTTTAAGTAAGTAGACTCTTCATGGAATTTACGGTAAATAAATAAAAGACCAAGAATAACAGCCACTACACTTAGGAAGTATAAATAAAGCATATTAATTTAAATTAAAAAAAGGGAGAACAATTACAGGCGACATTCCTGTAATCATTCTCCCTTAAGGGTTGGCAACTTTGTTAGTGGAGATGCCGGGGGTCGAACCCGGGTCCGGATGACCTCTTATTATCAAGTCGTTCACACGTTAGTAGAGAAGAATCTTAGTGCCACTTAGTCTCTACACTAAGCTCACACGCATCCTATTTAGTACAACAACGCTTTATAGGAGTCCGCGCTGAGGTTGCCCTCTTAAGTGACACAGGTAAAGATAGAAGGCGTCTCTATACTCTGCGGGAGTTACTAACTACTACACAGCGATGCCGTAAGCGTAGTTAGACTCAGCGCCAAGGGTGAAAACCTTAGCAGGTGTTTTTGTTTCGCCATTTGCATGACTTGTCGGTTATTTAGGTTAACCACTCCCGTGCACTTCATAACAGTTTTGTATCCGTCGATGCCAGTTACATCCCCATTAAAAAGTAAGAGATTCAAAGTAAGAACCTCTTACTACTATTCTTACACCAAGTTAAAATATAGAATTTCGGTAAAGACGCTTGTTCATGTGTCGCCACATTCGCATCTTTGGGGTAGGCTCTTCAAACCTGATATCATAATTAGCGGCAGGAGGATTTCGGGTAGGGTCAACCTCACCGTAAGCTTGAACCCATTCCCTTTTTGTCATATCCTTTGTTTTATAAGGTATTGATTCTCTCTTTCTAGCAATAACAGTTGTACTATCTCTTTTGAAAAACCTAGTTCTTTTAATTTCTCCGCTGGGAAGTACCCAAACTAAGCAAACTTTTTTATGTGGCATGGTATGTAGTATTAAGTTAATAAAAAAAAAGAGCAGGGAGTTTTCCTGCTCTTGGTTTGATTGTGGCGGGAGAAGGATTCGAACCTCCGACCTCTTGGTTATGAGCCAAGCGAGCTGGCCACTGCTCCACCCCGCGATGTGTTAAAATCTTGTTATGGAATGCTCTTCATTTCTTTCATTAAAATCTCTTACCTCTCAAGTACTTCACACTTGCGCTAATCTATCTCAGCTACCACTCCTTAAGTTGGCCCGGTGGGACTCGAACCCACGACTTTTCGCTTAAAAGGCGAAAGCTCTAAACCAGCTGAGCTACGGGCCAAGAATGACTTATAGTATAAGGTTTATTTTTTATAAAGTCAAATTAAAAGAATGTGTATTCCTGGGGAGTCATAAAAGTTTGATCGTAATCTTTAATAATTTGAAAATAAGCTGACTCTGAGAACATGGATGTACTACTTACACCATCACCTGTTACTTGAGTCTTCCCGTCAAAACTTATAGACACAGAAGGATCTATTACAAATGACCTAGAGGGCGCATTCAAGACTCCTACAGGGGTTATGATTAAAGATTTTAAATTGGGGCTTACTATCGGACCCCCGAAACTTTTATTCATACCGGTGGAGCCAAAGGGTGTAGAGATAATCAAACCACTCGCTTTAAACTTTGCAAAGCGTATGTTCATAGGCAAGTGCAAAGAAAACTCAGTAAGTTTAAAAGACCTTAAATAAAGATCGTTTATGAAACTTAATTGTGATAAGCCAGCCGAGTCATATCCTCTCTTTATAGAGTACACGGGTCGATTCATTGGGTAAGTACTAGCCTTAGGTAAAGACTTATAAGACTTTTTATCAAAAGCGCAAAGCTTTCCTACGGTTCCAGCGTTTAATCCATAAATAGGTTTACCGCTATCTTTTACTCTACGACTACAGTAAATTAAAGTACCGTCGCCCCCCATACTTATAATACTCTGAGACTCAGAAAAAACCTCACTTTCTTCAGCCTTTATTTTTAAATTCTTAATTTCGCCCAAGGAGTGCGATACTACCTTCCAAGCTTTTGAACTTAAAATTAAATTAGACTCCAAAGAAGATCTTAAAAACTTAATATAGTGAATAACTTTTTGTTTGAAATAAGGATCCTCTATAAAAGGGTTGAATATTATGCCTACATCTTTAAGCATAAAAACCCTCCCCGGTTACCCAATTATACTCAGCTAAAGCTGAACGTAAAAAAGAAGGTGAAGGAAAATACTCATACAAGCTTTCCAGAAATTCGTGTTCTTCGGCTTCGCTCTCAGGGACTACGCCTTCTGGAACTATAAAGAACTCTCCTTCACCTTCTGAGTGCTCCCCTACATGAAACACATAAGCGCAATCGGTGACATCGTCCATGACAGACCCGTTGCAATCAAACTCTCCAGACTCAAAAAGTCTTTCTAAAACATCCAAAGAAATATCTTGGGCTTCGATAGAGTAATTTCCGTCTAAGTAACAAACTATATAATTCATGGTGGTAAGATAAGTTAAATTAAAATTTAAGATAAAAACAAAGCAAGTCTGCCTCACTATTCTTATACCCTATTTAGAGGATTTTTTCTTTTTAGTTTTTCTTTTAGCCTTCCTTTTAGTTTTATTTTTCAAGGCTAACTGAGAGTTAGATTTCATTTTAGGGGGAGGGAAAGCTCGGGCTTCTTCGGGGTAAATAGATCGGCCGTTTTTTAAGTCAGGGTCGGTTATTTTATAACCCCCGTCTGGATAAAGCTTTTGTCCAGGGGTGTAAATCTTTACTAGGTCATATCTTTTTGATTTAGGATCCTCGGCCAAAGATATAGGCTTGCCTACATGGATGTTAGTTATAGGGTACTCATCCAAGGCTTCTCTACGCCATGCCGGAAATTCAATCCCTGTTATCGGATCTTCTTTTAAGTAGGTTTTCTTTTTCTTGCTCATTTAAATGGTAAATAAATTTAATGGTTTGAGTTTCACTAGTCAAGGTAGTATTACCTATAACTATAAATTGGGTTAAGTCTTCAGTCAGCATGCAGCCGGCATAGACTTTAGGTTCTTTCTCTTTTCTTAAAAAAGCAGTTCGAGCCTTTAAAAACATTTCTGCTCTGTTTGAAGTCAAAAGCTCATAACAATCTAAAAAAAGATCTACGAACCAAGGAGGTTGATTAGTTATATCCATAATAAAAAAAGGGGCCCTGAAGCCCCTTAAAGTTAATTAAAGTTTTATTTTAAATTAAGTTATAGGAATGTCTTCAAAAGTTTTAGAAGACTTAAGGCTTATGGTTATAAGACCGTCCTTAACTTTAACTTTTATGTCTCCAGCTTTTACACTGCTAGGGATAGAAATGTTTCTTGCTAAAGAGTCTTTAACATAAACGTGCAGAGTATTCTCACTTTTTGATACTTTTACTTCTTCCTTGCTAATACCAGGAGCTGGTATTATTATAGAGGAAGGGGTCTTGGAGAGCTCTTTGCTGTCAAGTAAAGAAGATAAAGCTAAAGGATCTTCTAAGAAAGTATTCATTAAACCTAGAACTTCTTTTATTGGGAAATCAATCATACTTCTTTTCACTATTATCATTTTTAAGTTAGTTTAGTTTCCGATTAAAGTTTTCCAGTTTTCTTCAAAAATAATGCCTTTAGCTTATTTATGAATTATTGTCAGTTTTCGATTGAGGTTTAAGATCGGTAGTGCCTTTTTGACAAGGATCATACGGACAGTGTAAACACTTAGATCCGCAACAAGAGCCTCTTTTAATTAAAAAGGACTCTTTTAAAACAAAGAGCCCTTCATCATTAACGTAAAAATTTGGATGGTTGTTATCCATTATTCTTATGCCTTATAAATTATATAATTTCACAAGAACCTCCGTGACAAGCTACAGCTCCCATAGTATCTACATCTGTAAATTCAGGTATAGAATCATAGGAAGACCAGTCAATAGGAGTATACTTGTTTTTAATTGTGTGCCACTTGTGTAAGAGATGGACATTTTTCAAGCAAAGAATCATAGCATCTAAATCTCCTTCAAAGAAGTTTTTAGCGAATTTGTTTGCTCGCCTTATCCAGTCTATTTTAAGAATATCTTTATCTTTAAAAGATACTGAATTCTTATTAAAATCTTTTACAGCTTGAGTAGCAGTCCAAAGGTTGTCATTAAACACTTTTAACCCGTCTACTATCAACCCGCTCGAAAAGGTCACACCTACTCCGTAAGTATCGTAAAGTTTATTCACGTCGGTTATTACCGAAGTGTTAGGAGCTTGTTGATAATCTTTATCCCCAAAGGATCCTAACAAAGAAACCCCAGAGAAAGTATCTTTATTTTCAAAAATAAACTCAGCCACATCATCCCAGTCTCCTTCAGGTACGGTACAAGTATTTGAAACGTTGTGTCGCAATTCAGGCTTAACGCATAGATCTACATTAGTGCCGTATTCTACCCAGTTTTCCTGTGTAAGCTTTACAAGCTCTAAGAAGTCCACACCGTTTACTTCATCTTTATATAAAGTTCCTTCTGGGTTCTCAATAGGAACATAGATGACGTAATCTGTTTTATCTCTACTCCATACACTTTCTTCTATCATGTGAGGGTTAGTTTCTTTTACGAACTGTACGACGTCGTTATCTTTATTCATCTGCATCAATCTGAAGTAATCTTTAGCGTGCTCACTATGGATACCAGAAGAAGTTTTAAGAATAACACTAGCATTACCACTAGGCTTAACGCAAGTAGTTCTTGCAGCCTGGTTAATGCCAATAAGTTCAGCTACTTCCTTGTTTACTTCTTTTACTATTTCCGCTCCTTTTCTTTGTACTTCTGGATCAAACAGGATACTCGGATTCATAGCCATTCCAGTAATGGAAACACCTAATAAAGCTTCTCTATCAAAGATTTCCTTACAAGTATCTTCCACGTATCGGAAGTCTGTATAACCCGCTTGTAGTGTACCAAGTATAGCACCAGCCCTGCAAGCTTTATAAAAAATATCTACAGTGGTACATTTGCCTCCATTTAGCTCTGTTAGATTACAGCCTTGAAACCCACTTCTCCCGTCTATAGTTAGGGGGAACTTTTGAATCTCAACACAAGGGTTAAAGGTAGCATCATAATGATCTACAAAAATAAATCCAGGCTCTCCATAGTCTTTAACTTTATTGAATAAAATCATAAACTCCTCAAAAGTAACGTCTCCTCTTTTAAGAACAGCGCTATTATTACTTCTAGCTCTCTGGGGATTAAGAGAGTTATTTGGATCAGGGCTATAATTACTAAAAGTCTTTGCGTTCATCATATCTGTATCCCATCTATCAAATAAACAGATAGTAGCACTTCTTCTTACACCACCGCTTATAACAGCGTCGGCTATGTGCATACAAATATCATAAATTTCTATACTTTTAAGCTTTTCTCCTTTATCGTTTCTTTTAAGAGCTCCCTCAACAATCTTTTCAATTAAAATTAAGGACTCCCTTAAAGGCTCAGGACCGGGGGCTTTAAACCCCCCAGAAATAAAGGATCCCTTTTCCCTAATATTAGATAAGTCGAAGTGTATAGTGTAGTTTTTATATTCAGGGTAAGTCCCACCATCTACAAAATAAGAAGAAAGTAAAACTCCTACACTATCTGCCCAACCTTCAATACTATCTTCTACTGTGTAAGTTCTTGTTCTCTTACTTCTCTTTTTAACTGCAGGCAGTTTAGAAATGTGTCGATCTTGAACACTAAATCCTACACCGCATCCGCATAAAAGAAAATAGAAGTAGTCTTGAAAAAATCTAGCCCTATCTACATGAGAACTTAGACAGTTATACATCTTAGCTTCATGCTTTAAAAGAGACTCTCCGCCGAACTGTAAAGCTCTTTGAGAGCCTAGAACTAGTTTACTTTTATAAGCTTCTTCTGCTTCATTCATTAAAGCTAGAAGCTTATCATTTAATTTATCTTTATACTTAATCTTATGCATGTCCATGACGCGGTCAACGCTCTCGGGCCATGCTTCATACACGTTTCTTTCATAATCAAACTGTCCGTAGTCGCTGTAAAACTTAATATCCGATAACAGTTGTCTAAAATCTGTCTTATTACTTGCCATAAATGTTTTTTAATTAATATTGTTTATTCTTTGAGATATAAAAAGTATGAATAAGAAAACCTTTATTCCACTTGAATTTCTCGTAATTTTTATTAGTTAGTTGTCTTTGGCAAGTTGTCAGTTCTATTGCCTTTTTGGCTTACTTTAAGTTTTCTAAAGATTGCCAAATAGGAGCGTAAGCGTCTCTATATTCTGCTAATTTTTCCTTAGTATGGGGCAGTTCGTTTCTGTATTTCATCCACAGGTTACCCTTAACTCTACTAGCTGAGTACTCCATATTAGCCTTTAAATCACAAAGCTTTACGTAAACACCAAGAGGGCTTTTAACAAGCTCGTTAAAAAACTTCTCATTTTTACGCTCTTCACGCGTTCGACCTTTTTCATCAGTACAAGCATAGACTATGTCTGCTACCCGAACACCAAGATCTTTTTTCAAGTCTTTATAAGTGTAGCGACAGTCTTCTATCATATCATGCGCCCATGCGGCCGCAAGGACTACGAAATGATCTTCCTCCGGAATTAAAAGCTTGAAATAATCCGCATTTGCGTAAACCTTTTTTAAATGAAAGTAATAAGGCTTACCATCGTAAGTTTGATTAACTCTGGCGTGAGTCTCTTTTGCAAGAAGCTCCGCTTTTGTCACTAATAGTTTATTCTCCGTCATATTCAACCACTGTTACTTTTTTATGTGCAAAAATTTTATTTATTATAGCCTCTACGACATTCCAGTCTCCTCCAGCTAAGCCACATCCTATCTTAGGAAAAGCTATAGAGTATTTATCAGCATCAAAAATTTCACTTAGGGCGACCATAGCAGCCCCCAAAGCTTCATAGTCGACGTGTACCTTATCCCTACCGTAACGATACTGTGTATAAGCATTTACGATATGCTCTGGGCCTTCTCCGGACTCATTAAAGGCCATACTTAAAGAGCCCAACTTGCTTTCGTCCCCTTTCTCAGTTAAATTTTTATCAGCTTCGTAAGCTTGAGGATATTTTTCTTTTATAGCTTTGGCTACTCCACTTCTCATAGTATGGAAACAGTTACAGCCGTGCACTATTACATCGAAATTTAAAGAGGGATCCAGAAGATCCCCTTGTACGTAATTTATCATATTAATGTATCCAGTATTTTCCTATCTCAGCTTTAGCTACCATACTTACATCTGGAGCGTAGAAGTTAAAAGCTTCAATCATTTGAGTTTCTAGTTCTTTAGCTACTTTTTGGGAGTAGTCTACATGACATTCAATTATAATTTCGTCATGGACTACATTAACGATCTTAGCGTAAGGAGCCCATCCTTTATCATCAATAGTTCTTTTCATTCTACACAGCGCGAGTTTAGTTACACTAGCTCCTGCTCCTTGAAAAGGGTGATTTTTAGATACGTTTTTTAAGTGAGCCACTTTACCGCCGTGATCCCAATCTACACCACTAAATATTCTTCTTCTGCCGTCAAGAGGAGAGTAAGCGTATTTATTCTTCATGGCCAAGTCTGTAAAGTAATCTAAAGTTTCTCTAATCTTAGGGAAAGTCTCAAAATACTTTTCAATTAACTCCTTAGCTGCTTTAATACTTATTTCTAAAGTATCAGCAAGCTTGCCTGGTCCCATTCCGTAAACTAACCCAAAAGTAATACTCTTGGCTGGAGTACGGAATTTCTTTTTCATTGAAGGCCTGATAATAGAATCTCCGGCACTATCTATAACAGTACCGTCTTCTTGAAGACCGAGAGTTTCTTTTTTAAAGTACCCATCACTATCTGCTATAGCCTCGCCTTTTCCTTCTTCTCCGAAATAAAAGAAGCTTTTATAATCAATACCAAAGATAAGAGAAGCACTATAAGAGTGCAAATCCATATTGTTATCTAAGGCATAGATAAATTCTTTCTCTTTGCTAATCTGCGCTAACAGTCTTAATTCTTGACCCGAAAAATCGGCGCAAATTAAATCGTGTGTTCTTTCATCCTGTGGCCTAAAGCACTCTCTGTAAGCTTTGGCACTCGGGATATTCTGAAGATTTGGGCTCCTAGAAGCCATGCGGCCACTATCAGTTCCGAGCTGTTTAAAACTGCTATGCACTCTTCCTGTAACAGGATGTACATGCTTCTCAATAAACTCTCGACCGTAAGTTGTAATCTTCTTTTGAGCTTCTCTATAGCTCAACAAACTTTTAATAACAGGATGCTTAAGCTTTTTCAGCTCGGGCTCCCCAGTACTTTCTATAACTTCTCCGGTTATTTTTTCAAGCAGAGGTTTAATCTGTGAAGGGGAGTTATAGTTTAAAGAAGTGTGCTTATTTTTAAGCAGTACCACAGGATTGCCAAATAAGTCTAGCCTACATAGAGGCTTAAAGAAAGCGTCAAGCTCGGCCTTAGCTTTATCAGCACCTTCCACAGCCTTATCACGTAAGGCCAGCCACATAGAAGTATCTAAGTAAAAACCATTGATCTCCATGTCACCGCAAACTCTTATAGCTTCATTTTCAAGCTCGGAAAGCAAAGACATTTCTCTGTCCTCGATAAGCTCGTTTATCTTATTATAAAGGGCCTCTAAATACCCTACATCAATTCCGGCGTAATCTATCTGCTCTCTTGTAAACTCCTCACCCCATTTCATTCCTATAAAGCTTTTCTGAGCGCTTTTATCTATCTTGACGTTTAAGTATTTGTTTAAACACCCGTCCAAAGAATTATCAGCGCTTTTGATTCCTTTAGTAAGAAGAGTAGAGCCAACCCAGGTACAAATAATATTCTCTAAGCTTACCCCAAAATTACCTTTAACCATAGAATAGTCAAACTTGGCGTTATGAGCTATCTTAGTTAATCCTGTTTTGTTTAAATAATGTATAACTTTTTTAATACTGTCCCCAAGCTTATAAACATCAAATACATACTGTATCCAATGTGTTCCTACCTGAAGAAGTATTATCTTGTCCTTTAAAGGATCAAGACCTGTAGTCTCTACGTCAAAACCTACTACGTCCAGAGTGTTTAAATTCTCTAAAGCGTGAGTAAGCTTTGGGTAAGAGTCAATATATTTAGTATTTTTTCGCATTCTATAAATAATCTAGTAAAGTTTCGCCTTCTTTTTTATTCCTAATTTTTTCCAAACTTTTTTCTTTAATTTGTCTTATTCTTTCCCGAGTTAAATCCAACTCATTTCCTATCTCTCTTAAATTATAAGTTCTCCTGTACCCTATACCGTAATACATATTTAAAATTTTCTTTTCTCTTAAAGGGAAGTCTCTTATGACTTCTTCAAAATCGTCCTTAAAAGAATTTAAATTATGCTCAAAAATAGCTGCATGGTCTGGCAGAACCTCATGAAGAGTGGCTTCCCCACTCTCTGTCCTTTCAACATCCAGGCTTATAATAGTATGCAGATAATCTATATCATCTTTAATAGCAGGATCATCTATCTCAGCTTCTAGTTCTGATAGGGTAGGTTCTCTTAAAAGTTCCTGCTCTAAACCTTGTTTTATCTTATTAATCTTACTTACGTTAACTAGTTTGTTTAGCGGTAATCTAATAGTACTACCATTAGTGTATAAAGAGCTTAAAATACTTTGACGAATCCATCATACAGCGTATGAAATAAATTTTACCCCCTTAGCGGGATCAAAACGACCAAAAGCTTTAACTAAGCCTAAATTTCCCTCGGCTATTAAGTCTTCCAAAGATAGTCCCTTATTTTGATAAGACTTAGCTACTTGAAAAACAAAGCGTAAGTTGGAATTTATTATTTTGTCGTAGGAAGGTTTATGGCCTTCTTTAGCTTTTTTCATTAGAGCCACCTCTTCTTCTTTAGGGAGGGGTTCGTGTTTTTTAATTTCTTTTATATAATAGCTTAGCATTTTAAATAGGATTAAATATTACAAGGTTAGTTTGTCATGTCATAGTAGTAAGGTTGAATCATAATCTAAAAAAATATGGGGGCATAAACCCCCATATAGTTAAAGTTCACATGTAGTGAACACTAAAAAATTGTTTTTATCTGGAAAGGCTTCCAAAGTGTTTCCAATTAAATCTCCTAAAGTGGAAGCTTCATATCTAAGCAAAAGCTTAGCTAAAGTGCTTTCCTTTCGGATCTCGTTGTTCTCAAGAGTGAGCCAGATCCCGGCCACCCTTTTATCGTTTTCATTATATTTATTTTGAATCCAAGCATCACTTATAGTGAATTTTTTGCCTGTACTAGGCTCAATAGTTTCAAAAATTACTTTGCTTGCCGGTTCTTCGTTTTTCAATAATACTTCCTTTTGTTTGATATCAATAATTTTTAAAGTTCGTTGGAAACTAGTTACATCATCTGAAAGTCCTAAGTTTAATAAGTTGTTCATAAAATAATATCGGTAGTTGTTTTAAGTTTTCTTTTCTTAAAACGGTAAGATTGCGTGCGTGCGTATTCGTTTTAATTAAGATCCAGAAGCTCCAAAGCCGTTGTCTCCTCTTTCAGTCTCTTCTTGATCGAAAGTTTCAACTACTTCTACTACTGGATCATAGTGACGGTGAACTATAAACTGAGCAATCTTTTCCCCAGCTTCTATGTCCACAAAAACATCACTTATATTTTGCATAACTATTTTTACTTCTCCACGGTAGTCACTATCAATGATCCCCGCTTTCTTAGATAAAGAAGTTTTTACGCTAACGCCACTTCTTTCTTCTATCTGTATAAAGTACCCTTCCTCAATGGCCATAGCCAGGCCTGTGTTTATTAGTTTAACGCCTTTACCGGCAATCCTCAAGGGAACTAAAGCGTATAAATCCAGACCTGCTGGAGTACCTTCAGCTCTTGTAGGAATAGTAGCATTCTGAGAAAGTTTTTTAATTTGTAATTTAGGTCGTTTAATTGGCATATTCTTTCAATAAAGTTATTTGTAAAATAGTTTTAGATGGAATAATAGAAAGGTTTGGTAATTTACCGTTATAGACTTTAGCAATAGCTTTAACTCTTTCCGAGTCATCTACTAGCCCCCTCTTTACTGCTAAGACAAGTGAATCGCCAGAGCCGTCCTCTATGTAGTCTAGGATTTCTCCTACTATAGACTCTCCTTTAGGGACTACTTTAACGATAACATCATCACCCTTACTTAATAAGGACTCGGTCCCGGTAGAATAAATTTTTCTTAAATTCATCGTCTGTTAAAAAGTTTAAATAATTGGTTAATTTGATTTTTTTGGCGTAGAGATCGAAGTCGTCAAAAGGGATACTTTGCCTTTTATCCTCGTCCCAATAATAATAATTTATCAGGCTTAAAGGAGTTACGTAAGCGTGCTCTTTGTGAACTTCTTTAAATCATATAAGAAAGAAAGCTATACCTCCTAAATCACGTACTGCGTTTAGATATTCAACTTGATGCTGGTGTATATTACTTAAATCAAACCGGGTTTTTACTTTAGTTTCTTTTGCATCAAAAGCTATAAAGTTACCTCCCTTTATAAGCCCTGCAAAATCTACAGTAGAAGGTTTAGGTACAAGACCATTCCTTGTTCTTATAATAGGTACGGGTATTTTTAAAATTAAGGCTTCTTTTGATAACCTTTTATTTAAATTTGTTTTATCTGCTTTTTTCTCTAATTCTGATCCTCTTGCTGCCATAATAAAAAAAGAGGCGAAGACTATCAATCTTCGCCTTTATTGGGTTAGGGTTTATTTAAATAAGCTGGACTTTTTAGATCCTGTTTGGGCCGCTGGTTTAGCGGAAGTGCTTGCAGGAGCGGCTTTGCTCTCGCTTTCTTCTCCGCTCTTTTGAAAACTTTCTACGTTAGAGTAAACTTTACCCTTGTAGTTTTTGTTTTTAACGTAGGCGCTTACAGTGGAGCCTATTACAGCAGAGCAGATTTTGTCCTCTGCCATGTCATCACTGTCTGCCAACGCTTCGTTACCTGTAGCCTGTAAGAAAAGAACTACGTAAGTTAAAGCGTCTTCAGTTAAAAATAATCTGTGCCAGATTTTACGGTTTCTAAAATCTCCCTCAACTATACGAAAAGTTACTTCAATAGCTTCTTTGTCGTTTAAAGTGGTAAGCTCAGCAGCTTCAACCTCCATATTATATCGGCCTGGGGTAATAGGCTTAAATTCTTTTGATTCTCTGCTCTTAATATTCTCTTTTGCTTTGGCTAAATTAATTCCCATGATATAATTGTATTAATAAAATTTATAAATCTGTTAAAAAATAGTTTTCAGTGTTGTCAAAAATAGCAATTCTAGTTCTCCGCTTCCTTGGCTTTTTCTAAGAAGCTGAGTAAGCTTTTGGATTTTATATTGTTTAAGTCTAAAAGACTTTCTACTCCATAATCCTCTTTAAGAAGTTCTACAAGCTCATCCTCATCTACCCCTTCCAGGATATTAGTTAAAGCTCCAAGAGTCTTTGCGTTAACGCCAGCAGTATATAACTCGTCTCCTTCGTAAGTTATTTTTGTCGTTCGGTTTCTTCTGTCATTCATATTTTCTTTCTGGGTAGAAGCGTCAGCTGAGCGCGTTAGGCTATCAAGCCCAATATACTCAACAAAAGCGTCATAAGTAAACTCAAATTCATGGGGTAACTTATTTGTTCTATCCTTCTCTACTTTAGCGAATCTGGTACCGTCTTGGTCCTTGCTAAGCTCAAGTACAACATCAAACATGTAAGGCATATCTTTATGACCGTCGGGCTGCTCTCCGATCTGCTCCATAAATTTATCTTTAGCGTAAAGAGGTTTGCTTCTGGCTGTAACGATCACATTCATATCCAAACTTAAAAGCTTGTCCATGATGATCTTAACTTCTGTTTTAATACTTTTGTAATCCAGAGGTTCTAATTCGTAATGAATGTCTCCTGTTCGCTCCTTCATTTGATCCTGCTTATTTCTAAGGATCCTGTCGTAAATAACACTGAAAGGGTCTACTACAAGAGTCTTAAACTCTCCCGGATCTAATAGAAGCTCGTCTAAAGCTTCATGTAATTTTTTAGGATCACTAGAAGGAACCCTATAAAAATCAAAAGTATCTGCGTAATGCTCTGTTCCTTTCTCAGCGTCAATTACTGCTGGAGAAGGGAAGTGTAAAGCGGTAACAGTTTTACCTGTTCCCGTTTTGCCGTAGATATACATTTTCAATCTTCGGTCTTTTGGTTTTGCTTTTTCAAATAATGACATAAAAAAATATTAAGTTTTTACTGGTTTAAAAAATAATTTAATAGACTCCAGCACACTATTCTTATACCTAATTATCTATAAGAATTTATGCGCTCAAATACTTTAAAAGTTGCGATAACGTCTCTTACACAATAGTCAGCAATTTCTTGTATGCGGCCATCGGCAAAAGCTTGAGCTACCTCGTTTGCTTTTACTTCTCCTTCTTTAGGAGAAGGAATCCCTAAATGCTCACAAGCTAAGTGTAAAGTTGGGGCTTCATATTTATTGAAGTCAGCTATAACTTCCTTAACATCAAAGTGAGGGTAAGTGGTGTATCTTCTTGTTTTTAAAAATTCTCTATTTGTAGGAAGGATCTTATACTTCATACTTCTCTTTAAAATAAAAGGAATGTCGAAAGTTAAACCGTTGTAAGAAACAAAGACTCCTTTAAATTTATTCAGGATAGTCCAGAATCTGTTTAAAATTTCTTCTTCATCTCCTATTAAGGCAGTACTTTCGTCTCCATCAGAGTCGTTGAAATATAATCCTATTGTTACAATCTCTCCAAAATAAGGGGAAGTTCCCATTATTAAGTTTTTAACTTCTTCCTCATCCTCTTCTGGTCTCCTCGCCATATAGCGATTAATTTTTTTCGTAAGCTCTTCCTGCTGAATTTCGCTTAGAGGAGCTCTTTGGGGAATAGTTTCTATATCGAATGTAAGTGATTTCATGGTTCAATTCTTGTAGTTGTTATTTGGTGAGCCACAATATAAACCATTAAATCGTAAGAGTCAAATTATTCTACCCTAAAAATCTCAAAAGAAACTTTTTTATCTTTGACTAAATCTCTCACTGTACGTTGATTTTTGTTAAGCTGACTTTTCCCACTTTTAACTTCTATAAATACTATTTCGTCTTCACCAAAATAAACAAAATCTATAGGATTCCCTAAAAAAGAAAGCTTTTTAGGGTCTTTATCAAAATCTTTCAAGAAAGGCGATAAAGTCTCAGCTATAAAACCTAGCCGCACTTCACTCTTTTTCTTCTGACTGTAAAGCTTTGAATATTTGCCATTCTTAAATGTTAAATAAATCATCCCCGCTATCCAGCACAGGACCATACTATAAATCAAAATCAAACTCATCTTCTAAAAAGTCTCCATCTTCTCTTTGTGTTCCATCGAAATTAAATTTCTTGTCCACCCACTCTTCTACTTTATCTATAGAACCGCCTCTACCTCTTAACTCATGTTTTTCACAAGTGCAAGTAGTGTGGGTCTCAGGCCAGCCGTATTTTTCAGCTATCTTTCCTATTTGGGGGTTATGCCAAGCTCCTATATCAGTATGCTTGACGTTAGTTAGTTTACAGTACCCCCTTCTGCTTTTTACTCCGGTATAGAAAAAGTAAATGCAATTGCCGCAACACATAGAAATCCTAAATCCTTCTCTGGGATCATCGTCAGCATCCTCTTCTAAAATTTCTTCTATAGTTCCATTAACTTTCTCTAGCTCAGAAAAGTCATATCTATCGTCGCTCATAATTACAAGTCTCTTAATATTTTAGCTCTAGTTCTGCTTTGCCCGTAAAGTAGACCTACTCTTTTATCTATAAAGTCTACCATAAGTGAAGTTTCCTTGCCCGTAGCATCGCTTTTACGCATTACTCTGCCACCTGTCTGACGTAGTTTAGTCTCGGCTTTCATAGGGCCACATAAGTAAGCCACTTCCAATCTTGGTACATCCATTCCTTTAGCGAATAATGCAAAAGTAGTAGCGGCGTTTTGCGCTTTACCGCTTTTAAGGTCTGCCATATTTTGTGCTCTATCCTTTGTACTTAAAGAAGGACTTAAAGGAACACAGGAAGGAATTAAATCAGCAAGAATTTCAACGTGACTTCGTCTCATACAAAGAAAAACACTTGGCCGCTCTTTTCGTTTCATAAATTCCGCTAAGATTAGCTTATTTCTTTCTTCATCCTCTGCCATGTGAGTAAGCATAGCTTGATACTCGCTTGTATCAAATAAAGGGAAATAATAATCTGTATCTACTTGTATGTAACTGGGAATTATAAGAGCATGCGCTACGTCTTCGTCAGGTACTTTATATCTTAACGGCCCATTAGCCCAAAATATTACTGGAGTTAACCCATCAGCTCTTTTAAGGGTAGCGCTGAAGCCGAATTTAAATTTAGCAGGCATAGCACTTAAAGCTTTGAAATAAGTATTAGCAGCTATTATATGAACTTCATCTGTAATAACTTGACCGAAGAAAGAATGCACTTCATCCTCTTTTTGTTTATCCATTAGGGTCAAGCTTTTAAGAATACAAACAGTGATAGGCTTTACTTCGTACCGGCCATTTCCTATAAATCCTATATCGTCCTTTTTCAAATTAGTAAACTGTATTAAAGCGTCAACGGTTTGATTAGCTAAGTCTTTAGTATCTATCAAGACCATTGTATTTACTTTACGCTCGCAAATAACTTTAATGAAACTGACGGTTTTACCCGACCCTGTTTTAGCTTGAATAGCGCCCACAGAGTAGTCTAAACAATGATCCTCAATGGGTTCCTGATAAGGACGTAATTGCGCTTTAAATTTTAATTTAGAGAAAAATTCTTTATCAGAAGTTTGAACTCTTTGATCGTAAATATCCCCTCCTGTAACAGGATATCCGTTCTCTAAACAATAATTTAGCAACTCCTCAAAAAACCCCACGGGTATAAGATAAGAGTCACTTGTTTTTCTTATATAATATTTAAGTTTTTCATCAACGCCGAAAATGCTTTTCTCCATTGCTATACGATTAGCAAACTCTGGGTTGACTACTGTTAGTGAATCCTTAATAAAGGTGGCTACCTGATTAGGCAGTCCCTCGCATAGGACTTTATTAGTAATTGTAAATTTCATAATTAAAATAATATTTGTATCTTCATTATTCTTATACCAAATAACTCTTGATTATAAGAAGGAATAGCCTTACATTAAAGATGATAAAAAATAACCAAATTTAAAAATTTAATAACCTTTTATGTCAAAAATAACACCAAAAGAAATTTTAGAGCAACTTTTTGAGAAAGACTATGTTGTTAAGAAAGTAGAAGTAATCCCTGATAAACTAGTAGTAGGGGTTCGTACTATAAGCGTAGCAAATCAATTTGGCCTTGAACAGGACATGCTTGATCTACAGAAAGATTCCGAAACTTTTTCAAGAAGACAAGCAGTGCAAGCTTTCTCTTTTAAACTTTTAAGTAGAACTCTTGTTTATTGGGGATCAACAAAAGAATTGGCCCCAGAACAATGGGAAGAGTTTTTAAGCTCTAAGGCTGTTGTAGTTCTAGATAAGATTGTAGCGGAACAGAATAACTTAGAAAAACAAGTTAAGGCCGCTATTAATGGGGAAGATATCAACGAGGTTTTTTCCCAAACGGCCGGGCCAGCCGACGTGTCCGAGCCCAGCTCAAAGAAGGAAGAGTCGGAAAGAGAGGAAGCTTAAGAGAAGCGGTAATAATGCGGGCAACAGAAGAAGAAGAGGTTATAGAGCACTTACGGACCCTTCTTCTTTCTAACTCGGCAACACTTAATAGATCTGAACAAGAGGAAGTAGATAGTTTTAACGAGCTGAGACAGAAATATATAGACTACGCTTTCCCAGATACAAAAGAAAAAAGGCAGAAAAAAGAACAAGAGTTTATGCAAACGTTTGATAGCATCTTTAAAAACAGAAAACCCCAGGAGCTTCAAGCTACTGCTGGAGAAGTAAGTGAAGGAGAGATAAATGACGTTTTAAAAGCTTACAGAGAAGGCACTAATAACTAATGGCAGAAGAGAAAGTTAAATACAAAGTTGAGATAGATCGCGAGCAATTAGTTCAAGAGCTAGAAGAAGTAAGAAACCAGATAGACTTATCCATGGGATCTGCAGCTTACCAAGGTATGCAAACTCCTCAAGGTTCTGATTTAATAATGCCAGGAGGCATGGCGAATCTCCCCCCAACTCCTATTAGTGACCCAAGCGGGTTCACTAAAAAAATGGAAGAAGGCTTCTGGTCTAACTTCTCTCAAACCGCTTCTAGTGGATGGGAAGGCGTAACTGGTTCGCTAGAACAAGCTGCTGGTACCTTAGAAATAGGGGCACAGAAGTTTAAGGGCGATGTCAGAAGGATGGGACTTTTAACAGATCCCAAGTACCCAGAATTTGGTCCTAGATACTCAAATGAAACTCCTAAAGCCAGAGAAGGGCTTTTTTGGGGTACGGCTGGAACGGTGGCTCCGGGACTTACAGGGTATAACCCAGATACTCTTGGAATGAATATCTCTGATTATAGGCTTCAAAGCGCCAGAAGTGCTGGAGAGAGCGCAAGCGAGTTCGCGACTAATTGAGGCCTTGCCGCGTCAGGTACCGCATTGGGGGCAGCGATAGGCGGAGTGCCAGGCGCTTTGATGGGATTTAGTATAGGCGGGTTTGCGGACCTAACAGGGAATATTTTTGCAGCCGAGACGCTAGAAAGAGAGTCTCTAGCTAAAGGCTTAAATAATATAGCTAAGAAAAATTTTGGAGGACTAAGTAAGGAGAAGTCTCGGCAACTAGCTACTATCCTGCAAAACCAAGCTTATGATCCGAGTAGTAGGGGGCTTAATTATGATCTGGATACTATACAAGAAGATGTGGCTTCTTTTTCAGAAGCAGGAGGCTTTTCAAATGTTACTAGTGGGACTGAGATGGAAGAAACCCTTAGACAGGTAGTTGAACAAACAAGGCACTTTGCTAATACTTTAAAACTTAAAAAAGACGAAGCCACCCAAATTATGGCTGATTTAGCTTCCTCAATGTCAATGGACGGGGACGGAGACTTTATAGATATGGCCTCTAAATTAAGTCACGCTTCTTCTGTCACAGGGGTGCATCCTGGGTCTTTAGCTTCTTTTGGAATGCAAGCTTCAGAAATGTTTAAAGGCACTGGGATTAAAGCTTCGGATTCCTTTGATATGGCTATAGATGCTAGAATACAAGCAGAAAAGTTGCGCCAGCAAGACCCTGTAACGCGTCAACTTGTGGAGGACGCAGGAGGGGCAGCCCAATTCGCTTTAAAGCAATTAGACCAAACTAATACTTACATGTCTAGCTCTCAAGGTCTTTTATTGACCGCGGGACTTTATGGAGGTATGGATTCTTACGACAGTGTAAATGGCATGGCCACCCACGCTGCTCAATTTTTAGGAGAAGACCCTCAGAACTACTTTAAGATGATATCTAATCAAGGAAAGCTTATGTCGGAAATGGGTCTTAAAGATAAACAAAACTTAATGGTTAGCACAGCCGTAAATTTCCTTAAAGATACTAACCAAACAAACGAAGACGGTACTATAGATCAAAGTGTCTTAGAAGGTATAATGCCTATGTTAATGGGCGACGTTATAACCTCCCCGCAAGAAGCTAAATCTTTAATAGAAGCTTCTTTAAACAATCAAAAAGAAATTTCTGGTTTTAGTACTTTTTCAGAGAAATTTAAAGAAAGGCAAGATATCATAAAGGCAAATCAAACTACTCTTATAGGGGACCTAAAAACCAGTTTTTATGAAAACGTATGGAACCCCATTGACCAGACTTTCCAGCCTGTACAAGATACAGTGGGGGATTTTTATTTAAGAGCTACCGAGGGGATAGAAAATTTTTTTGAAGATACAGCAGATTTTTTTAATAAAACTGAAAGAGTACGATTGGATGATGTAATAGTAAGCGACGCAGTTTCAGATGAGGTAGAAAAGCTTATTAAAGAAGGACCTATGGCGATTTTAAGTAGGTATGAGGAAATAAAAAAAGATTCAGAAGTATTAGAAGGTGGGGATCTGGCGGAGCAAGGTAAGGAGAAACTTACAGACTTAACACCGGAAGCGCAAAGCATGTATAAACAGTTTATAGATGCTTACGAGAAATCAAATACTCGAACTAAAATCAACGGTCTGGCGGAGCCAGGTAGGGAGGAACTTACAGAAGATAAGGAGGAACTTACAGAATGAATAGTGGAAGACTTTCTTGGTTTTGATTCTATTGATGAGATGAGGGAGATAGGGGATGAAGCGCAAAACAAGTATCAACGATTTATAAATGTTTACGAGAAATCAAAGACTTTCATTAAAAACAACGATCTGGACATAACCCCTGAAAGGCTGACTAAATCTGTTATAGAGGAGCAAGGTAAGGAGAAACTTACAGACTTAACACCGGTGGAGCGAGGTAAGAAGAAACTTGCAGAATCAAACTTAGCTTATATGAGAAATAAAGCGTTTTCTAATAGTGGGGGCATGGTACACTTCAACGAAGATCAAGAAAATTTAATGGAAAGAGTGGCTGAAATGGGAGTAGGATTGAGTGAGGGCTATAGAAAGGAATTCTTAACTGATCCTATGATGTCCGATAAAGTCTACGTAGAAGCTTTAGATAAAATAAGCGACTTAGAAGACTTAACTCCGGAAGAGCAAGAAAAGGTAGATAAAACTACGGAAGACTTTTTTGGTTTTTATTCTAGTGGTGAGATAAGGAATGAAACTCAAAACAAGGATCAACGATTTATAAATGTTTACGATAAATCAAAGACTTTCATTAAAAACAACGATCTGGACATAACCCCTGAAAGGCTGACTAAATCTGTTATAGAGGAAGAAAGGAGTGACGGTAGGATATTTGGAGACGTGAGATCTATTATAAAAAGAGTAGCCGCAGCTAAAGAAGGATCAGATCTTGAAGGCCAGACTGAAATTATGGAGCAAAAAATAAATGAAGATATTATAGAATTAGAAAAAGAGTTAGAAACTACAGTGTATAGTTTAGCGAATACTGGTGTATTTTCTTACAAAGATTTAGATAAAGACGAGGTATTAGAGGTAGCTGAAAGCTTACGTACTGGAAACGTCTCCCAACTAAATTTAGAGCAAAAAGGTTTATATAAGGAATCTAAAGGGGATAAGATCGTTAAAGAAGTATTAAAAGAAGTAAGCAGTAAAGAGGTGGACTTAAGTGTAACAAAAATGGTTAGTAAAGCAGCATCTCTAGCTGAGTCTTTAGACATGGAAGCAATGTCATTTGATAAACGCCCTGAAGAAGAACAAGCGTTTTTAATGAACCAAATAGCAAGAGGGGCTGTAAGTGGAGAAGATATTACAGTTGCAAGCATTTTGGGGATGAATCAAAGCAAGATGGAAGAGATTCTAGGAGAAAGAGGCCTAACGGATGAACAAATAGAAACAGCCGTAGCTGATGTAAGGAAGGGTGATATGACTAAATTTAAACAGAGTATTAGAAACAATATAGGTAAGATTACTGCAGACGAGGCATTCCAAGAATTAAAAAGTGGCATGTCAGAGGGAGGTAGGAGCTTATTTAACGAAACTTCCACTCAAGAAGAAGTTTTACAAAGACTAGATAGCACATTTATGAATATAGATGCAGGTACTGCTTTAAAAGTAGTCACACCACTTAGTGCTAAGGAAATGCTTTGAGGGGTGTAGTAATTAGAAAATTATGACTAACCAAACTATACTAAATAATTTTAACGATTTTGAACTTTACTTGGAAGGAATACGAGTCCCTTTCTCTAGTGTAAGTATTAGCGAGGGAGAGGGCCAAACACCCTCTGCCTCTATCACTATGAGCGCCACAGCTTCTTCTTTTAGGGTCTTACCAGGAACTATGGTACAGTTTTTTGGACCAAGAGAGGATAACCATTATCTGCTATTTGAGGGATATATAGCCACCCTGGCGTATTTTAAAAGAAGCTCTGGGGGAAGGCAAATTTCTTTTAACTGTTTAAGCAATTTATCTAAATGGGATAAAATAACTGTACGACCTTCAGATGCAATAATGACAAAAGATTACGCAGAGGCCGTCGGAAACTTAGAGGATAAATACATAAATCTGACGAATCCAGGAAATGAACAAAGCACACAAGAAACAAATGAGAACTACGCTAAAGCTATAGCTGCTTCCAAGGAAAGAATCCAAACAGAGCTTTACGGAGAACTGAAAGACCTTTTTAAAGATATCAAATTGTCGCAAAAAGGAGAGTTTGTGGATGAAGTAAATCAGTTATTTGGAAATGAAAAAATAAGCTCAGGCGATCTAGACTTATTTATTCAATTCTTTTTAAAAAAGTTTGAGCTTTACGATCTTTTTTACGGAATAGATTCTTTATCTATAGGGCTGAGTGAAAGTGTAGTGACTTTCCCGAATGTAGGATCCATCAACTCATTTAAATTTAAGTCTATTCTTGAAAACACTTTCCAGTATTCAGATTCCATGAGAGAAGGCTTAGTAGATAATCCGCTACATTTAGCCCGAGCTATAAAAAAGTTTTTAAATACACTACATTATACTCAGATAAACCCTTCAGCTTTCACAAGCACTTTACCCTTTTGGAATCCCAATAAGGAGTACAACAGAGAAATGCCTGTAAGGTCATATTTTTGCCCTAATTTGGAAAATTCACCACCGGCAAAATGCAATTTGTTTTTTCCTCATGATATTACCTCCTTGTCTTTCAATCATAATATGACAGCAGAGCCCACCAGAACTATAGGGCAAGCTGTTACGACCTTTGCAGATGAAGCTTTATCTAAAATAAAAGGCTTAAAACCTTTTGTAACGGAGCCTAAGCTTAACATTACTAATAAAGGAAGTGAGAAAAATAAAGCGGGGTTTACGCTAGAAGAAACTTACAGGGGAATAGAGCCTATGATAAGAGACTACTCAGACATTTTTGCTTTAGTAGAAGGTAAAGAAATTTTAAAAGATTCAGAGTCAGGAACTAAAGTAACAAAAGAGCAATACAAAGACTTTATTGATCCCCCTTTAAATCAAATGACACGCACAGCACATACCCAAGCCAGACTATCCCAAAGAAATTTAAGCTTGCAAACTCCGTGGAACCCAGATAGGTTAATTGGGGTACCAGGGGCAGTTATAGGGGAAGACGATGAGCCTTCTTTTACAGGAGTAGTTTCAGCAGTCACTACAAGAATAAACGCAAGTGGTCAAGCTGTAAGTACTGTTGCTTTAAGGGCCGTTAGAACTATTTTCGATCTAAGAGATTTAAATAAAGATAATTACGAGTTCCTAATAAACGATTTCACAAGCGACCCTTATAACGATTTAAATTCTTATCAGTTTGATCCAGAAGTATATTCTTTTAGAAAAATAGGAGAAACACTTTACCCTGTTTTTATGAAGGGAACCTTAGGGGCCACAAAAGGCTCAAATAAGTTTTTAGAATACGCTGGAGAAGAAAAAGCTTTTACTAGCGGAAAAGGCAATATGGAAGGCATTTACGATAACAATTTAAATGACGAGAGGGATTTTTCTGTATTAGATATTTTAAGAGACCCGAGAACAGGCGAATTTAATAACTTTATTAAGACAGATTTAACGTTAAAAGAGGAGGGCGATATAAGAAACAGCACGCAATACACTCGTGACGTTTATGAAGCACTTTACAGGTATAAAGATCTTTACAATGAAATAAAAGAAGAAGATGGGGAGTTTTTAAACGACTGAACTTTAGCTTTAACTGAGCGAAAGCTTATAAGTAAAAAAGACTACTTTTCTTTTATAGGCGTTTCTTTATCCAAAGGCGTGGACTCTCCAGATCATTACAAGGACACTTCTAAAATTTTAGTAGGAACTTCCAAAGCTATTAATGCAGAGGCCCGCATCAATGCACAAGAAACAAACAATTCTGTACAACCGGAAGATTCCCCAGAAATAAAACAAAGCAAGTTTATAACTTTAAGGGCTAAACTAAAGACTCTGAGCTTTAATATATCTTCTATACAAGAGAAAATAGCTGATAGCTCAGGTTGGTTTAGTTTTTTTGGAAATGATAAAGAAGATCTTATAGCTTCTTTAGAAGCCACTAAAAACAAACTTTTAGAAGAAAGGCAAAAGATTAATGAAAAGGCTAATGCGGTGTCGGACGCTATGAGTCACGAAGAAAAAGAAAGAGCTAAATCTTTTGAAGAGGCTGGAGTAGATCCTGAATTTGAATCCGACATATTTAAACCTTATAATTTAATTAGAAAGACTCATGTAGAATTTGCTTTTTCTAAGCAAATCTCAGCAGCTTTAAAAAGCCTTCCAGAAAATATCGAAGAAGGAATTACCCATAACATCGAATTGATTAAATAATGAACTGGTCAAAGAGTCCCTCATTTATAAACGTAATGCAGCCTATTAAAGACTTCCCTGTTTCAGTAAGAAAGGAAGGGCCTAAGGATTTAATGTATCAGGTAAATGAGTCCCATGTTCCCTCCGGAGGGTCTATTATGATTATGTCAAAGAAAGATAAAGGGGACATAAAAAAGATTACTAACAATCTTTACATAACTAATTTAAATATGTCTTACCAAGAAAAGGCTCAACTTCTGGAAACTTTTGGAGCTTCAAGCGTTTCATTTTTTGGAGACTCTATCAAAGTTTATCAAATAAGCGGGCAAGCTTTGGATTACCCTTCTGGGGGCGATGACCCTCACAGGACAATGCATATGGGGGCGCTTAACCTTTTATATAATAATCATTTAAGAGCCACTAAATTAATACAAGACGGAAACATAGGAGTAGTAAAGATTTTTAATCACTTAATTTACGGATACGCTTTAAGCTTGAAAACTTCTTACTCGTCGTCTACCGATAAACTAGGGTCTTTTTCTTTTAGTTGGTTAGTTGTAAAGCATACTCAAAACCTGCCAGGCCTTTTCAGTGAGAAGGATTTAGAGGATTTATCAAACACTACGTCTTTAGCTCAAACCGAAGAAGGTCAAAAAAACATGGTTTATATTAATGCCATGCTAGAAAAAATCTCAACCAATTTAATAATAAAATTAAATTCATTTGGAGCAGTAGGAGGTGAAGAAAGCGGAGGAAGAAACGTGCCAGTAAGTCTAGATTTACTGGACTTTATCTCTTCTACTAATTCAGAGAGTATAGGATCTTTTAAAGATAACCTAGCCATAAGAACTTCTTTGGCTAGAAATGATAGCGAAGAAAAGCCTTTTGGAAAATTATTAGTAGAAATAAGAGAAAGTATTATAAACTTTATCGGTTCTATAGCTGGGGAAGAAGAAACAAACGATTCACCGTCCATACTTAATCTCTCTAATAGCACGTTGGCTAACCATGTTGGGTCCATGTTCACGGAGAAGGAATCTTTTGGAGAAGTAATTTCTTTTTTGAGAGGCGTAAATACTTTAAGAGGGTCGCTTATAACTAGAAAAGTTCAATTAATGTACAGTAGTAAATAAATGAATAGAAAAGAAAAAGAGTTTGGCCTCTGAGAGGATTACAAAAAGAAAGGAGATAAAGGAGCAAAAAAGGAGTTAATACATTCTTTGACGCCTCTTATTAGAAGCCAAGTAGGTAAATATAAAAACAGTGGACTGCCTTATAAAGCTTTAGAGCTGGAAGGGAAGAAATTGGCTTCTCACGCTTTAGATACTTACGATCCTAATAAAGGCACTCAAATAAATACACATGTCACTAACTACTTACAAAAGCTTAGCAGATTCACTAACACTTATCAGAACGTAGGACACATACCGGAACCTCGCGCTCTTATGCTTGGAAGATATGAAACTATCTTTTCTAACTTAGAAGAAGAGAAAGGAAGAGAGCCGACTATACAAGAGTTAGCAGACGCAATGCATGTGCCTCCAGCTGAAATAACAAGACTACAAAGCGAAAGAAGGGCTGATTTGCATATGGAGCTCCCTGCAGCAGATTTAGAGGATGGAGGTTTTACGTATTATATAATGCCTGACGAAGAAGATCCCCAGCTAAGAGGAGCTGTAGAGTTCGTGTGGTTTGATAGCGACCCTATAAATAAAAAAATAATGGAGTGAACTTTTGGACTAGGCAATATGCAAAAGCTTAAAGGTAAAGAAATCAAAGCAAAGCTTAATTTAAGCGAAAGTGAATTCAGAAAAAGAAGAGATGAAATTTCAAAAGATATTAGAGCAATAGTAGGTTAAAAAAAATGGCAGACGTCCCTAAAAACGTACAAGATTTAGTAGATATATCAGATCCTTGTAATACTAAAAAACGTAAGGAAAAACTAGAAGAGCTTTTAAAAGATCAAGCAGAGAAAACTTTAGATACTATTCTAACCCTTGCTTCTAATTTTGGTTCTTTTATTGGAACATTTTTTACATTGATGGCCGCCCAGACAGGGGCACTCGCTTTTGACTTTATTAGCTCAGCTTACTCTTTATTTGTAGGCAATTTAGCAAGCGGAGTTATGAGCATGATAGGAATGGCTTTAGCTTCTGTTGAAGGAATGCAAATAGTTCCTATGTATATCTCTGTTAGATCTTTAAGAGATTATTTAACTCAAAGAATAAATTTAAGTAGAAATCTTTTAATAGATATTAACCACTTTATCGATCTTATAAGAGAATTTGAAAGAGGATTAGACCCTGATTTTGAAGAAGCTAAGCCTGTAGGGGTTAGCAGCTCTCTTGAGAAAGTAAAAAGAGCGCATTTTTTAGTAGGAAAAGAATCTTCTAAAATAGAGTCTAGAGGTTATTTTAGTATGGGGCCTGAGCCGGTAAATAACGAATCTTTAGAAGAGTCTATCAGGCTAATAGATGGAGCTATACAAGACTTAGTTGGGGTAAGTGTTAACGTTAATGTTTTCAGTGAAAGCGTTAATAGGCTGAATAAAAAGTATAAAGCTGACATAATAGATAACCCTGTAGCCGGATTTTCTATAGAATCTTTAAATCCTCTTAAAATAGCGGAGAAAGCTGCAGAAGATATTAAGAGGAATTACGAGGAAAATTACCCACAGATGATAAGAGCTTACATTTTGGATTTTATATCTTTGCCAGGAGTAAGTGATACTTTTAGATCCTTGATAGCCACAAGGCTAATTTATACTCACGTAAATAATTTAGCTACACATTTGCCTATTGCTCAAGTAGCAGCTAGAGACTTTGCTTTAAAGGAAACAGCTGATTTCATTGACAGACCTTTTATAAACAAACCTGTTAAAACAGCAGAGAGCGCAGTAAAGGGCTTTGATGCTTTTCTAGACTTTTTAAATATAGAAGAAGACACAGAACAAGCGAATTATAAATCTCCTAGAATAAACCTAGGTGGGACTTCAAATTTAATTTCTTTAAGTAGAAGTGCTGTACTAACAGTTGACACTTATTATGATATAATAAAGTTTGAGTCAAGCTTATTAAAAAGTTTTTTAATCCCTGCTGAGGAAGTTCTTAGAGGCGTAAAAGGAGAAATGATTTCCTACAATAACGAACCTAAAGGTAAAAATGTATCTCATTTAAAAGGTGATTGGATAGTGGAGCTAAACGCGGGCAAGTCTTTGATTACTTCAGCTATAAGCAGGAGAGTAACTTTAAGAGGAGGTGACACGGAAACTACTCAGGAAGATACTAGGCCTGAAGATATAAGAAACTCATTTGATCTAGCTTATAAGCAGTACGACGAACTTATAGATTACATACTGAACAGAACAGTAGAAGATGATTTATACGGAATGCCAAAAGAGATTGAAACTGAAAGTGAAAAAATCTTAGATATAGCTTTACAGTATTTAGGTAAGCTAGTGGTAGACGCCACCTTTATATTTAACCCAAATAAGAGAAAAGGAGTTCTTAGTAGCTTGCAAGCTATTAAGTTTTTACTTGAGGAGCAACAAGAGAAAGACGCTAAAGAACGAGCTTTATGTAATAACTTTCTAGGAACAGTAGGAGCTAATCCTCTTTTTGATGCTTTGTATGAGGCTTACATGTCTATAGAAGAATCACTTGAAGACGTTAAATGGCTTAAGAGTACTGTGAAAAGTTTAAAAAACGCAGACCTTTCTTCAATAGCCAATGCTGTAAGTACAGGAGCTTACGCTTTAGAAGAAGTTATTGATACCCTATCTTGCGGAGAGGCGGACGAGGAAAAAGAATTTATGGCTGCTAATATGGGTATAGAAGCCTCAGGGGCGTCTGAGGCGCAAGGAATTGCTGATGAAGCTTTAGACGATCTTTTCCGTGAAAAAGTAATTATGGATGCAACAACAAAAAATTTAGATTACGCTTAATATGAAAAAAGATATAGATTTTCTTTCTTACGATGCTGAAACGGGCAAGTATGACTTTAGCTGGTATTCCCAGAAGCGGGTGGCTGATGGCCGAAAAAGGTTGGTAAGCTTAATTCTAAAAACGCTACTTACTTTAAAAGGCTCAAATTTATTTGACCCTCAATTTGGTGAAAACTTTTATAACCTTTACGGGGTTATTGATTTATCAAGAGCTGAAGAAATTAAAGAAAGTTTCCCTGTTTTTATAAAAAATGTGGAAAGTGACATAAAAAAAGAGCAAATTAAGGATAGAGGGTTAAAAGATTCTGAGTCTTTAAAATCCATAGATGTAGTTAGTATAGACTTTGAAGAGAAAACAGGAACATGGCTAATAACAATACAGATAGTTACAAAAGATTTAGCAGGAACTAATATAGTAATAGTGTAAATGAGTGATTTAAGAGAACTTTTAATAAAGCAAATAAACGAAGCGGATGCTGAAATAGATACTAGGGTAGGTTCTAATTTTAGAGATATAGTAGTAAACCCTTTATCACGTATCCTGGAATCGTACCAATCAGACCACTTAAGAGTCCTTAATACTTTAAGCTTGAAAGACCCAGAGCTTTTAAGTGAAGAAGAATTAGACGCTGTAGGAGCTAATTTTCTTGTAGAAAGAAAAGAAGGGTCGTATCATACAGGCACTATTAAGCTTTACTATGAAGAGCCAGTGTCTTTAAATATTCCCAGAAGCACTAGATTTGTAAGTTCAGGCTCTGGCAAAGAGTATGAAACTATTTCATATTACGCAGGAACTAAAGTAGGCATGCTTTCAACTATAGACGCCAATAGTCTTTACAGTACAGGAGAGATCGAAGTTAGAAGTGTAGAACGCGATAAAAGATCAGCTTTAAATTCAGGAGGCCTTTTAAAAGAGAAAGGGTTTCTTAATCCTAGCCCTCAGAAAATAGAAGTTACTTCTGATATCAGCGGAGGAACGCAAAGAGAAAGCAACGCTTCTTTTTTACTTAGAATAAAAAATACAGTTAAGTCTTCTTCATTGGCTTCTGGAGAAGTAATTAAAGAAAGTGTAAAAGCTCTTGAATCCTCTGTTAGCTCTTTAGAAGTTATAGGAGCGGGCAGCCCTTTTATGAGAAGAGATTTAGTCTCCTATTTCCAGCTTACACCAAACACTATAGAAGACTTTTCGTATGTATCTGAGGATAACGACTTATCTGGGTATTACAAAGGACATAAAGCTTATGTTGACTCTTTTCAAATGCTTACTAATAGCGGAGAAGGCCCAGACATAGTTTGGCCTACTGATCCCGATGAATGGTCTACAGAATTTACTAATGCACAGTATAAAGGGATATTTAAATTAGATGACCTGTTAAAAGCTAATCAAGACCATTATAATATTTTAACAGTCCCCGCTTGGAATCAAACTTATTTTGACCAGTTTCAAAAAAGTGATGGTGCTCGCTTAGATAATAATTTAATTTGGACAGACGAGGTAAGGCTTAGCGGCAGTTCTTTATTTTTAGGCAAAACCCCTCAAAGCGAAGAAGGTAAAGAGATCAGACTTTCTCCCTCTGAGCTAGAACAGTTAGAGATAGACTTAACAGACGGTATAAACAATGCTGAGCTAAAAAGTTTAGATAGCGCACTGGCCCAGATTAAAGAGAAAAGAAAGCCAGAGAATTACGCTAACTTAAGCCCGATAGTCCATAAAAAGATTAACCAGCATACAGGAGTTTCCCTAGAAGCTCAGATGAAAACTACGGATGGAACTGAGTCTGGAGAAATGTGCTATATCACTCTTTTGCGAAATAGTGTACTTTACATGGCTCATGACGGATACGGTATAGCTTGGAGAAAGCAGCCGGAGTTTTTAATAAGGCTTAACTACGACGATTATGAAGGTGATACTTTTTTAAGAAATAAGGATATCCAGACCTTTGAAGACTATTTTGGAGTAAACCCAGTAGACGAAAGCCTTGTAGGAGATAATATTTTAAAAGAAGGTGCAGGGAATGATCAGTACTGGATGTTTAATTTATACTTAGTAGATAATAACGCCCTAGACGAAGAAATTACAATGGGCACTAATAAAGTGTGGGATAACTTAAACGGCATTAACCAGTATCTACAAAGATCCAAATACTGGATAGAGAAAGATACTTCTTATGACTTTAAACTTAAAATAGACACAAACTTAGGCACTAAGGGTTGGGTAAAACCTGCTGCTGAAAGTGTTTACGATTTAAAAATAAATAAAGGACCCACTTACCCAAATTATGTTCCTTCGGCTGGCACTAAGATTCAGACAGGAAACAGCGAAGTAGATGATTTAGATTCTACAAGGGGCCACTTTGGTATAGGAGTAGGTCAAACAAAAGGCTATGAATGGGTAGTTAATAGCACAAGCGTTAGATCTATAGTAGAAACTTTTCCTATGCACTTATTTTCTTTTACTGTAGATACAGACAAGTGGCCTACACCTTCTTCCTCCTTCTCAGTAGATTACTGGGGAGTAGGTTACGACCCAGGGCTTCTTGCTCAAGATGGCTCAGACCATAGCAGAACTCAGTTAGCTATCTGGAATCCTACAAGCACTAGCTGGGAAAAGATAGGAGAGCATTTAGGTACTATAAATGATAGCGCTTCTTCTCAAAAAATTTCCAAGACCTTTACCGCTTTAAACTCTTATTTAGATAACGGAAAGATCCACGTAGCCGCAAGCGCTGCAAATTGGGGTACTAATTTTTCTTCAGATAAAGACCACAGCTTGGAAACTTATTACGTTCAATTAAGTAACCCAGATGCAGGCAAAAAGCATTTAGGGAATGCAGTAGATATTTACTGTCACGCCCCGACAAGCATAAGTCAAAAAACTTTTACGGATACAATAGCTTCTGGAGAAGTTATAGTAACCGAGCCGTACATACAGGAAATAGTAGAAGTTAGAGAGTCTTTATCGCAAGTTTCCTTTAACTCATCAGATTATTCTATATTTTGCACTAATCCAGGAGAAGCTTTTTCAAGAGATAATTCTTATAAAATAGCTTTTAACGATGAGGATGATGGAGCAGAAGTTACTGTAGTTTATAGAGCTTGGACAGGCGCAGAGAATATCCATGCTTATTTAAATGATCCAGAGAATAGGTACCCAGCTACTTCTTTAAAAGAGAAAGTAATGCCTCCGACTAAGGTTGTAATAGAGAGCTTGGAGTATAAAGGTCCTTTACCTGAGGACAGCGCCAAAGTTGTAATTAAAGATTATATAAACTCTATTGAGGACAACACTTTAGATAAAAGTGATTTGATTTACATTTTAACTCAAGCTGGAGCTCTTGGGGTCACTACTCAAATAGACATTACTTTAAAAGCTTACACACCAGACGGTGACTTTCAAAACATTACTTTGACCTCAGATTCTTATACAATACCTAGCACTACTTTAAGCAGGTTTTACACAACTGTAGATGATTTATATGGGGTGATAAATGTTTAACGTTTCAAATTCAAATTCAAATCCTCAAAACGTTTGAGGATATTTAGGAACCTTTTTTCAAAGGCTTCCTTCCACAGTTAAGGAAAAGTTTGAAGTTTATTGGGAAGCTCTTTCAAGGACAGAGGAAGGGCTGAGCTATTCCTTGGCCTCAGCTGAGTCTTTAAGGTCCCTTAAAAAAGATAAAGGGTATTATGAGAAAATTACTGAAAGATTGAATATAGTATTTGAAGATCTTAGTGGTTTAGGAAGAGCTACAGTTTCTAAAAACTTTTTAAAGCCTCCTACAAACCTTTCTTACGCCCAGAACGGGTCCGGGGGTGCTAAGGTTTTCTATTACAGAGTAAGTGCGTTAAACAGCAAAGGAGAATCCTTAGCAAGCACCATGTTAGTAGTAACAGGAGCGCTGCCCCTTACAACAGAAAGTTTAATTTTAAGCTGAGACGTTGTGGCAGGGGCTTCAAGCTATAACATATACGGAAGAGGATTTAAAGAAGATAAGCTTATAAACTCCTCTAATACAAATTCTTTTACAGACTCAGGCACTTATTTTGAAGATGATGAAAAAAGGCCTTTAGAATCTCCAACCGCTTTAACTACTTACTCTTTTAAACTTCCAGCAGATTTTATTTATTTAAGCATACCTACTTTAGAAGAGTTTTATAATGAGGAGACTTTAGAAGAAGGGACTCACTATGAGGTAGTAAATAGCAGAGAGCTTTTATTTGACGCTGACGTGCCCACTACTTTAAATTTAGACTCTAATTTAAAAACAAGTTCTTTCTTAGGAGAGTCTTTTATTTGCTTATCTCCCAGAATACAGCATTTTTACTTACCTATATTTGGAGTTAAAGATTTACCAGAGTTTTTAAGAGAAGAATGCTATGAACCTCCTATAGAAGGGTATGGCGCTTTAAGTTTAAAAGATAAAGCCTTAGCTAAAGCCAAGCACTTAAAATTTTTTACATGGGCTTACAGCACCACTTTACGTAAAGGCCCATCTATGGCGGATTTACTTAAAGGATGGTCTCTGGCAAAAGGCTACCCTTTCTCATATGAAAA
>Ga0306901_1000098_pt1 | contig 43734 bp, 29 predicted proteins | sample AntRauMFilla3767_FD_190431 | JGI IMG/M metagenome (GOLD analysis project Ga0306901, IMG submission 190431) | Saline lake microbial communities from Rauer Islands, Antarctica - Metagenome Filla 3 #767 (v2) (version 2) | ecosystem: Environmental > Aquatic > Non-marine Saline and Alkaline > Saline ... | reverse complement strand
AGCCCGCCGACGATAGAGACTAAGGAACGTAAACAAATCACCGTCTGAACACAACAAATGCCCAAAGGGCATATTGCGAAAACATGTCTCTAGCGGCGGCTTTCACCACCAGGGCATTTCCGTTTTTATGGTCGAGCAAAGCTCTCGCTAAAAACTAGGTCAGCCCGCCGACGATAGAGACTAAGGAACGTAAACAAATCACCGTCTGAACACAACAAATGCCCAAAGGGCATATTGCGAAAACATGTCTCTAGCGGCGGCTTTCACCACCAGGGCATTTCCGTTTTTATGGTCGAGCAAAGCTCTCGCTAAAAACTAGGTCAGCCCGCCGACGATAGAGACTAAGGAATTTCAATACACCACCGTCTAAACACTGCAAATATCCAATAGTTTGTTTCATTTCTCTTATTTTGCATACGGTGACTTGGTTTGGTCTATAGATAGTCTGCCCACTCAAGGTCTGTGCACAGGAGGCCACCTTCTCTGCAGATTCTTGATATACTAAACTCATGAAATGGGCGCAATGTGTGGTGTTTTCAGTACTACTGTTATGTATGATGCCGTCGGAAACGTCGGCGGCTTCTCTGTATATTGACCCAGCCATGAGCGAACTGCTGCGTGGGGAGTCGATTAGCATGGCTGTGCGGCTTGATACGCAAGAAAGTACCAATGAGTGCGTCAACGCAGTTGATGCAGTGATTACGTACCCGGCGAACATCGAACCGGTTGATGTATCTATTGGAGAATCTATCTTTTCGATGTGGGTGGAACGTCCAACTATCAATAAAAAAGCCCGTACCATCACGTTTGCTGGAGGTATTCCTAATGGATATTGCGGTCGAGTTGTGGGAGATCCAAGACTCACTAACGTTCTGACGGAGATTATTTTTCGCTCTCCGGGTTTTGTAGTGGGTGGGTCTGCATCTGATTCTAATGTTGCGAAGGTCGAGTTCGCCCCTGAGTCTGCAGCTTATCTGAATGATGGTCGTGGTACAAAAGCCAATCTCGCTACGTATGGCGCGAGTATTACTTTAAATTCAGCTGGTGGTTCTGGACAGAATAATGTGTGGCGAGACAAAGTAAATAGCGACAATATTCCACCGGAGAAATTTAGTATCTTGTTAGAACAGCGTGATATTTCAAATGATTATTACGTAGTTTTCAATACTTCTGATAAGCAAACTGGCATTGATGTGTATCAAATCATGGAGGAACCCCTTACTCAATTCGGGTCATTCCAATGGGGACGTGCTGACGCACCGTGGGAGGATGTGCAAAGTCCGTATACTCTGCAGGACCAGTCGCTAAACAGTATTATTCGAGTCAGAGCAATTGATAAGGCTGGTAATGAGTACATTGCAACCTTAATCCCTGATGAGTCGCTACGCACCCTTTCTGATGAGCAATTCTTGACTTATGTGCTTGTAGCAGCGGGAGTGGTACTGTTTGCAGCTGTCAGTCTTGTAGGATATATACTCATCCGACGAAAAAGGAAGCGTGCATTAAACCAAACAGAAGATACTCTCTTTGAAGATGAAGATGAAGATGAAGATGAAAACGGTAATTACTATCAGGAATAATATGGCAGCTACTTTTATGCGATTGAGCAGCGTGCGAGTGATGAAGTGGGCAGTTTTTGTGGCTGTAGCCACGGCATCATTTGGACTACTTGTTCAAGTCAGTTTTGCAGCGTCGCTTAGTCTGGCTCCAGGTACAGGGGTGTATACATCTGGCGCCACTTTTTCTGTAAATGTCCGGGTGAATACACAAGGCAAACCAATTAATGCCGCCGAAGGGACTTTGAAATTTAACCCCAATGAACTGACCGTAGTGAATGTGAATCGGGCGAGTTCAATTTTTAATCTCTGGGTGGCAGAGCCGGCTTTCTCCAATAGTGCTGGAACGATTTCTTTTAGTGGTGGTTCACCAGCTGGGTATACGGGGTCAGGTGGCACAGTAATGTCTGTGACGTTTCGAGCAGCTGGCGCTGGTTCCCCCCGGGTTTCTTTTACCAACGGCTCAGTCTTGGCAAATGACGGCCGGGGAACAAATGTTCTGACCGCAATGAACGGTGGGTCGTTCACGATACAAGCACAATCAGTCTCGCCAGCACCAGAGGTGATTACAGAATATGTGGCCCCGGCCAATACTCCAGGAGCACCAGTAGTCACATCTGATTCACATAGTGATTCTGCAGCTTGGCATAGTGACGCCACTGCCTCACTTTCCTGGAATGTGCCGACAGAGGTAACGGCTGTGCGAACTGGGCTAACAGCCAATCCAACCAGTGTGCCAACCAAAGTGTACGAAACTCCGATTCGTACCATTACACTCAACGATCTTGATGAAGGGGTGTCGTATTTCCATATTCAGTTTCAAAATGCCGGCGGTTGGGGACGGGTTACTCACTACCGACTGGCAGTGGATTCGCAAAAACCAACCAGTGTAGAAATATCGCAACCAGAAGATGCTAATCTTGCCAATCCTGTACAAGAGCTGACAGTAGTGGCTGAAGACGAAACATCAGCCGTCAATAGATTTTTAGTAAAAATTGACAACCAGGAACCAGTCGAAATTACTCGTGAAAATGCCAGCGGCACACTCACACTGCCTGCACTTGAACCGGGCTATCATAGCGTTATTGTTGAGGCATTCGATGAAGCGGGTAATAGTGTGATCGCTTCATATTCTTTGACGATACTTTCGTTCGACAAGCCACTTTTTACTGATTATCCATCGGAGATGAATGAAGAGGTCATTCCGGTGATTAAAGGTCTGACCCGCCCGAATTCAGCTGTGGATGTCTTTGTGCGTAGGGTTGGAGGTGAACCAAGTCAGTACTCACTGCAGAGCGATGAAGATGGAGTGTTTACTTTCATACCAGAGGGTACCTTTTCAAACGGAGTCTATGAACTCTCCGCTCAGGCAACAGACGAATATGGAGCACAAAGCGCTGTATCAGACGTGATCAGAATCGCCGTACAACAGCCTGGGTTCCTGCGTGTAGGCTCACTCATAGTCAGTGTGCTGTCAGTGATTGTGCCGGCCGTTATCTTAATTGGTTTGCTTATCGTGGGTACAATATACCTCTTTGCCTATGTCAGAAGATTCAAGCAGCGAGTAGGAGTTGAGTCTGTAGAAGCATTGGAAATTCTTCATACGGAGTTTTACGACTTGCAAAAAATGGTGAAGACCGAAGAGCAGGCGTTGCAAAGTTCACGGAAAACGAAAAAACTGACCCAGGCAGAGACACATATGATTGAAACGTTTGCAGCAGCACTACTCGCTTCGCAGTCGAGAGTAGAAAAGGAAATCGAGGACATTACTGAATTAACTGAAAAATAATATATTACCTATGACTACGCAAACAACCTCTAAAAGCAATCTGAAACTTATCGCTAGCTTTGTCTTGGCAGTTGGACTGGTCTATTTTCTGGTACATAACTTTGCAGAAAACCGCTTTCAAGACCTCGAGTCTCAAACCAGATTGCTTATATCTGAACAGCAAGCCGTGCTCGCAACAATCGCTGAAACCACTGCTCGCAACGGAGCTGATTCGATCACTGAGCAAATAATTAAAGATTGTTCTCTGTCTGAACGTTCAACGTTTGACACACTCTTGGGCAGTCTCGATAAGGGACTGACACAGACTGAGTTAGTTGAGCTCGAGCGTTTGTTTGGTCGGTGTGGAGGTTTTTACTCTGAGAGAAAATCAGTTATGGTGTCACGTTTGGCTCGCGAGATTGAGGTATACGAAACGTACGTGGAGCACCTTGAAACACTACTCGATGCAGATGTAGCGAATGAATTCCAAATTTCGTTATGGAACAAGCTGGCTGAAGAGGAGCAAAAGCAAAGTGAATTATTTTCACAGCTGGTGATCAAACAAGATCAGATAATCAGCACACTACTCGATGGTAAATCAGCCAGTTCAGAAGAGATTGAGCAAATTTTGAGAGAAGTAAATGAAATTCAAGGCACTTTGGTTGTTACTAATAAGCAAGTCGCGAAAGTCAGAGCAGAGTTAACTTCATTCTAATGAAGGCATATGAAGAAACTTTTAGTTTTCATACAGTCGATTTTTCATAAAAAACGCAGAAGTGCGACAGTTCGGTATATGTTTCCAGCTATGCTCACTTTCGCAGCTCTTTTTAGTGTTGCAAGTGTGGTGTCAACACAGTCTTCGTATATTCGCCTAGAATCATCAGAAACTTCTATTGAGGCTGGTGACAGGTTCACTTTGCATGTATATGCAAGAGCTCATGTGCCAGTTAATGCCGTTGATATCACCTTGGGGTTTGATGCTGATTCTGTGGAAGTGGTACAGGTCGACAGAGGGCAGTCCGTATTGACTATTTGGACTGAAGATCCAGTTGTGACTGCAAACAAAGTAATTTTACGAGGAGGAACATATCGAAAAGGGTTTGTGGGGGAGCACGAAATAGCCTCTATTGACCTGGTAGCCTTAAATACAGGACTGGGTACATTTGAAGCGAAAGATGTCGTACTGTTGGCCGGAGACGGTTCAGGCACCCCCGTACCAGTCAGTGAATCACTCGATTCGAGTGTGAGTTTTTATGTATATGACGAAAATACAGATCCGGAGGCAATTGCAGTAAATGTGAAAGTAAAAATTGTGACTGACATCAATGGTGATGGAAAAGTCACCTTGGCTGATATTAGCGCATTTATGAGTGCTTGGAGCTCAAAATCTACAACTTATGATTTCAACTCAGACGGGAAAATGTCTTTTCGCGACTTCTCAATCATTTTGGCTGATTATTTCTTCAAATAATACGAAAATACCGAGCGTCTGTTGATAAACCTGGTGATAAAAACTGGACAACACTGGTATTATTAGTGTGTGATGGGTAAATTTTATGGCGAATCACAGTGTGAGCTGTGCTAAATAATGTCACGTAGTAGTAAAAAAATAGGAAAATACAACAACTTAAAGACTAGTTCTGGGCGCTTTGTAACAAAGCGTGTAACTAGGGTATTTGACAGTGCCACAACAGTATCAGCTGCTGATTCAGTGTTGTTGTATCGACTCGTGTTTAAAAGCAAAAAAGCGGCAATGACGGCAATTTTGCTGTGTCTGTGTTTTACGACTCAGTCAGTAAAGTTTGCTGAAGCCAACGAAGATACTGACGGGGCTGCTTCAGAAGAGGTTGCTGCTGAAGAGGTGGTGGTGGAAGAAGTGTCGGTTAAGAGTATAGACGAGCCGGATGTTCCTGAAGAGTCAGATGTGGTAATGCTAGATAACGAGTCTGATGATAATTCAGAACAAACAACTGAGACTCCTGAATCGCAATCGAACGCTGAGTCAGAATCACTCGTTGGTGATGATGTTGTGCCAGACGCCACAACGACAGCTCAAGCTGAAGAACATGTAGAGACTGAGACCGAGTCGGTCACCAGTACGTCAGAAACGGACTCTGTCACTGCGTCGACTACCCAGACAAGTGTGCCTTCAACAGCTACAACGACTATTGATACAGGTTCTAGTACACCGACTAATGATGCATATGACGCTGCAACAACAACAGCTACAGAAGTGTCGTCAAGTACTGGTTCTACAACGAACCAAAGCGCAACAGACAGTGATGCTTCAGGCACCTCTAATGAAGATGAAATTGAAAATAATTCGTCACCTGACTCAGAGGATTCAAGCGGTGATGGTCAGTCTGAAAGTGAAGATGAAAGTGAAGATGACGACTATGTCAAAGAGGCTCCAACAACTTCCAACGAAAACTTAGTGTTTACCATGGAAAGCGACACACATTTTTCATTTGATAAAAATGAATGTACTCGCATCGAAGATGGTACCTTCTATTGCCAAGAGCAAGATACGTCAGATGTATTGGAGGATTCGCTGATAGCTGCTCCAGATAGTGAGGGTGATTTGGAGATTTTCTTAGTTAGAGAGGGCGAGCGGTATCAAATTACACACAATGAAGTAGATGATGCTTCGCCGTATTTTGACGAACTATCTAATACAATCGTTTGGCACAGACTCCTCAATGATAGATACCAAATCATTTCGTACGATATCGAGTCAGGTGAGGAGCAGCAACTCACCCAAACATCTGTCAACAATATGGAACCAGCGAGACACGGTGAGTACACTGTGTGGCAACGTTGGGTGGAAAATAACTGGGAAGTGATTTTATATGATGGTGCGGAGAAAGTGCAGATTACTCAATCAGCTCGGCATGATATTGCCCCGCATATCCGTGGTCCATTAGTAATCTGGAATAGTCAGTCAAACGATGGTTCACAAGAACTCAGAACTTTTGATATTCAGAGTAGGACACAGACTACGATTGCTGATAGTGAAGGGGTTTCTGTGTCTAACCCAAGAATGGTGGTGATGTATGAAGCGATGTATGAGAATGGAGACATTGTCACTAAGGGATTTGATTTAGTTTCAGGAAAAGTAGTGCCATTGCAGGCACTTCCGAAGCAGTTACCAGATGAATTGCCAAATTCAGAGCCGACAGAAGAAGTTCGGGCGCTTATTCAAAGCAAACCCGAGCCAAAAGGGACTCCTGTTTCAAATGTGCAGAATTCTACCGGAACGAGCACAGGCACTTCCACTACAGCAGCAGTGCCGAATGCAACTTCCAGTCCAGAAACACTTGATTTACGTTCATTATCTACTCCAGAACTCATTGAGCATCTAACAAAAACAGACGCTGCAACCGCTTCAGCTCCCGACATGCATGTGGAGAATGAATCAGCTGCAACTACTACGCAAAATGAAGCCCAAGCGGAGATTCCAGACTTAATTATCCCCGTCGCTTCAAGCACAACCCAGGAAGCAACCAGTACACAGAACACTCAAGAATAAGTAGAAAAATAGGGTATTATAGGGCTACGGAGTTATGTATCATCTGCGGCTTTTAAAACGTGTTCACAAACTAATTTCAGCTGGAGTGCTGACAACAGTCCTGGTACAAGCGATTGGAGTTTCCTTGTTTCAGGCAATTTTGTGGTGGCCAAATACGACCCAAGCTGCGGTAGTTACTATTGATAGTGCGGTGAGTACCGCAACTAACGCAAATAACTTTGCGGGAACGCAGACAGTTTTTGTGAGCGACTCTATAGGCTATACGTTTTACAAAGACAGTAACAGTCAGTGTGTCTACAGCAAGACTACTGATGCGGGTGCCACGTGGGGAACTGCCGTGACTGTTGATAGTCAGACAGATTGTCTAAAAATCGTTGTGTGGTACGACCAATGGACTCCAGGAGATATTACGGGAACCAATATCCATATCGCGACAATGGACAACAGTGATGACGATTTGTTTTATAACAGATTAGATACTGCAAGTGACACGTTGCTCTTAGGGAGCTCGCCGGTAAACGCAACGGCGAATTCTGGGCAGGTTCCTACGTTCTCAGACAGTATCAACTCTCACACGATTACAAAAGCTACAGACGGTAAAATCTATCTGGCCGCAAATGATGTTTCAGATTCCTATGCGGTATCTTGTGCTGGAACTTGTGGGGTCACAACAAACTGGACTGAAGTGGGGAGTAGTCCGTTTGATACTCGTAATGACCATAATCTCCTGCTGCCGCTAGCGGGCGGAAATATTTTAGCGATCAATCGTGATACTTCCGGTGATGATATCCGGTCAGCTGTCTGGAACGGAACATCGTGGTCAGGGTGGACAACTGTAGATGCAAACGCACCAGAGAGTACTACCTATGACGTATCAATGAGTGCAGCGGTAGAAAAAACCACTGGCAATATTTTCCTTGCCTATGTTGCTGACATAGGTGATGCGGTGGCCAATGATGATATCCGCACCGCTGTATACAGTTCTGGTGCGTGGTCAGCTGGAGGAGATGTGGTGACCAACACCACTGGCTCGTTAAGTAGTGTCGGGATTGGTATTGACGAGAATACTGCTGACGCATATGTGGTATACGGACTAACAAGCACCTTTGGTGATCAAAGCACTGGCGATATATTTTGGAAGCGCTCAACCGATAATATGACATCGTGGGGAGTGCAAGAGGGTCCGTTAAATGATATCCAGGGGGATATGTACGGTGTGTCGCTCAACTTATATGACCCAGAGCGACTCTATGCGACCTGGTTTGAATCATCAGGATCGGACCGTTTCGGAGAGACTGTGGTCGATATTGGGCCAGACACAATTTTGTCGGCACTTGGCACCCAACGCACCGAAGCATTGACAGACTCAGCCGACGTGTACGTTGGAGGTGCTTTTGTGTTATCAAGTCTCACCTCCCGAACGGTATCTGGGTTTGTATTGAATGAAGTTGGTACAATAGACGCACAAAATGGGTTGGCGAATGTGCGTTTGTATTATGACCTAGATACGACAGCACCGTATAATTGCGAGAGCGAATCATATACTGGGGGAGAGGCGCAGTTTGGCGCAACTGACACGAACGGCTTTTCTGGAGCCAACGGTGAGTCATCTTTTGCCGGTTCAATCGTGGCTATCGATTCAACCCAAACGATGTGCGTATACACCGTTTTGGACATCACCAGCTCGGCTGTCGATGGAACAAATATTGATATTGAGGTCAGTAATCCGGAAACTGATGTAACCGTCTCCGGAGGTACGGTGTACCCAGCTACTGCCGTATCGTTGACAGGCAATACTAATATTGTAAGTCCCGCTTTAACGCAAACCCATTACCACTGGAGAAATGACGACGGCTCTGAGTCGGGCGCAACTTCCGCAACTGGTGGAAATCAAGACACAGCCATTGCTGAGTTAAGCAGTGCAAATACCCGACGACTGCGTATGCAAGTATCAAATGAAGGGTCGACTTCAACCGCGGCTACGTTTCAGTTGGAGTATGGGTTGGCCGCTCCAACTTGTGAAGATACCGTGACTTGGACACCGGTGGATCAGTCAGCCGATGCGTGGGATATGTCGCCTTCGGCCAACATTACCGATGGAGCAGATACCACAAACATCTCTACTACAACTGGTGGCGTGAGTGATGAAAACACCACATTTTTAACACCAAATGGTGGCTTGAAAGATACGAACTCTACACTGGGGGAAGTTACATTGCAGACATCAGAATTTATTGAAATGGAGTTTTCAGTTGTGGCGTCAAGTACTGCACTGGAAGGAGAGACATACTGTTTTCGGATGACCGACAATGGTACTCAGATGAGTGAGTATTCAGTGTATCCACAGGTGACTATCGCCGCGGATGTGAGTGTGACTGCATTGGGTGCTCATGTGGCTGAGGCGGATATTCCCGCCACGAATCAGTATTTAGGAGGTGCATTTCTGATTGAGTCCAGCGCTGGGTTGCAAACACTCGATAGTATTACCGTGAGTGCAACAGGTGATGTTGATGCAGCCTCAGGTCTTTCTAATGTGAAGCTGTTTTATGATTTGGATACGTCAGCACCGTATGATTGTAGCAGTGAAACGTATAGTGGCGTTGAGTCGCAATACGGTTCGACTGATACTGATGGGTTTTCAGCCGCCAACGGGAGTTCGACATTTTCCGGTAGCGTGAATATTTCTAATACGAGTTCCATGTGTGTGTACGTGGTGGTTGATATCACACAAGACGCGCGCACTTTCGATACGGTTACTTTTGAAATATCTGCTCCAGCGTCTGACGTGAGTGCGAGCGGTGCGTCAGTTGGTCCAGGTACTCCACAAACAATATCAGGTTCCACTACACTACAAGGTGGTTTTTTGACACAGACTCATTACCAGTGGAGAAATGACGACGGCTCTGAGTCCGGAGCAGCCTCAGCGACTGGTGGTAGCGAAGACACCACATTGAATAATTTTTTACAGTCGACCCCAATTCGCTTGCGACTGCAAGTGTCAAACGAAGGAGCAACGACCAGCCTGGATGCTCGATTCCAGTTAGAGTTTGCACCAAAAATTACCACTTGCGGAGCAGTGAGCGCTTGGACCGCTGTAGACGATGGAAGTGATGACTGGGACATGTACGACTCTACGTTCCTCACTCATGGGGAAAACACTACTAATATTAGTCTTGCTCTCGGTGGTACGTCAGACGAAAATTCGAGCTTCCTCACACCTAATGCAGCAGTGAGAGACACGGATGATATCAGCGCCAGTACGACACTACAAAATGACGAGTTTATTGAATTGGAATACAGTATTCAATCGACTGCAAATACCGCATTTAATACTACATATTGTTTCCGGTTGTCAGATGACTCGTCTGACTTGTCTGAATATTTGTCGTATGCAGAAATACGTACCAGCGCGAAAGCTGATTACAAAGTGCAGCGAGGGAGAGCAGTGATTTCTGGCACAACCACGACCATTACAGCTGGATTTGATTACACGGCTCCTTCTTCGGCCAATACGGCATTTGTACGTATTACCAACAGTCAATATATGGGAGCAGGAAACACTACAACTGGTGGGCGGCAGAACGCCGATGATGTGACCGCCTTCGTAAGTAATCCGGCTAATATCTTTACTGATATTTCATTTTCCAGAGCTGGTACAGCAGACGATACGGCTGTCGACTGGGAGATTGTTGAATTTATCGGGCAACCCGGAACTGATAATCAGATGGTGGTTCGTGACGTCGGTACAGTCTCTTTGTCAGATAGTGAGCTAGCTGCAACTGGTACATCTGTCGCGGTGGGTGATGATGCGGATGTAGTGGTGTATGTCACTGGAGTGAAGAGTCACAACACCTCCCGAAACTATTACGGTGCACAAGTGACGACGCAGTGGGACAGCGGCAGTGGGTCTCCGGTGATTACTCGAGGATCAACCGGAGGGTCGGCAGTTGATGTGAGTTATGCCGTAGTTGAGTACGTAGGAGAAAACTGGTCAGTCCAGCGAGTAGAACATGACTATACAAGTGCTGGTACAGCAGAAACTGAACCTATCACCGCTGTCAATTCATTGAATAAAACATTTGTACACAGCCAAAAACAAATGAGCGCGTATGTGAACGTAGCAGATCTAGGGCAGACAGTGTGGCTGTCAAGTATCGGAGCCGTTTCATTTCGGCTTAATGCCGGGGCAACTGCTGCTGATCAGACCGGGGTTGCTTGGGTGGTAGAGAATACTCAAACCGGTACTGGAGCTATGAATGTACAGCGAACCAATGGTACGACTGCCAACGGAGCAGAGCCGCTGTCACTCTCAGTGTCTATTCTGTCTCCTCTGGAGCTGGAAAATAATGCTTCTATATTCATGAATACCAGCGCTGCTGGAGCTGACTTTGAACACCCTCGAGCCATTGCTGGAGCCCGTATCACCTCAACTTCTTCCTATCAAATTTGGCGCAGTGATACTGGTTCGACGATGACATACCGAACGGAAATAGTGGAGTGGCCAGTCGCTGACTTGGCACTGCGACAAAATTACTACCGGTTTTATGCAGACAATAATGCGTTGACTCCGAGTGATCCGTGGCCTGTCGGAGCAACAGATTTGGGTGAAAATACATCTATAACTGAAAATGATGAACCGCTGGGAGTGGATACGTTTATTCGATTACGGACAACCATTCGAGCGTCTAATGCAAATTTACCGGCCAACTTTCAGAAATTTAAACTACAATTTGCGGAACGAGTGACCACCTGTACAGCTGTTTCTAGTTGGGCTGATTTAGGTGACACAGCTAGTTCTTCAGCGTGGCGTGGGTATGCGGCAACCGGAACAACAGACGGTACTGTTTTGTCTTCTGACCCACCGATACCGGGTGATTTGTTGATATCTGTTTCTGACGTGGCCGGTAGATTGGCGCACGAAAACCCAGTAGACTCAAACCCGTATTCTGTGATTGATAGTGAAGACATGGAGTACGACTGGTATATACAGCAAAACGGAGCAAATCCTAATAGCACCTACTGTTTTCGAATGGTCAGAGATGATGGTTCTGTTTTAGAGGGGTACTTCAATTATCCGCAGATACGAACAGCAGGCTTCCGGCCCGTTACGAAAAACTGGCGTTGGTATAATGATCCACTAAACGAAACCCCTACCTCTCCGCTGGCAGCAGAGAACACAACTCCGGCTAATATTGAAATTGGTGATACCGTAGCTGTCCGTTTGACTGTTGATGAGTTGTCGAATGTCGCCGGACCGGATACAAAATTCAAGCTGCAATTTTCTGATGATAGTAGCTTTGCAAATCCTGTTGATGTCGTCGCCACTTCTTCTTGTCTGGAGACATCCATGTGGTGTTTCTTTGATGGTGGAGGGGAAGACAATGAATTGATCACCACAACATTACTGTCAGATAATGAAGGCTGCTCTGGTGGAACCGGAAATGGCTGTGGAACGCATAATGAGTCACCGCTGTATTCCACCGGACATTTGCATGGTGCAGGTCGCGCACTTGAATATTCATTTACTCTCAAGCAAGTGAATGCTCGGGTGAATGCTGTGTATTATTTCAGACTCATCAATTTACTCACTGGTGCACCAGTCGAGACGGGTGATGGTGAAGGATATCCATCTGTCTTGTCAGGCGCTTCCTCACTTACATTTTCTGTAGCAGGACTGCCGGCCGGAACTACGACTGCTGGAGTAGTGACCGATGCAACCACAACTGCCACCGACGTCAATTTTGGTTCGATACCATTTAATACAGATTTTGTTGCCGCGCAGAGAATATCAATTGAAACCAACGCGACCGAAGGATACAAGGTGCTTCAGTATGCCTCTCAAGAATTAACCAATAGCTATGGGGTGACCATTGATTCCATTCCAGCCAGTAATCTTACTCCTGATAGTTGGGTATCTGCCTGTTCCGCTTTAGTGACTGGATGTGTTGGGTATCACACCACGGATGCAGTCCTATCTGGTGGGTCAACTCGCTTCGGAGCGAATGATACATACGCAGGCCTCTCAACCGTACCGGTAGAAATCATGTTTAATTCGTTACCTAAACCCGGCTCTATAGATATGGTGTACCGAATCCAAGTGACCGAACAGCAGCCTGCCGGAGATTATGTGACTGACATTACCTATTTAGCAGTCCCTGTCTTTTAAATGGTACAATATCGAGAATTATGCATACCCCAAGATTAATACTTCTGGCGTTTATTCTTCTCGGGCAACTGTTGTTGCCAGCTGGTATGGCTGTTGCAGCTGGAGTAGATGTGCGGCCATTTTTGATAGACGTGGAAATGAATCCCCGAGAGTCAAAAGCACAGACTATTACCTTACAGAATAACTACCCGACGCGTAAAGCCGTTTTGTACGCCACAGTAAATGAAATAAGTCTTGATGCAGGTGGTGAAATCAAAGAATTTGTTTCGCCGGTCATGACTGACCGAACCAATACAGTCACGAGCTGGATTGAAATTAGTCGTGGTCGCCTAGAGGTTATGCCGGGAGAGTCTCTGGAAGTTCCCTTGACCATTAATGTTCACCCGTACGCCGAGCCAGGAGTATACCATCTGTTTTTGGGATTAGTGGAAGCCTCGAAGCGACATGTGGCCGAGTCGATCGCAATGGCTGGTGAGGCAAATGGGGTGATTGTAAAAATTGAGATTGATGATCAGCGGCAAGACAGTATGCGTATCAGTCGATTTTTAATTGATAGATTCGTCACCACCCAAGAGAGTAAACAAGTATCCATTGAAATTGAAAATATGGGGGATTTGCCATCAACACCCTCCGGTGAAATTATTTTTTACAACTCGCGCGGAGTGGAGGTGGGAAATGTTCCTGTCGAGTCATCACAAGTTGTGCAGCCTGGAGAGAAATCAGTAATTGCAGCAGACGTGCCGCTGTCTAGCACCTTAGGACGGTATAAAGCGAATGTGTCTTTATCATACGGAGAGAACCAGAGCGCCTCACTGCACGACACGACATACTTCTACATGATGCCGTGGAGTATCGTGTTTATGGTCGTTCTGGCTATAACTGTAGTATCATTACTCATAACACTGCTTTTGCGCAGAGCTCTATCAGCTCAGCATATGCAGGAGGATGGTGACGAGGTGGTTATGTATGTCAAAGATGGACATGACCCGCAACCAAAAGATCATGATATTGACCTCAAGAAAAATTCTTCATAACGTATTTTATACTCTAGCGTTCATTTGGGTGCTTTTTCCAATGGGTGCGCATGCACAAGATGCTTTGAGCCTCAGTATTTCTCCGACCCTGTTTGAAATGTCAGCGAGTCCAGGACAGCAATGGTCAAGCAACTTAAAGATTATTAATACGAATCCGTATGAATTAGTTGTGTCTGCGGATATTGTAAATTTTGCACCTGAAGGTGAGGGTGGGCAGGGTGAATTCATTCCGGTCTTTACTGACGAGTCAAATGGTCAAACATTTGCTGAGTGGATTACCACAACTGATTCAACATACACCATACCAGCAGAACAGACTGTGCAGATTCCATTCTCCGTAACCGTACCGGCTGATGCTCCGCCCGGAGGGCATTTTGCTGCGATATTAATTGGAACAAAATCTAATTCAGATAATAGTAATGCAACCAAAGTCGCTACCACTCAAGTGGTTTCTTCTTTGGTGTTTTTGCGGGTAGCGGGTGACATTGTTGAAAGTGGTAATATTCGTGAGTTTACTACTGAATCATCTGTATATGAATCTCCTGAAGTAAAGTTCAATCTCCGATTTGAGAACAAAGGGAATGTCCATGTCCAACCTCAAGGAGAAATCAAAATTTTAAATATGTGGGGCCAAGAACGGGGAATTGTCCCAGTGAATAAACGCTCTTTGTTTGGAAATGTGTTACCAGAAAGTATTCGCAAATATGTATTTACTTGGTCAGGGGACTGGTCGTTGGCAGACATTGGCCGGTACACAGCAGTCGCTACGCTTGCCTACGGAGAAACGGAAAAACAGTTCACTTCCAGCGAGACTCGTTTTTGGGTGATTCCCTGGCGGGCTCTATTAGCTATATTGCTCACCTTGGTGACGTTTATTTGGCTGTTTACGTGGTTGCTTAAGCTCTATGTACGAAAAATGCTTCTGATGGCAGGGGTTTCACCTGAGCTACAAACTCTGAAAAAGCCAAAACAACAGGCTACTAGGAGAATTTCAATGGTGGCACCGATCGGAGCGGGTATTTTAGATTTGCGCAATCGGTTTAGCGAGACGGCCAACTTATCTGGCCGGGCAAAAATGCTCTGGCACTATGTTGTGCAATACAAATTGTTCTTTATTGCACTCGTGTCGATTATTGTGTTCTTGGCTCTAGTTGCTTGGTTTATCCTCTCGGCCGTGACAGATGAGCGGGCGTACGAGGTGACTATTGAGGGTCTGGGTAGCAACGTTGAACTCAACTCAGAGCAAATTAAGTACAATGAATTACTTGAGGATATTGATGTGCAAACTTCAGCAGTCCAAAAAGATTTTCCAGCTATCCGTATCGTAAATCGAAGTAACGTGAATGGATTGGCTGCGAGACTCCGGTATGATTTAGAGGTGAACGGATTTTCTGTAGCTGAGTTGAGTAACGAATTTGGAGCAAATGAACGTCGTACGGTGATTGTGTTCGCTCCAGAGTATTCTGAGCAAGCTCTGGAATTGAGTAATTTTATTGGTGAAACACTCTTGTCATCATTCAATGAAGCTTCTGGAACAGAGTTTCCTATTACTATTTACGTCGGTTCGGATGTGGCTGAAACAATAAATTAAACGGACGGGAGTGTGGTGTGAAGTTTGTCCGTCAGTTGCGTGGAAAGAGAAGCAATCAGCAGAGAAAGTGTGAGAAGATAGTAGAATGGAACGTTCTAGCAAAATCACCTTAGCAGTTATTATGGGAATTATTCTCGTGATGGGTGCATATGCATATTATGTCACCAAGCTCGGGAGTCAGTCGGCGCTGAATACCAGTGAAGCAGGAACGGCTTTGCGTACTGAACAAGGGGAGTCTGCCTACACTGACATTGCAGGAAACCCAGTCGCCATAGATGAACATCTAGGGAAGGTGCTCGTTGTGCACTCGTGGGCGAGTTGGTGTCCTACATGTGGTACACAGCTCGTGAAGCTGGCACAGCTCGGCGAGGCGTTTGCGACCGAGGATATGAAAGTGTTAGCTGTGAATAGAGCGGAGCCAAAATCTACTGCGACTGCCTTTCTCGCCAGTATTGATGCTGTCAATGGATTGCAATTAGTGCTTGACCCGGGTGATAAGTTTTATAAGTCCATCAACGGTTACGCTATGCCAGAAACCCTCTTTTATGACACAAAAGGAAATGTGGTGTTTCATAAGCGTGGAGAGATGACGTATGAAGAAATGGAAACACAAACTCAATCGATAATTGATGAAGCTGCTACTGATCGGTAGTAAAACTCCCAGAAAACACCGGAAGTTTTTTTCTATTTTCATAAATACTGTATACTAGAGATATGAAATTAAGCAGAGTAGTGGAGTATGTATTTTTCTTTGGCTTATTGGTCTTAGCTGGTTATATGGTTTGGTTAATTATGGCTCCATTTGTGAGTGCCCTGGCCCTGGCAGCCATCATTGTGACTATCTGTTACCCATTGCATAAACGAATTATTAAGAAGATGCCATACCAAAACCGCACGCTAGCGGCGTTTATTAGTACGATGGTGGTGCTGGTGGTGGTGGTGATTCCGCTCGTGTTGATATCTTCACTGGTTGTACGAGAGGTGGTCAGCTTCTACCAGGAACTTGATTCCGGTGGGTTGAGTATTCAGTCCAATATAGAGCAATTAGAAGCTACTATTCAGCAGTATATTCCCGGGTTTGAGGTAGATCTGACTCGTCAAATCCAGCTCAGTGCTGAGTGGTTTACGGGCAATCTAGGAGCAATTTTTGCTGGTACTGTCTCGACAGTCTTCGCCTTCTTTATTGCACTAATAGGCTCGTTCTACTTTTTCAGAGATGGAAAAGAACTCTTGGAGTTGGTCATAAAAGCTAGTCCACTGCCAGATGATGAAGATCGAGTGATATTTCGCAGGTTAGGAAATGCCATTCGTTCGGTAGCTACCGGGACAGTGCTCGTTGCTGTTATTCAGGGCTCTCTGGTAGCAATTGGGTTTACGTTTTTTGGTATTGAACGCGCAATATTATTTGGTTCTATTGCGTCGGTTGGCGCGTTGATGCCTGGAGTAGGTACTACTATCGTAACTGCTCCAGCAATACTGTATTTATTTATCACTGGAGATACAGTGAACGGGATTGGTTTAGCCATCTGGTCTGTACTAATAGTTGGATTTATTGATAATTTAATCGGACCGTACTTAATGGGTCGTGGAAATAATATGCATCCATTTATTATTTTGATTGCAGTATTGGGCGGCCTATCTCTCTTTGGACCAGTCGGGTTTGTGATTGGCCCGGTGGTGGTAACACTGTTTTTAGTGCTGCTTGAGCTGTATAATCAGTATATTGTAAATGAGAGTAGTGTAAAAGATATTCCTGACTATGATGAAGCGTAACCAAATCGAGTCTCTACTGAAACTTAACGGTGTAAACTCAACTGCTCCAGACGAACAGATACGTTCGGTTTTGTTAAGTGCTCGATACACTCAAGATGAAGTTGATACTGCTATTATGGTGCTCCGGCAGAATACCAAAACCAATGAGACGCATGTTGATGGATTGCATAAGGTATTCCGTACGAACGCAGGGTTGCGTCCCAATGAAATCTCTCAACTGTTAGGGATAGATGTCCAGGTCAGTGGTCGTGTGACGACAGACGAAAATGAAGACAACCGAAGGCTGTCTGGGTTTCAAAATCTTATCATCACCTTTTTATCCATAGTAGTGGCAATGTTAGGACTGGCATTTTATATGTACATCTATAAGATTGGAATTTTTTACCCAGGTTCAGAGTTGTTTTAAAATGCAACCAACTCGTCTCGTCCCTTATGCTCTGTTCTGCGTGCTGATTCTTCAGCTCATTCACACCAGTCCACACTTCTCGGTTTCCGCTTATTCTCATGGCGTACTTGCTCTACAAGCAGCGGCTGAGGAGATGCAGACATCAAGATCGACACCTTTATTGGTATCCTACGTAAAAACAGAACAGCCGTATGACGGTCTGCTTTTTCTCGGTGATGTACTGTTGGCTAGAAATATTGAGTATTTAATGAGCATTAATGGTGCAGAGTATCCATACAGAGGGATTAATTTCAGCGCTTTGTCCCAGCGACCAGCTGTAGTAGGTAATTTTGAATCTAGTATTCCTGCACAGCATGTGCCCACACCGGTAGAACATGTTCGTTTTTCTGTATCACCACAGTATATTCCACAGCTGGCTTTGGCTGGGTTTACGCATTTTTCTCTCGCAAATAACCATACTTTTGATTTTTCCCAACCTGGGTATATAAATACGAAAACAGTGCTTAGCGAGAGCCAGCTAACCGCTTTTGGGCACCCGAAACAACTAGATATTGACGCAGTTGAGTTTATACAAGTACACGACACAGTAGTGGCAGTAATTGCCGCGCATACTCTCGAGCAACTCCCAACATATTCTGGACTGCAAGCAGTATTTCGCTATGCGACAGCTCGTAGCGATTTTCAAATGGTCTACGTACATTGGGGGACAGAATACGCACCAGTACATAATTCACGACAACGCGAGGCCGCTGAACGCTTTGTCGACGCGGGAGCTGATGTGATTATTGGTCACCATCCACATGTGGTGCAAGATATTGAGTTGATAGATTCAGTACCAGTATTTTACTCGCTGGGCAACTACATTTTTGATCAATACCACACTCCAGAGACACAAAAAGGGCTATTATTACACTTGACGTTCACTGGCGGTCAGTCAGCTATCTCATTGTTGCCAGTGACGAGTGAAGGAACTATGTCACAGCCACATTTTATGGATGCACAGCCTCACTCTCAGTTTTTGCGAACACTGGCAGAAAAATCTGACCCCGCATTACGTGCATTTATCGAAAGTGGTCAAATATTCTTCGGTGCACAGGTTGCATCTTCATCAAAAGTCGCTATGATAAGCACATAAAATGTATATATGTTTAATAAATTTGAGATATTTGGAGGAGCAGCGTGTATCCTAAGTATGGCTTTAGGGCTATATCTCATCCAAGCCAGTGACTTTTTTGGTCAGGTGGGTGAACAGGCACAAACAGCTCAAGTAGCGAGTGTAGCGGATAGTATTGTTGTCGTCCCGCAAGGGGAAAACGCAAATCAAATGCGGGCCAATGCATATGTAGAAGCAGCTGATAATAAAGGTAATATTAAGCGTATGGTTATTGATGATATCAAAATTGGAAATGGGGAAGAGGTGAAAGAAGGGGATGTTGTCTCCGTGCATTACGTTGGGAAACTGCAAAATGGACAAGAATTCGATGCGTCTAAAAAGCGTGGTGAACCATTTGAGTTCACAGTTGGAGCCGGTCGAGTGATTCAAGGATGGGAAGAAGGAGTAATTGGTATGAAAGTTGGTGGTGAACGAGTACTCGTGATTCCTCCTGAAAAAGCCTATGGAGAAGCCGGTATCGGACCAATTCCCGGCAACGCCACTCTAGTGTTCTCAATTGAACTACTGGAAATACAGTAATGAAAAAACCAGTCACATTTGACATTTTGAAGCACCAGTCCGGCACTCTTGGCCGGGCTGGTGTTATTCATACACCCCATGGTGATATTGAAACTCCTGCCTATGTAGTAGTGGGAACCAAAGGTACCGTCAAGAGCCTGAAGCCCGAAGATATGCGTGACTACGTAGGTAATCAAGTAGCTCTGGCAAATACCTATCATCTGTTTCTCCAGCCAGGCGATGATGTGGTAAAAGAAGCGGGTGGATTGCACAAGTTTGCCAATTGGGACATGCCAACCATGACTGATAGCGGGGGCTTCCAAGTGTTTTCTTTAGGCGCTGCGTTTGGGAAGGGGGTGACAAAGTTTGCTGCCAATGCAAAAGAAGCAGAAAAAGAGGCAGAAAAGAATGGTCTGAATGTATACAGTCAAGAATTTGCTTCAAAACACGGCAAGTTGTGCGTGATTGATGAAGAAGGAGTAACTTTCACCTCTCATATTGATGGTTCGATGCATCGTTTTACGGCTGAACGTTCAATCGATATTCAGCACAATATTGGAGCAGATATTATCGTGGCGTTCGATGAGTGCACCAGTCCGACCGCTGATAAGGAGTACCAGCGAGAAGCCATGGAGCGCACACACCGCTGGGCGAAGCGGTCAATCATGGCCCACAAGCAAAACTTCTCCGCTCTGAAATGTCAAGGTCTCTACGGTGTCGTACAAGGGGGTCGTCACCTAGATCTGCGCGCAGAAAGTGCCACAGCTCTGAGCAGCATGGACTTTGACGGGTTTGGTATTGGTGGGAGTTTTTCCAAGGCTGACCTTGGAGAGGCATTGCGTACCGTAAACGAAATTCTCCCTGAAGATAAGCCACGCCACTTACTAGGAATTGGCGAGCCAGAAGATATTGTAGAGGGAGTCTCTCTAGGCTGTGACACTTTTGATTGCGTGGCTCCGACCCGGATTGCGCGTACCGGAACTATTTACGAGCGAACCAACGATGGACACAAGAGAATCAATCTCCTAAACGCAAAATATCAACGAGATTTTTCCAAGCCAGACGAATCATGTGACTGCTACGTGTGCCAAAACTACACCAAAGCCTATCTGTCGCACTTATTTCGCTCCCGAGAAATGCTTGGACCGCACCTCGCGTCACTCCATAATCTCTATTTTATTGTGAATTTCACCAAACGACTGCGAGAAAGTATCCTGTTAGAATAAGCTACGAGCAGCTCATTGACATATGCTCCATATATGGCATTTTAAGTGTAGATCTGCACCGGTATTTAGGAGAGTGACTATGTACACATCTACTCAACCTCCTGCCACGCCGGAGGAGCTCAGATTGCTCATTAAAAAAGTTTCGCATAAAGATCAATTTCTCAACCTGGTCAAAGTACGATTCAGAAGTAGTGCCGCGGACCGAAAGCTCATTACTAATGCCTATCATTGGAATGCAGAACTGTTTGCAAATATAACGAGGCTCAGTGGTGGTTCCTATATGGATGGCCACCTGGTCCCCGTAGCTGTATTGTTGCTGGAATATTGGCTTGTGCTTGATGCCGAGATGATTGCAGCTGCATTGTCCCATGACTCCTTGGAAGATTTTCCAGGTGTAGTGAGTCGACAGCTCATCACGAAGCAACAAACACCTGAAGTCAGTCGTCTCGTGTTTGGTGTGACCAAACCACCGCTGAAGGGAAGGTCTAAAAATTCCGTGGCCTATAGTCACGCGATAATTAGTCGAGTGGAAGCCTATGGACGAGACTGCGTATTCTTAAAGTGCGATGCAGACAGACTGCACAATATGCTCACACTTTGGGGTGCTCCAGTGAAGAAGCGTTGGAAACTCTGGGAAACCGAGCAGTACTTTTTGCCGTTAGCGAAGCGATTCAACCTGCCAACCGCCGAGTTGAGTATGGCGATTGCCGAGCAAAGGAATCGTCTACACATTGACGATACCAATTAAAGCCAACAGAATATCTGTTGGCTTTTTCATTTGTCTGGAAAAAGGTATAGTGGTACACGTGAAGTTTGAAATATCAACAGAAAAAACTCCTGCCGGTGACCAACCGCAAGCGATTGAAAAGCTGGTGCAGGGGATTAAGAATGGTGAGACACACCAGACGCTGATGGGTGTGACTGGCTCCGGAAAAACATTTACCGGTGCCAACGTGATTCAACAAATCCAAAAGCCGACCCTGGTCATAGCCCACAACAAGACGTTGGCGGCACAGCTCGCCCAAGAATACCGAGACTTCTTCCCGAACAACGCGGTACATTATTTCGTGTCCTACTATGACTACTATCAACCGGAGGCATACATGCCGACTTCAGATACGTATATCGAAAAGGAATCGCAAATTAACGAAGAAATTGACCGACTTCGACATGCATCTACCCAAGCACTATTGACTCGCGATGACGTGATTATCGTCGCTTCGGTATCTTGTATTTATGGTTTGGGTTCTCCAGAGCAATATCTCAAGAAGCACTTAAAGATTGAGAAAGGGTTTGAGACCACTCGCATGGCCATGTTGCGGACACTAGTTGATATGTACTTTGAACGGACCAATGCGGACCTCAATCCAGCTCAGTTTCGAGCGGTAGGGAATACAATCGAGGTGATGCCGACCAACGAACGGGTGATTTTCCGCCTTGGATTTACTGGTGACAAAATCACTACCATCACCAAAATTGACCCAGTTACCCGAGCGATTCTAGAAGAGCCTGATGTGTTTTTCTTATTTCCGGCCAAACACTTTGTGACTCCTGAAGACGAGCGAAAAGTGGCGTACCAAGACATCAAGCTTGAGCTAGAGGAGCAACTGAAGAAATTTAAAAAAGAGGGAAAACTCCTCGAGACTGAGCGTATTAAACGACGTACAGAACATGACTTAGCGATGATTCGCGAAGTAGGGTACTGCAACGGAATTGAAAATTACTCGCGTCACTTTGATAGACGAGCGCCGGGAGCCGCTCCGTACACATTGTTGTCGTACTTTCCGCACAAAAAAGACGGCTCACCAGATTTTTTGACTATTATTGACGAGTCGCACGTTACGATTCCGCAGCTCAACGGAATGTATGCTGGTGACCGATCACGAAAAGATACGTTGGTTGAACACGGATTTCGGTTACCTAGTGCAGTAGACAACCGACCCTTGAAATATGACGAAATTGATCAGCGACTCGGTCAGCGAATTTACACCACCGCTACACCTGGTAAGTACGAGATGGCCAAAGCAAAAGATTCAGGAATTCCCATGGTCGAACAAATTATTCGCCCAACTGGTTTGGTTGACCCCGAAATTGATGTCCGACCCATTAATGAAACCAAGGAGTACCCTGGACAGGTTAAGGATTTTATAGCCGAAGCCGAACGTATTATCAAGGGCGGAGCCAGAGTGCTTGTAACTACTCTGACCAAGCGTATGGCGGAAGACTTAGCCGAGTTTTTGGATGAAAAAAAGATTAATACGAAGTATATCCACAGTGATGTTGATACGATGGAACGAATTGAAATCTTGACTGATTTCCGTCGGGGGAAATTCGACTGCTTGGTGGGTGTGAACTTATTGCGAGAAGGTCTGGATTTACCCGAGGTAGAATTGGTAGCAATTCTTGATGCCGACAAAGCTGGTTTTCTCCGCAGCGAAACGGCTCTCATTCAAACAATTGGTCGAGCCGCTCGAAATGTAAACGGGCGAGTGGTTCTGTATGCAGACGAAATGACTGATGCCCTTATCTACGCTATTGGTGAGACGCAGAGACGTCGAGATAAACAAATTGCTTATAATACTAAACACGGCATCACGCCGCAGACGATTGCGAAAGAAATTAAGTCTATCGCTGATCAAATGCGGACAGACCACGACGAAACAGTGGAGACACTTCTCCAGGTAGATATGGAATTGTACAAAAAGAACCCGAAAAAAGTACTGAAAGACAAAAAACGACAAATGGAAGAAGCAGTTTCAGCGCTCGACTTCGAAACCGCTGCCATCTTACGAGACGAAATTCTTTATTTTCAGGAGAGTGACACCAAAAAGAGTAAACGCAAATAGTGTGAGTTAGGACACATTTATGCAAACGTCAGTGCTACTATTACAGTATGTCAGTATTATCAAGCAAAACAGTGTTGGTAGTCGGTCATGAAAACTCCCAAATTCATGCCCTGGAAAAATCTTTAGTGGCTCATGGTGTATCGATTGTACATATGGAGTGCGAGGAGGTGACCTCTGAGGCCGTGATGGAAAAGAGCATTGATTTGGTCATACTCAACCATCTTCATGAGGAAAGCACCTGTCTCAACGTATTCAATAGTTTGCATATTTCTGATATGCGCAGTGTTCTGCCAGTGTTCGCATTGATAAAGGATGTCGATCGAGAAATACAAGATGTGTTGGCTTTAGGTGCAGCTGATTATATAACAGAGGACGAAAGTATTGAATCAATTATTCAAAAAATGAAAACCATTTTTGGACAGGGACTTGATTACTCTGGTGAGTCTGTGATTGATCTCACTCCAGATGAAGTGCCCGTCAAAACCAGTGGAATTAAGGTGTATGTAATTGAAGACGATGCACTGTTGCGCAATCTGCTGTCAATTCGATTTCAAAAAGCTGAATTTGACTTCAAGGTCAATGGAAATGGCGAGAATGTGGTGACTGAGGTGTTAGAGTTTAAGCCTGTGGCGGTCGTGCTTGACCTGATGCTCCCGGGAAAAGAAGGTTTGGAAGTGCTTGAGGAGCTCAAGAGTAGCGAATTGACAAAGCATGTACCGGTGATTATTTTTTCTAATCGTGACGGTATCAATGATCGCAAGCGTGCAGAAGAGCTCGGCGCTGACGGATTCTACGTCAAAGCAATGACAGATTTGTCCGAATTGGTGGCAAAAATTGAAATGTACGTAAAATAACTGTTGAAACAAAGAATTGAAAACGTCCGAGTACTATATAATTAGGTATGCCTGCAGCTAAAAAACCTACCCCAAAAAAGACTCCTACTTCGAAAACTGAGGTAAAAAAACCACCAGCTAAGCGTGTGCAAAAAAAACCACAGAGCGCTCAAACAAGAAATGTAGTGAAAAAAGTTTCCAAAGCGAAGGCTCCTAGAAAGTCAGTAGCCAAAAAAGCCAGCACAATCGCTACGGAAAGATTACAGAACCCAAAACGAGCAAAAAAACCTCACGCCAAGAGACAGTCGTCAAAGAGTACGGAGAAGGAGACACATAAAACTGTTACTGTGCCTAGCAATGTTCCACTACGCTCGATTGAAAAGGCAGAGATGTTTCGTAGTGAGTTGAGTCTGTATTGGCAAAAATCAATTGGCAGAATAGCTATCATTAGTGGCTTCTGCTTTTTGCTGTTGGGCGCAACCCTTTCTAGTGTAAGTGTGTTTGCGCTTTCTCCAGCCGTGAATAATAATGCACAGATTACCTCGGCGGTAACTGACCCAATTATTTCGCAGTTAGATGTGTATACAAGTTTGACTGATGTCCTGAGTGAACCAACCAGGGTGTTGTTTACTATCACCAATGTATCTCCGGAATCTATAAAATACTACTTAATACAATATGATACTCAAGACATACTCTACGAGAGCAGTCCAGAAAAATTAGAGGGTGGCAAGTATCAGTTTCTCCTTTCTCCTGAACATATCCCTGCAGGGCACTACAATTTATATATTAAGTACCGAAAACTCAACAATGAGCCTGGAGGTGTCGGGGCTTTGGTGACTGAAAGTGTTGCCCAATTTGAAAGCCAGCTTGTGCAAGATACGACAACGGGAACTCATGAAGATACCCTCACGGATGAAAATCAGCACACGACGTCTACTGACCAGACTGATGGTACAACGAATTACGATACATCACCTGATAGTACTAATACAGATGCAGTAGATTCCTCAGAATCTGAGATAGACCTGGAAGAAGCTAATGCAACAGCAACCAGTAGTGAGTCTGGTGCGGACTCCACTACTGCTCAGACCGATGATAGTACAGACATACTGAATCCCGTAGTAAATACTGTCGAGCCAGTAATAAAAGAAGATGAGGTGGTGGTTGAAAAAACTGTCAAAGAGACGATGTCAGAATCAGACGAAACAGTAGAGAGTATCAAAGAGCCAGTACTCGATGACACCATTGAGCCTATTAAAGAGGTAGTCAAGACTGAGGAGCCCAAGCTGCAACCGTTCTTTTTACTGACTACAGAATCGACAGTTTCTGGCATAGTAACTATTCCATTTGAGGCAACCGACTTGCACGAGCTCGAGCTATACGCCCGGCCGGTCACTTCTCTTAATTCTCGCTTTCTGACTCGGGCAGTACAGCGATCTGGAAAAACAGTGTTTGTCCTAAACACCGAAGCATTTTTACCGAATGGAACGTACGAAGTCTATGCGACTGCGATCAATCCCAATCAAAGGAAGCGCACAACACCTTCAGTGCTACTGAAGGTGAATAATGTCACCGCTGCACGAACCCCAGTTCTAGTGAATCAATCGTCAACAGACGGCACTTCTGATGTAAGTGGAGAGGATTTCGACTCAGCGGCAGAGCAACAAAAGAATCAAGATACGTTGCGAGAGTTCGCACCAATGCCATTGACAGAACGGACAACAGACGATGATTTACAAACTGATATACAAGATGCGAGTGATAGACTGCTGTCAGAAGATGCTGAGGCGATTACGCAATTGTTGCAAAACTATGCATCAGCTCGACAGTCGGGTGATGAAATCCTACAAAGAGCAGCGAAGGAAGCTCTGACCCAGAAAGGCACTGAGTTAGCAAATGACGCCTTAGTAGATACTGAGCTAGCCGGTATTTCAGATGATGTGATACGTACGCTTTCAGAAAAAATCGAAGATTTACAAAATCGGATTGATACGTTTGAACAAATCCGGACTGAAAAGAGCGCCGGTCAGTCTGCTTTTGATAGTGATGACGACGGCATCCCAGACTTTGACGAGATAAACCTGTATGGTACAGATCCGAATAACCCAGACACTGACGGAGACGGATTCGTTGATGGGATTGAGATTGTGAGAGGATTTGATCCGCTGGATTCGACTGCTCAAGCAGTTGTCGTGTATGAGTCACCAAAAGAGTCAATCGGACTCGTCCAGTCGAGTGTGTTGGAGGTGAAGGAAGTGATTCCGTCCTTGAATGCGATTGACAACACAAGCGACAAAATGGTTCGAGCACAAATTCGCGGAAAAGGTCTACCGAACTCGTTTGTAACACTGTATATCTTCAGTACCCCAACGATTGTAACTATAAAGACAGATGCAGATGGTTCATTTGTATATACTTTAGACAAAGAGCTAGAAGATGGTACGCACGATGTATTCGTGGCGTTGACCGACAACACTGGATCAATCGTGGCTCAAAGTAATCCGTTTTCATTTATAAAAGAAGCGCAGGCATTTACACCGGTGGATGCTGCTGGAAGTGACCAGATTGGCACTGATTCAGTCGTGCAGTCAGTCTCAGCTAACTCATACAATACGGTGATTGGAGTAGGTGTATTGGCTTTCGGACTGATTCTTTTGATGCTCGGTATCTCACTACGTACTAAATATGAAGAAGATATTTTGATCACTGATCGCCTTTCAAATGAGAGTGTTTCTAATACATCTTCTGCAAAAATTACCGCATGATTTCACGTATTCTCACAACTCTTGAGACGGGCTTTGAGGTCATGCGAATGAACTCCAAGCTACTGTTGGTGGGGGTTTTGCTCTTTGTGTTTCCGCTACTGTTCGTCTGGATTACTCAAAGTTTCTTCAGTACAGCCTACAGTAATATCGATAGTTCGCAAAAGCAGCGGGTGAGCATGCTTCATGATTCATTGCGGGTGGTCATGAAGGAAGTGGACGCTAATCAAGTAGTGCTGACAAAACTCATTGCCCAGTACATGGAAGAGAATGCTGATATCACAAAAATACGAATTGTGGAACCGAGCCCTACAGGCACAGTGATTACTCACTCATTCAGTCCGGAAGAGGTGGGGACGAATGTGGTCTCTGATGCATTGTTTCAGAACTTACCACTCTCTAGCGCTGGTAGTGCACTTATTTACCCAACGACCATCAATGACCTACGTACTTGGCAGGTGTTTAGTAGCATAGAAAATAAGAACGGTTCGTACGTCATTTTCTCCGAACACACCTTTCAGATGATCGACTCAGTCATGCTGGCTCGTCAACAGCAGTCCTACCTAGGCTTAACTGCAATTTTTATCTTTCTAATTGGGCTGGCGTATTGGCTCAACCGGCAAGTTCTCTGGGAAAAACGCCACCAGAGACTAGCAAAACAAATGGAAGACAGGGATATGTTTTCAAATGTGATTGCTCACGAATTCCGCACCCCACTGACAGCTATCAAAGGCTATGCGAGCTTCTTAGAAGAATCAGACACGCTCGAAGCTGAGAATAAACGTTTTGCCAACAACATCCGCGTCTCAGCTGAGCGGCTGGTGGTACTCGTCAATGACTTCTTAGAAGTGGCTCGACTGCAGTCTGGTAATTTGGAATTTACAAAAGAGCCAACTGATGTGCGCAAAGTGCTGAAGAAAGTCACTGAAGATTTACAGATAAGTGCCAGTGAAAAAGACCTGAAGCTCGTCTATACACCCGCAAGCCAGCCGATTATTCTCAATACTGACAGTGCTCGGCTGATTCAGGTGGTGACAAATATTTTGAGTAATTCTATTAAATATACTGAGTCTGGTGAGATTGAACTCGAATGCAAAAAGAGCGGTGGTCAGGTGATTATTCGTGTGAAAGACACTGGTACCGGTATTAGCGCTGAAGACCAGAAAAAACTCTTTGCACCGTTTACACGAGTGGGTGAGGTTGATAAATCGACCATCCTTGGTAGTGGTCTGGGAATGTGGATTACCCAACAGTTTGTAGGACTACTCGGGGGAGATATCGGGGTGGAGTCAATCAAGGGGGTGGGGACACACGTAGTGATTACGTTTCCAGAATAATTTGAATCCTGTATAGAAACACGTATAATAACCACTCACACACCTTCGCCCACATGCGGAGGCATCATGTTATGTCAAAACCTAAAAAAGAATCGAAAGTTCAATGGCAAGCCACCGGAGGAGCTCACGCTGATAAAATCATCGTGCGTGGAGCTCGTACCCACAACCTCAAGAATATCGACGTTGAGATGCCACGAGGCAAAATGATTGCCATCACTGGCCCTTCTGGCTCGGGGAAGTCCTCATTAGCGTTTGATACAATTTTCGCTGAAGGGCAGCGCCGCTATGTAGAATCTTTGTCGCCTTACGCGCGTCAGTTTTTGAATAAAATGCAAAAGCCAGATATCGATGAAATTTCTGGCCTCTCACCAGCGATTTCTATTGATCAAAAGTCAGCCTCCCGCAATCCTCGCTCCACCGTCGCGACGATTACCGAAATCTACGATTACTTACGGATTGTCTACGCACGTATCGGGCAACCATACTGTATTGATGTCGACGTACCGATTCAGAAATTATCCCAAGACGAAATCTTGGGAATTGTACTGAAATCTATTGAGGATAGAGAAGTAAAAACTGCTACCAAAAAAGAATCAGAGCAAGTGATGGGTATTGAAGTGTCAAAGGGACGCGTCAGCATCTTTTCGCCACTGGTGGTGGGTCGTAAAGGTGAGTACTACCAAATGCTCTACGACTTACTCGGCAAAGGGTACGAAACGGTCAAAATTGATGGCCAAATCAAACAACTTCGAGACAAGATTGAATTGACCAAAACCAAGCGACACGACATCGATGTATTGGTAGATGAGATTTACGTCAGTGAATTCACTGATGACTCAAAAGGTTCTCGTGAACGTTTGTCTGAAGCGGTGGAGCTGGCGCTGCAAGAGTCAGGTGGATTGGTGAAAGTAGAAAGTCCAGATGGGAGCGAGCGGACACTCTCTGCTCGATTTATCTGCCCAGTGGACGGTTCTTCATTTCCAGAAGTAGAACCACGACTCTTTTCTTTCAACTCACCGTATGGTGCTTGTCCAGAGTGTAATGGTCTGGGAGTGGTCGGGATATTCCAAAGTGACGAATGTCCAGTGTGTCAGGGAGCACGCTTGCGGCCAGAAGCGCTGCGTGTGTATCTCGGAGGAGATGGTAAAAAGGACTTGGGAATGAATATCGTTGGTTTTACTGCCCTGACCGTATCTGAGGCGACCAAGTTCGTGGAAAGTCTTAAGCTCACCAAACAGCAGCAAGAGATTGCCTGGCCTGCTTTGCGTGAAGTAATAGAGCGATTGCAGTTTATGAATGATGTCGGAATCGAATATCTGACTTTAGATAGACGTGCCAACACTCTCTCTGGTGGAGAAGCGCAGCGTATTCGTCTCGCTTCGCAGCTCGGCTCTGGTCTGGTCGGTGCTCTGTACGTGCTGGATGAGCCAACTATTGGATTGCACCAGCGCGACAACGACAAATTGATTAAGACGCTGCAAGACCTGCGAGACCTAGGTAATACCATCATTGTCGTAGAACACGACGAAGATACTATCTACGCCGCTGATTATTTGATTGATATCGGGCCAGGAGCCGGTGTGCACGGCGGGGAAGTGATTGTCTCAGACTACATGGAAAAACTCCTGAGTGAAAAAACCAACACTTCAGGTTCAGTCACTTTGGATTACCTCCGTGGCGACACCAAGATTGCTATCCCCGAGCGCCGCACTGCCGAAAAAGGGAAGATACAAATCAAAGGTGGCAAGGCCTTCAATATCAAAAATATGAACGTGGATATCCCACTCGGGAAACTCATCTGTGTGACCGGCGTCTCTGGTTCTGGAAAGTCTACATTTATGTATGAAATTCTTGACCGTAATCTCAAAGCCCGGCTCGACAAGCGACACCGCACTGCCAAAACGTATAACTGCTCATCCATTACTGGTACTGAGTACCTTGGACGTTCAGTCTTGATTGATCAGTCACCAATTGGTCGTACTCCACGCAGTAACCCCGCCACCTACACGGGAGCATTTACCCATATCCGCGACCTCTTTGCCGCCAGTGGGGAAGCCAGAGCACGCGGCTGGAAGCCCGGTCGCTTTAGTTTCAATGTAAAGGGAGGACGCTGTGAGACCTGCCAAGGAAACGGAGTCATCGCGGTGGAGATGCACTTTTTGCCTACGGTCTACGTCACCTGTGATGTGTGTGACGGGAAGCGCTTTACGAAGGAGACGCTCGAGGTGTACTACAAAGGAAAGAATATTTACGAAGTACTTCACATGACTGTCGAAGATGCGCATGAATTCTATAAATCAGTACCCGCCATCGAGGAACGACTACGTTCACTCAAAGACGTAGGACTGGGCTATTTAAAAATCGGTCAGAGCGCGACCACGCTCTCCGGAGGAGAAGCTCAACGAGTGAAAATCGCTTCTGAGCTCTACCGACCACACACCCAAAAAACCATCTATCTGCTTGATGAGCCAACCATTGGACTACACTACGAGGACGTAAAAATGCTAATTGAGATTTTGCAGAAGCTGGTAAACAACGGCAATACCGTGATGGTGATTGAGCACAACCTGGACTTAGTCAAGAGTGCGGACTACGTGATAGACATTGGCCCCGAGGGCGGCGCTGGCGGCGGGAACATTGTCGCCAAGGGCACACCCGAAAATGTGGCTGATAACCCCAAGTCACACACGGGACGGTATCTGAAAAAAATTCTCTAATCTACGAAAATCACCTCCCAAAGGAGGTGATTTTTTATTCTTTTGCTATAGTACATAGCATGGAAAAGGCGCACTTACTCAAGAAGAAGCTTCCTGATGCACCAGGGGTGTATTTCTTTTTGGGTACCAAAAAAGAAATACACTACATCGGCAAAGCCACGTCGCTACGCAATCGAGTACGCAGCTACTTCAGCTCGGATATTGTAGAGAAGCGGTCACAAATCATCGCCAAAATGGTCGCCGAAGCCAAGAATATCGAGTGGACAGAAACCGACAGTGTGCTCGAAGCACTCATCTTGGAAACCAATCTCATCCGTACGCACAAGCCGGTATACAACACCCGCAGCAAGGACGACAAAAGCTACAACCATCTGGTCATTACCAATGAAGCTCTGCCCCGAGTGCTGGTGGTGCGGGGAAAAGATCTCACCGAGAAGTTTAGTGAGAAAGAAATTAAGTATCACTTTGGCCCATTTCCCAGTGGCAGTCTATTTAAAGAAGCGCTCAAAATTGTCCGCAAGCTCTTTCGTTTTTACGATACCAAAACACCCATCGGAGCAGAAAAGACCAAGATCGCCAAAGGAAAAATCGATTTTAATCGACAAATTGGACTGTATCCCGAATCCACCTCTCCCAAGGAATACAACAAAACCATTCGCCATATACGATTATTCTTTGAAGGGAAGAAGGGTCAGGTGATTGCTGAACTGGAAAAAGAGATGATGGAAGAAGCGAAGCACGAGCGATTTGAAGAAGCCAACGCCATCAAAAAGCGGATATTCGCGCTCAATCACATCCAAGACATCGCCCTGATGAAAGATGATTCACGGGTGTATCGAGATGAAAAACGTGTGCGTATCGAAGCGTACGACATCGCACACCTCCAAGGCTTGGACATGGTCGGAGTAATGACCGTGATTGAAAGTGGAGAGCCAGCTAAGAATGAGTACCGGAAATTCAAAATCAAAGATATCGAGAGTGCCAACGATACCGCCGCACTGAAGCAGATGCTTTCCCGTCGTCTTTCGCACCCAGAATGGCCGCTGCCGCAGCTCATTGTAGTAGACGGCAGTACGGCCCAGAAAAACGCTGCAGAGCTCATTTTGCGCCAACACGCGATGCTTATCCCAGTGGTCGGAGTAGTCAAAGACGAACGGCATAAGCCGATTCGCATCATCGGCCAGAAGAAACTGCTTGATGTACACAAACACTCTATTCTCTTAGCCAACGCCGAGTCCCACCGCTTTGCTATTGCGTATCACCGCGATAAACGCAGCAAAAAGCTCCGCTCGTAGGTGGATATAGTTCACCTCGGGGAAAACTCCCTAGAAAAGAAATGATATACTAGCGCTATGAAACGAGTAGCAGTATTGCGTGGTGGGCCCAGTGAAGAATACGGGGTTTCGATGTTGTCGGGCAACGCGGTACTCAAAGCGCTCCGCGACTCCGACCAACCACACAAGGATATTGTCATCACAAAAAAAGGTGAGTGGCTTGAAGAAGGCTTTGTAAAGACCCCAGACCAGGCGCTGGAAGCGGTCGATGTGGTTTTTGTGGCCCTACATGGCTCGTACGGAGAAGACGGACAAGTGCAGCGCATTCTACAACGCAAAGGTATTCCCTTTACCGGCAGTCGCGCCTTAGCCTCCGCCATTGCCTTCAATAAAGAACTGACCAAAAACACTCTACGGCCACACGGCGTAAAAATGCCCAGACATCGCCGAGTGCAACGACACGAGCTCGAAGGACTCGATGAAGAAATCCCCCATATTTTCAAAGAAGTCGGGAAGGAGTTGTTTGTAAAACCATTATGCAATGGCTCCTCACTCGGGGCCAGACACATCCCCAACGAAGCCTTGCTCAAAGAGGCGCTGACTGACTTGCTTGCGACGTATCCAGAGGTGCTGGTAGAAGAATTTATCCGTGGTAAGGAGGCGACAGTAGGAGTGATGAATAATTTCCGCAATCAACCCATCTACGTGTTACCGGTGATTGAAATCATCCCACCCAGCGGAGAACCGATGTTTTCCAATGAACATAAATACAACGGAAAGACGCAGGAAATCGTCCCGGGACGATTCTCATACCACGAGAAAGCGAAGCTCTCAGACGCAGCCGCTTTGGTACATAAAATAATTGCCTGTGATCACTACTCACGCAGTGACTTTATCGTCAAAGACGGGGAAGTGTACTTCTTAGAAATCAACACACTGCCGGGACTCACCTCAGAGTCACTCTTCCCTAAAGCCGCTGCCGCCGTGGGTCTAAATTTCAACAGCCTGATAGCGCATCTGATTGAAAATGCCCATGTGCAAAACAGGTACTAAACACCTTGACTTCAGTGGCCTGCAACAGTATTATAGTGCGCACTTGCGAGGCAACTCGCATAGGCCCAATATATTTTGGGCTCGTAGCTCATCTGGTAGAGCGCCTCATTTGCACTGAGGAGGTAGCGGGTTCAAGTCCTGTCGAGTCCACAAACACAAATCCACCGTAAGGTGGATTTTGTTTATAGTGGACTCGAAGTAAGCAAACTGCTTTGCTTACGGCAGGACTTGAACGCCGGAGCGCTGTGAGCCTGCGAACAAGTGAGGCGTGTCCCGCGGCACCTGCTAGTTTGTGACTGAAAGGAAACAAACTAGCTTGGTGACCGTCAGGACAAGTCCTGTCGAGTCCACAAAAAAACCGCCTTCGGGCGGTTTTTGATTCACTTTCACAGAACGACAGTTCAAAGGGTGCTATTATTTCCTGATGTACATCCAAGAGATAGTCATCGGTTTGTTTCTAACGATAAATATCACATCGTTTGCAATTATGGCGTACGACAAGCGAAAATCCGTTCATAATCACTCAACCAAACGAACTCCAGAAGGATATTTATTCTTCTTAGCCAGCGTCTTTGGTGCCATCGGTGTATATCTAGCAATGCTCGCCTTTCGCCACAAAACCAAACGTTGGTATTTCCAAATTGGTATTCCCTTGTTGATAGTCCAGAATTTAGTTACGATTTATCAAATGCAACAGCTTCTGAGCTCCTAGTCATTATTTACTCACTCGCACATTCTGCCGGTGTGGGGTGTCTCGCTTCCACATGACACTCTCTAAGTAGTAGTGAGACATGCCGAGAACAATAGCGATGCTCAAGCCTGTCTGTAGCGCTTGGTGTGGAAGTATTCGAACAGCATAAGCAGCAATAATGGCAAGTACTGGCACCATGATGAAGTACGGTACAGAGATTGCATTCACTATATTATACAACCAGTTTTTTGTATGAACCTGGTTACGGTTTCGGTCGTGTGTAATATAAAACATAAACGCAGTTAAATCGTGCACAAACCGAAACGCTAAGATTGCAAAAAATACATATCCCAGAATAATAAAGAAGTAACTAGAGATGAATAACATCGAGACAGCAAAGATGTACAAACGTGCCTTCGGTGCCGAGTCATGTATCTTCAGCAACATGAGAACAAAGAGAATCCCTACGGCCACAGGCCCAATTGCTATCATAGATGCGGTGAAATCCGATGAGAATGTATCTGGACGCAGAGTTGAGATGTATCCAAAACCCATAAATACGAATGGTACGATTGTCCAAGCAGTGTGTAGTAACCCAGGTCGAGCACCCAGAATAAGCGCTATTCCAACTTTTTGGCGCAAGCTGTGCCATAAGTCATTTAAGAGATAGAAGACAATGCCGAGCTCAAAATTTACCAAGAAGAGTAGCGCTGTCGCTGCAAGAAATCCAGGTAAATACAGACACAAGTGTTTTTTGTAGTATGAAACATATTCTTTATCAAAAAAACTGAAAAAACTGGCTATCACATGCGGCAAGTCAAATACGAATATATATAGCGGAATCAGCACTGCCTGCAGTCCCAAGTATGGTCTTAGAGCAGCTTCAAAATATAAACTATCGATTATGACTATGGTTATCAGTACAGGAACTATGAGATAGACCAACAAAAACATTTTCCGAGGAATGGCCTGCAATGCGGAATCAGGGTCGGTATTCATGTCATCATATTTATTGTGATAATAATTTTACGGGTTAGGGTTTTCAAATATTGTATCTCAGTGCACTGAACATCACTACTGACTCACTCGCACATTCTGCCGGTGTGGAGTATCTCGCTTCCACATGACGCTCTCTAGGTAATAGTGGCACATCGCTATGAGGATGACGACACTGAAGCCGATTTGGAGAGTTTGGTCAGTGTGTGTGCGTACGGCGTAGGCGGCGGTAAAGGCCAAGACCGGGACGATGACGAAGTAGGGGAGAGGAATGTATTTAAATAGTTTGTAGAGCCAATTCTTGGGCCCATTGAGATTGCGATTGCGGTCGTGGGTGACGTAAAAAGCAAACGCACTCACGTCGTGGACAAACCGAAACGACAGGATGGCAAAGAAGGCGTAGCCCAGCACAATAAATAGATAGCTGCAGATAAATAGCATCGAGACAGCGAAAATGTACCAACGGACTTTTGGAGCAGAATACCAAATCTTGAGGCACATCAGTATGAAGAGCACGCCTACGCCAGCTGTAATAAACGGCATAACATACGGCATCAGAGCCGCGGGGAGAAAACCTGGCTGGCTAGCAGTGACATACGCGATACTAAATATCACAAATGGAACAAGCGTCCAGGCGAGATGCAATTTTCCGGGTCGAGCACCCAAAATGAGTGCAATGCCGACTTTTTGTCGTACCCCATGCCACAGGTCATTAATGAGATAAAAAACCAGTCCCAGCTGAAAATCTACATACAGGAGCACGGCAGTAGCGATAAGCAAGCCAGGGAGATACATAAATAGATGCTTTTTGTAGTAGGAAATATACTCTCTATCCAAGAAGCTGAAGAAACTAGCCATGATGTGCGGCAAGTCAAAAATGAAAATATAGATTGGAATGGCAATAGCGGTGATGCCCAAATACGGGCGCATTGCAGCGTCTAAGTAGAAGGTGTCAATCAAGGCGATGGTCACCAATAGCGGCACAATTAGGTAGGTAAAGACAAAGATTTTGCGAGGAATCACTTGCATGGCTGGAGCGGTTTGAGTATTCATATCGAGCATTATTCAATCATAAATAGAGACGCCACAACATTGTACCACTTCATTAGGATCACAGAGTAGCTACAAAAACAATCTGTATGGCTATTAGGTCCCTATACTGAGCATTGAATTCCTAAAAGTAGTCAGTACGCGTCTGAGTTGGTATATTTAAGGTTAAGATATCAACTTAGTCTGAATACCGAAGATATGAATGAAATTATTTGTCCGAATTGTAAAACTGCCTTTGAAGTCGATGAGGCGGGGTTTGCCAATATTTTAAAGCAGGTACGCGACGAAGAGTTTAGTCGGGAGCTGCAAGAGCGTAGTCAAATGCTGGAGACGGAGAAAGAACGGGCGGTTGAGCTGGCTGAAGCCAATGTGCGCAATACGCTGCAAAGTGATCTGGCGAAAAAGGAAGCTGAGCTGGCTGAACTCAAAGCCGCCATCAATAATGCCGAATTGCAGAAAAAGCTCTCTATCACCGAGGCCGTCAATGCTATTGAAAAGGAGCGCGATAGCCTCAATGCCAAGCTTCAGAGCAAAGAACACGAGAGTCAGCTCTTGGAGACTTCAATGAAAGATAAGTATGAGAGCGAGTTGAAGCTCAAAGAGGAGACTATTGAGCGACTGAAGGACATGAAGCTCAAGCTCAGTACCAAGATGGTGGGTGAGACCCTCGAGCAGCATTGCGAGACAGAGTTCAACAAGCTCCGGGCCACGGGATTCCAAAATGCCTACTTTGAAAAGGATAATGACGCCAAAAGTGGATACAAAGGAGACTACATCTACCGGGAGACTGATGGAGAAGGAAATGAAATCATTTCTATTATGTTCGAGATGAAAAACGAACAAGATACCACTGCGACCAAGCATAAGAACGAAGACTTCTTCCAGAAGCTTGATAAAGATCGGCAAGAAAAGCAGTGCGAGTATGCTGTTTTGGTCTCACTCTTGGAGACAGACAATGAGCTGTATAACTCAGGGATTGTCGACGTCTCGTACAAGTACGACAAGATGTATGTAGTGCGACCGCAGTTCTTTATCCCGATGATTACGCTCCTGCGCAATGCGGCGATGAATTCACTCAAGTACAAAGCCGAGCTGGCGCAGGTGAAGAATCAAAATGTCGATATAACAAATTTTGAGGATAATCTGCACAAATTTAAGACTGGCTTTGCCAAAAACTTCGATTTGGCCAGTCGTAAATTCAAAACAGCGATTGATGAGATTGATAAGACCATCGACCATCTGCAAAAAATCAAGGACGCACTCCTGTCTTCGGGGGATAATCTGCGTCACGCCAATAATAAAGCTGATGATTTGACCATTAAGAAGCTGACGCGCGGGAATCCCACCATGACTGAGAAGTTTGCTGAATTGAAGGACGATAGTACGAAATAAGCGCGGAAACTGGAATCTGCGAAAACCGCTAATCCCGCAGTATTGCGGGCAAACTGCGGGATTAGCTGTTTATTTTGGGGAGAAATCGCCCTGAAAAAATGCTAGTATCTACTCATATGGAAATCGAAATCGGACACTATATCCTGAATCCGCAACAACAAAATACTGAAAGTGGGCAAAATTATGAGCTACATAACGCTGACACCTGCTCACATTTACCAAATGACACGCACTCGCTGAGTTTAGGTCATTTCAATAACTGTGAACTGGCCATGGAGGAAGCTAAGCGCAGAGTACCCAAGTGGGCTGACCTGATAGATGGCTGCGCCTGGTGCTGTCCACGGTGCAATACGAAGTAAATCACGAGTATAGCACTGCTCGTATAGTGAAAGCCACCAGTGTATATGATGACACTGGTGGTTTTTGTTTGGAAATGCATTTGTCGGCAATTTCATGCGAAACTACCATAAAAAACGACCTACTGAAAGTAGGTCGTTGGGAATTGAGTCTAAGGCACAAACACCGTGCCGCTCGAAAAGAACAAGGTGGCTCGTATGAGCGATGCTATTGCCATACTTATCATTGCTGCCGCCAGCGATAAAAACAACAACGGGACCATCATGATACAGGTGACGTAGATAATTCTTTGCCAAGCCACTGCATAACTGTACGGTTTTAGATAGTACATGACGTATAGTTTGCGGCGGGTATAGCGCCAGAACACTGGATACGCCGGTGAGCTATGCATCAGCCGCCGCTCAATCGTTCTCATCTTCATGAAGATTTCAAAACTGAGGGTCGCGATAACACAATACAAAAACCAGACAACACTAGCTGCTTCGATAAAAGCGAGCCTGGTAGCCAGTGTGATACTTATTGCTGCGACGATCAGACAACTGGTTTGGATGAGTAAATCCAGACCGGTAAAGAAGTGTTGGGTGTGTATTTGTTTCGCACTACTGGTAAAGAACATGGGCTTTCTCCCTTTAAATGAATCGAACAGCACTATAAAATAAATACGAATAAAAGTCAAAATATCATCTTCCGGTCAGTATTGTAGACTGGCTTGTTCAGATTTACTCAGTGGTGAAAAATTGAAGCTTTCGTTAGCAACCAATGAGTTGCTATTATTCGACAGGGGTTGGGTTGCCCTGACTATCGCAACTACCAGCGGCGTATCCATAGCCCCAGGCGTAAGGCTTGCTAGTGCAGGGTGCACCACCAAGACGGACAGCTCGATACATAGCTTCAGCCAGTAACTCATATAAAAAGAGGGTTTCTTCTGGTGTGTTCAGCCCTGCTCGAGACTGAATAGTCGAGACGTTTTCGATAGCATAGGAAATAATCTCGGAGCGTAGACTCAGGTCTGCCTGTAGACGTCCGACGTAGCCACCTTCACCGGCGTGATAGGCTCGGTCGTGCGCAACGCACGCGTACTCAAAGGGAATCGTTTGGGCATCTCTGAAGGACTCAGCGAATGACTCGGATACTTCACTCATCTGCTCCACCACCACCCGCCAATTATTTGAGACGTTGCCCGAACACCCGTCGCTGACAAAGAGGGAGAGTTGGTGAGTAGTCTTCGTTTGCTCTAACTGCTCCATTCGATTTGCTTCGGCTACTGGACTGAGGGTGATAGTGCGAAAAAAGACAAGATACACGATGCTGCCGATGAGCACACAAAACAACCCGATAAAAGTTTTCTTATGGGTGCGTATATAGTGGATTATTTTAGACATAATAATAGTGAGAGCGGATAGGATTGCCAGACTGGTACTTATGGATACTCATGATAAAATACGGGCGCACAATCATACCGGGCCCTTAGCTCATCCGGTAGAGCGCATCCATGGCATGGATGAGGCGAGCGGTTCAAGTCCGCTAGGGTCCACTCTCTTTTATCCGTAGAGCTCTTTGAGTTTGGTGTAGGTGTCTAGGTGGTCGTTTACTGGGACAGTATCGATTACGCCAATGACCACCTCGTCATTTCCACCTGGGTAGAGCCCATCACCAAAGTAGACGCATTCATCGGGATTCCAGCCGTAGTGCTCAATAATCTTCTTTACGTTTGAGCCCTTGTGGCGATCTTTGTGAATATAGTCAAAACTCGTAGAGCCGCCAATCTTTACCATCAACTCTTCGGAGACAAATGGGTGGGTAGCAAGCCACTGCTCTCGCTTCTTCCGGTCTGGGTCATAGGTCTTCTTGATATCAACCGGGGCTTTGTTGCCAATCGGGCTAAAGGTAATCTGTGAACCTCTGTCTTCGATTGGGTGCCAGTCATCCCGCAGGTCATGTTCGAGCTCACGAGTAATTTTTCTGATGTGCTCGTGTATTTCATTTTTATGAGTTTCGTCCAAATCTGGGTTTCGCCAGAGTTCTACATTCTCTTCGTTGGTGGCATGGTTGCCGTTGACTCCCAGATAATGCGCTCGTAAGCCATTACTCTGATACTTAATTTGATCAACCAGACTCCCTGAGACAATCACAATATCGTGTGGCAGGTTGGCGAGCAGTTCATGCATGCTGTCGAGCATCGGTTCGCGCGCCGGTGCAATCGTTAAGTCCATGTCAAAAAAGAGATGTTTGTGTGTATTCATATCAACCCAGCATAAAACATTTTCGTCAGTTATGCATCATTCTTTTTGTATAAAGCTAATTCTGTTGGTATTATATGTAATAGATAAGTAGTACATCTACGTTGTTTCTGCCCACACCAAACAACAGGAGACTAAACACACCACCTCTGTGTAGCAGCATTGATACTGTTTGCACATGACCAAATTGTGATAGATATATCCACATGTACCTTTACAACCCTCGACAGTCATTTGATTGGCACTGGAGATAACAATGAAAAAATGTATTTTGCTTTGTTTGGTAGTACTCACACCCATTGCTGCATACGCAGCTCCATCCCGAACTGCAGACTTAGCACTCTCATCAGACCCGTCTGATGGAACGCAATTGCACGCTACCTGGACAACCCCATCCCCTGCGAGTGGTTGCTCACTGGTCTCGTACGACGTACGGATTAGTTCACGGTCAGTAGGTAACCGCACCTGGAGTCGAGCGACCCAAATCAGTGGGGAACCATCTGTTGGCACACCAGGAACAACGGTGAACATGGTCTTAACTGGTTTAACCAAAGGCACTCGATACTACATAGGACTCGAATCTACCGATACCTGCGGAACTTCAAGCGTATCCAATAGTCCTTACCAAATGACGAGCAATCAAGATGCTCCGTCATTGAAGTCTGCGGCTATTGTGTGGAGCATGCCAACTGACTGGTATAATCCCGCGGTCAATTTTAACTACCGCCTAGACGGTGTGAATGTGTATGTTGGAACCAGTCCTGGTGGACCGTATGATTATGCTGTCATCGATATCGGCTATACTACTTGGTACGCTCTTTCCGATTACCCCGACGATGGAACGATGTATTATGTAGTACTCACCGGATACGGGTATAATCTGGACACTAATCAAGAGTACGAAAGTGCCTACTCGAATGAGATTTCGTTCTAACACTGCGAGGGAATCGCAAGCTCTAACTGGCTGACAATAGATGTGCATCTATTGTCAGCCAGTTTTTATATTTCAATTCTGTATCCAAAAGAAACAGAGTATGCCTGATTTCGTGTGGAATTGAAGTACCTAGAAATGTTGACGGTATAGGTGGTTGTGGTACCCTTCGGATATTTCAGCGTACCCGACAAATTATTGATGTGAAATGTAAATAATCGCTTATATTTATGAAATTTTTACCCGCCATAGCTTTTGCTCTCGTTGTGTTTGCCGCAGTGGTGATTCCGGCTCAAGCGGAAACTCTCTGGGAAGATGTTACTCCATCTGGATCAACCGGTACTACCTTCCAGTCTGTCACCTCAATTTTTGACTACACCTATCTTGCAACAGACTCTGGTATTTATCTCAGCGCTGATCATGCGGATTCATGGACAGCCATTAACACCGGTCTTAGTAGTACTAATGTTCGCACGATAGCCATTGGCTGGGTCTATGATTTTGACTCCCAAGGAGGAGACGGTGGGTATGTGTTTAGCACTACTACACCAGTAATCGCAGCCACCGCAGACGGAATATATACGACCACCATCGGTACGGGGGTCAATCCCACCTGGGTAGCTGCAACCGGACTCACCGACACGAATGTGCTTGATGTTGAATTTGACACATACGAAACAACTGATGGATTCCTAGTAACCGGTACGGTGTACGCGGCAACCCCTAGTGGTGTATTCAGAAGTGATGATAATGGTGCTACCTGGACACTGCAAAACACTGGAATGGAAGGTAAATCAGTAAAAAAGCTTGCGACGAATTGGCTCAACGGTACGATACATGCTGTCACCACTGCAAACGAAGTGTATGTGTCTGACTTATACTCTTACTCAGGCTATGCAAGCGATGAGTCTTGGTCGCTCGACTATGATAATGGCGCAGTCGCCATCAATGACATCAATCTCCTAGATATGAACGGTGGAATCATGTGGCTAGCAACAGACGACGGCATCCTCAAAAGCGATGATTTTGGAACAAATTGGTCAGCAGTCAACACTGGTCTGGGTAGCAACGCCATCACCACTGTCAGCAGTGACTATACGGATCAAAATCTCGCCTACGCCGCATCACCAACTGGTGGAATCTTTCGGACGGATAACGAAGCGATTGGCACTCCGCAGTGGCTGCCGATTAATACCGGCCTGTCTGATTTGGATGTAAATGATGTGCAAACTAATGCCGGAACCATCTTGTATGTATATGCCGTCAGCGATGGAGCTGTCTCTCGGTTGACGGTTACGGCCACTCCATCGTATCCAGACATGACCCCACCAAGTGCCATTTCAGACCTGACCGCTAGCACTTCTTCATCGACTACAGTGGTGCTGGAGTGGACTGCACCGGGGAACGACTTAATCTACGGAACTGCCGATAGCTATGACGTGCGGTATGCGACCACAACCTTGTCTGCCGGAAACTGGGAGAATGCAGTGGTAGTCTCTGGAGTGTCCTTGCCGCAAACAGCGAGCTCAGCTGAAAGTGTCACGGTTACTGGGCTGGAGGCAGCTGGCACTCATTATTTCGGTATACGGACAATTGACGGTGACGCAAATGAATCAGCATTATCTAATGTAGCTGACGTGCTGATAGTTGATGTGACAGCACCAGCAGTGCCAAGCGATGTTACCGGTACATCAACAGCAGCCACACAGGCTGAACTGTCTTGGACAGTGTCAGCAGATGCTACTGGAGTTACGTACTATTCAATCTTGCGTTCTACCAGCTCCAATCCGGCATCGCTGATTGGTACAGCAAATAGCGCACTTTACACAGATACTGATGTTGAACCAATCACTGAATATACATATGTATTAACCGCCCATGATGCAGCTGGGAACGTATCTGCGACCTCATCTACGGTAGTTATTAGCACTATCCCAAGTACACCAGTTGGTTTCACCGCAACCAATGTATCTACATCACAAATAGACTTAGATTGGACATTGACCACAGAAGCAATCGCTGGGTATCGAGTATACCGAGATGACGCACTAATAGCTTCACCGAACGCTTCTACGACCAGCTACTCAGACAGTGGACTGAGTGCTGACACTGCCTACTCATACAAAATCCGCGCGTATGAATCAAACGGGTATACCTCAGTCGCTGCTGAGGTCAGTGCCACCACACAATCAAACCCATCATCTGGTGGGGGAGGTGGTGGCGGTGGATCTAGCAGCAGCTCCGATGACGATGAGGAAGCTGACAACGGAGTCGATGCTGATAGTAGCGAGGATTCAGACACCGACAACGATACACCAGTGTCAGTCTCCCCAACGAAAAATTCTCCCCCTCCGTATATCTTTACCAACAACCTCGCACCAGACGAATCGAACAACGAGGTGCGCCTACTACAAGTCGCATTGAATGCCTTGGGGTATACCGTGAGTAATAGTGGAGACGGCTCGCCCGGAAACGAATCAGAGTACTATGGAGCCAAAACAATCGCAGCGATTCAAGCGTTCCAGAAAGCC
>Ga0306901_1000097_pt1 | contig 43892 bp, 47 predicted proteins | sample AntRauMFilla3767_FD_190431 | JGI IMG/M metagenome (GOLD analysis project Ga0306901, IMG submission 190431) | Saline lake microbial communities from Rauer Islands, Antarctica - Metagenome Filla 3 #767 (v2) (version 2) | ecosystem: Environmental > Aquatic > Non-marine Saline and Alkaline > Saline ... | reverse complement strand
CATACAAGCAGTACATTTATTCACATTCTTAAAAGATAAGAAAAAGGATAAAAAAAACAAAAAAGACAAAAATAAAGAGGAAGAAAAAAAACCTGAGAAAGAGGAAGAAAAAAAACCTGAGAAAGAGGAAGAAAAACAACCTGAGAAAGAAGACAATAAATCAAATAATAAGAATGATAAGAAAGATCAAAAGAAAGGTAGATATGTAAGTCTTATAAATGAAGCAATTAGGTATCACATCTGTTATATTGCCACAAAAATAATGGAACAATCAGGTAAAAATGAAAATAGCAGTGAGGATGAAATGAAGCAAAAATTAATAGACGGTTTAAAACTGGTAGGTGGAAACACAATGAATGTTGATAAAATGTCATTAGGAGAATTAGTAAATACACTACATTTAAGATTAATTGAATCTGAAAAACAAATGAACTCTTTGATGACGAATAATCCTACACTATAAGTTAAATTTATTTGCTAGCTCTTTATTATTATTTATAAATAATTGTTTTAATCTAGCCCTGTCTTTCATCATATTTGTTCTTATTTCAGGAGGTGTTTCAATATCATGATAATGTTTTGATGGATCAAGTGCACCCCATGCCAAATAATATAAGGGACGTTCAAGGATTGACATGTTTTCTACAGTGAATCCCCATACTCCCATATTACTACTAGTAGTTGTCAAGACGCGAGGTTCTTCTTTGGTTGTTTGACCTTGCATAAAACCTGGACATACAAGCACACCAAAAGGACCAGGTTCTTTAAATGGCACTGACATATCTGTATTGAACATGACTATAGGATTGTCAACTCTTCCCCAACTCAGCACTAATTCTCCTAAGACACAATAACCTGCAATACCAGTGATTTCGTGCTTTAGGGCATAATTTATTTTTGGTAATTTCAGCATGAGAGGCCATCCTGCCATGCTGTCATAATATAGGTCAAAAGCTTCTCTCCTACGCCATAAAGTGACAATGGAGATGAAAATGAAGATAGTAATAAGTATTGCGGCTATAATAATGTGTTTCATGTTTTATTTTACTTTTACTAGTCTCAAAGAAGTGTCGATCAATAAATCAAACCCATGGCCTTCATACAATATACAAGAAGCTGTGGTTTCTGCGTCTGCAAGTGGAAAGGGACAAATTGGACTCCATGGAAACAAAAATTTTAAGCGAGGTGTAATTGTAATAATGAATTCAACTCCACATCTTGTGAAAAATGTTTCACATGACAGAGATTACACTTATTTAGATGTTGAATATCTATGTGACAAGGGAAATTTTATGGAATGTCAAAAACGTTCTCCAAACATTTTACAACAACCTTCACACATTTTATCAAAAGTCACATAAATGGCTACATCACAGTTGGCGATCTACACCACCTTTGCTTCAATCCTTGTTATCTTGTTGTGTATTGGTTTTATGTTGAAATACCGAGAAAAATTTGATGAAGATGACATTCCTGTTATCTATATGGATGAACTCTACAGGAATCCATCATATAATCCTAAAACACCAGCATTTCATCCCATTAATCCTACAAAAATAGACTATAAAACAGGTATTGAAGAGGATGTAGGAGTTGAAGAAAAAGATATGCAACGAGATGGAGGTGAAGGATATGTCACGATTCCTGTTCCATATACTTCAGAATTTGAGTTAGATTGTTTAGCACCTGATGTTTCATCAGATCAGCTCTTTGAAACCTTAGATGAAGGCTCTTGCATGTAAGAGTTTAATTCTTTAACTATATTGTCATCATCGGAATCTTCTTCAGAAGTGTTAGAGCCAAAAGATTCAACTATGTTATTTCTTTCAAAATCCCGGCGTTGCAGTTCAATCAAATTGGAATTATACTCTGGATTTGTGATACTATCATCAAGTTTTGGTAAAACAAGAACATAGCAGTTTACTTGTAATATCATGAACATATCAATTCCTTTAAAATCATACGGACTTCCATCCGGAAGCTCAAAACGGAAAGTAAGTTTGTTAAGTTTTTCTATAGGATTAAAGGGTTTTTTAATGTATTGAATGAAATCCAATCTCTGCTGCATCATTTCTTGGTTCATTGCCAATTTAAAAACTCCAATTCCTTTAGACACATTATTCATATACGAATTGTATGATTCTATTTCTGGACAACGTAAAGTTACATACCGAGGTCCAAGTAAATAAATTACACCATGTGGAATGATTGCTTGTTCTTCATCTATTCCTTGTTTCAATGAAAAGATGTAGGACATGTTATCACTCATCCTCATTAGTTTGTAACTTGCATCTATCTCTACTTTCTTACTTACGGTTGAAAATCCTATAACCTTAGACAGGTTAGACATTTCATAATCCAAGAAAAACAAAGAAGATGCTGAAGTCATAGTCAATTTAAGTTTACTGGTTTTTGTGACTTCACCTTGAAGATTGGTTTTCTTAAAAGAAATCTTCTGAGATCCAGTAAACGGGAAGCCCACTGTTCCTCCACTTGTTGAATTCACTATAAAACTCTGATCAATCAGACTATTTATTTGGTCTCTGAAAGAAAACAAAGTATAGTTTCCAGGATCTAAAGATACTGAGCTACTCTGTATTATCATTCTACACCAATCTAATGAATCTAGAGAATTTGTTTGGTTCATACCCCCAAATACCCTAGCATATTCATTGTCTGAAAAACTATATCCATTATAGGTCAAAAGACGTCCATCACCTAAAATTAAAGCCTCTGGGATTACATTTATTGGGGATTCAGGACGGTTATAAATAGGATATCCTCTATATTCTTTTTGAAACTTAGATATAACATCAACTCTTTTTACAAATGGAGCAAGTGCTTCTATAGCAGAAATATTGGTAGCTCTATATAATTTACCAAAACTTTCATCTGAATTAGAAACTTGTCCATTTCCTCCAATATAATAATATTCAGATCCTGAAAATAAAGAATCAACTTGACGTACATTCATTTTTGGATAAAGTTGGGGTTGTGTAAATAAATTAGGTCCATTGTCTGATGCCAAAGGTGATGTTTTACCTTCTTTACCAATAACTATTCTTTGACTTGTAAATTCTGGACTTCCTCCATTTGATTTGGAATATACTTCTTTAAAGAATGGTGCAAATATACTGAAAGCATGTAAATGAATAAAAACATCATTTGTAAATGAATCACGGTCATTTACGGGATCTGTAAACCAGGCAAGATGATATTTCAAAGTGTTATTATAATTCTCTATGTTATACATGGATGAAGGCATATTTGCATCTATTACATTAAGGCCATAAACATATTGAAAATTTTGGTCAAATGTTACTGAAAAATGAGAAGCTGATGGATATGCAACTTTATCGCGTTCACTAGAGTCTATATTTATGATATGACCTGTTTTTTCACTATTATCTTTGATAAATTGAACATCCGAGACAGACATTACGTTTGTTGGTTTTGTCGTTTTGCTTAAACTATAAGCATTTTCTTATATTCAAGGAAGTATGCACAAAATATTAAAGTTTCTCCAGATTCTAAAGAAGGACAAAAAGCCCAAAACTTTTCAGGAATTGAAAGAATATATAATACAAGGCATTTTTGATTGTAGAATAATCCGTGTCTATGATGGAGACACCGTTTGGGCATGTATAAAACTTAAAGACAAATATTGGAAATTACAATGCCGATTAGTAGGTATAGACACACCTGAAATGCCACAATCACACTCAAAAGCTATGACAGAAGAATCTCAACGTGCTTTTAAAGCTCGTGACCGAGTTGTCAATTTGGTAACAAATAGTAAATTTGAACAAAAACTTAGCAAAGACACTAGTGGTAATACACTACCTTCACTAAGTGACAATGATCTGCAAAAGGTTGTGGACCAAAACACATTAGTTTTGAAACAAGGTTTGCAACTATTAAATGGTACCGATAAATATGGAAGATACTTGGCACGTCTAAAAATACCAGATGGACGAGATCTCGGAGGGACTCTTATTCAAGAAGGATTAGCTCTTCCATTTATGGAGCCTACAAGTTCTCTCGCAGCTCGCTAAATTGAGTTATATCAGAAATTGCATCTTCTTTGTTCTTTTCATATTGTGTTTTATTCTCTCCAGTGAATACTTCTTTAGAGAGTTGAATAGATTTTGTGTTTCTTACTTTGATGGAGTTTTGCAATAAGGTAATTGACGAAGATTGAATTTGAATCAATTCACGATTGATAGCATTGATCATATCCAATGCATTTTTAAGCTCTAAAACACTACTTTCTAAAGTTTTGTTTGCAGACCAAGAATCTATTTGATCTAATTTGGTTTTCATAGATTGAATCTGTTGTACAAGAGATGTTATATCTTTCTTATTCTTTGTACAGACATCCAAAGTTTCTTTTCCTTTAACCATCATCTTGTCAGAAAACATTAAAATATTGGTCCTGATGTTTTCTATTAAACGTACTGATAACTTACCAATTTGACTGAATGTTTTGGCATTCACACGCATAGGTTCTCCATTTTCTTCAAAACGCTCTTTTCCTCCATTTTTACTTGAATTCTTAATGTATTGTAAATACCAGGCTATCAAAAGTGCTAGAAACATAAAAATTATGATGTATATCATTTTTTTGTTTATTGAATAGCACACAATTTCTTGTGTTTCATTTCAGGACAAGCATTAATAGGTGAATAAGCTTCAGGAATATAATGTTTGCTGGTAGGTTGGGCATATGTTTTGAATAATTCACTTTTTTTCTTTGTTTCCTGACGATTATATGTGATACGAGTATAATGTTCATTCTGAAACTTAATGCCATATGAGATTGTAAATTGTGGGAATTCGCATCTATCACTCTGAAATTTTACACCTTGTCGACTAAGATCAAAAAATAAAGGACTCAAGATGCTATCACCTCCAGTGTTTAAACCATAGCTTGTAGTATATGCTCCCAATGGTATATCATATTCTACCATAAAATAAACGTCTTTCCCACTTGCTTGAATCCATTGTAACAAAAAATCACCAATCCATAAAAAACCATTTGGTTCTGCATGAAACCAAAATGCAGGAAAACTTGAACTTAGTGTACCACGTCTTCTTACATCTGGATTTGTATCACTGTATAAATCACTAAATGTTTCTTTTCCTTTATTGTGCTTATATTCCTCATTTTTTTTATTTTTGATCCTTCCAGCATACATAAATAATGTTATGTTGAGAACAATTAAAAAAAGATAAACTATAAACACCCACATGCTGAATTTTTTTAAGCGTGTATTTGGTTTCGGAGGTCAAAAGGAAAATGACAAAGATGACGTGGACTATTTAATTGATGTTTATCTCAGGAAAAACAGTCTGATTCAATTAGACTGTTTACCTGACTTTTTAGAAAGATTTTTTTATAGAAAACTTCTAAATATCATACTTGATCAACTGGGAAACAAAGAATTTGTTATACATGGTTTTAAATTAACTTGTCACAATTTTGGAGAAACTGTTCTCAAATGCATCAGATCAAAAAAAAACAGAGTAGCAGCTTTGCGTACACCTCAATTAAAAATGGTTACTAATCTTTTAGAACAAGAAGTCAGTAATCCTCTTATTCGTATGTTGTTGAGGAATTCTATTGTACTTATTTTGTGTTTCTTATTTGACACATTACAACTCATGTCCTTTACGTGTATGGGAATTACCTTCCGTTTACACGCAGAAAGAAGTAAAAAACAGGTGACAGAGACGAGAAAAAGAATTTTAACTGAAGAAGAGAAGATGCACATCAATGAAGTGGCATGTGATTTAAGTTCCAAAATGTCACAAAGTATTAATATCCCATTTTTTCCAGATTCATTGGAAGAAGATATTTATCACCAATCTTTTACATGTCTCATTTCACTTTTACTCAAAATGGTTAATGAACTATCAATGGATGTGTTGGGAACCGGATTTGCGTTTAATATTACAAACGTGAACTAATTGTATAATACGCATCCAAAGCTTGTTTTCCAGTAATACGTCCAACTGGATTAGGAGAAATCATGTCAGCTATTAATTGTATAACTTCTCTAAACACAGGATGTTGTTTCACACCACTGTCTATTTGGTGTAAAAAGTCTTGATTTACCAATTCTAATAATGTGATACCCATGCCATAAACAGAGACTTTTTCTGCAAACTGTTTTAAAAACACTTCTAAGAAATCAGAATGCATTTTCTCAGTTATTAACATCCTAGAATTTAAAATGTCTGTTCTAAAAGGATTCATATAAAAAAATGGAATGGAATCTTTCATCCTTTGTTCTGGTGAAAATCGTATCCATAATGGGTCATTTTCATTATCTTGTTCACTTTCAAAAGATCGACGAGCTAATTCTTTGAATATATTTGGTACATTAGATTTATATACACTATTTTGATAAATATTCTTGTAGCTACTGTCAAAATTTGTGTCTATGAAATCCAAAATAGTAAATCTATCTTTATCACCTGCTAACTTTGATTCATAAAAATTATCAAATGCATTTATGATAAACAAATCTGGAGGTGTATTTAATTTTGTTTCATCATTAATTTTTCGAACAATAGTCCACTTGTAAATATCATCATACGCATATAAATCTTTAATATTAGTAAACATTGTTTTTTTAGGATTCTTCATTGAATACATTATATTTTGCATTGTAATATTGTTTAACAAGACTTTATTTTGATCCATTATTACAAGACCTTTAAACACAGGTTCTAGCTTCTTGAATATTTTTATAAATGGAACAGGTAAGGTTAAATCATAGACACCTTTTTCCAAAACAATTTGAATTTCTCCACAACCTGATGGAGTTTTTTCTTTTGCTACTGGACATGAACCAAATACTTGAGGAGTGAAAATTCCTTTTGGATCAAGTTTGTCTGCCACCATAAAATACTTACTCACTTCTTCAGGAGATACAGGAAATTTACCAATCATTTTATCATCTTCTTTATTTTTCTTATTTGTACAATCTATAGGAGGAGAAAGAATACAATTAGTAGTCATTTGTTTATTTTTAATTCAAAAAAATTATATATAAAAATTGATTTATTATATATTTTAATAATTACATCTATTTAGCAATCTCTTACAATGGATTTATGTCTTGAAAAATTATTGTTAGCCGAAAAATGCTTGAGTGCATTTAAATCTGCTTCAAATGTAATAAATAAAACGATTCAAAAACAAAAAGAAATATCTGATGAAATTAGTATAATCAAAATTTCTGGTAGAATTGTAAAAAACAAAGAAGACCATTTAAAATGGATTCATGGTTTAGAACAAGTTTGTAATCTTTATGAAAATTGGGCTTCTCTTTATAGATTGAAAACATTTTTGAGTGAAATTGACATAGAAGATCAACATGAATTATCAGAATTTTCTATAACTGCACATATTGAAATGATAAAAGATTATTATAATGACAAATATGATTATATTTCTGTATCAGAAGACAATGAAGAACCAAAAAGCATGAAATTAATTGATGATATTGAAATCAAGATTGCAATTTATGAAAGTTGCCGTAATTCCAGAAACTCTATTTTTCCGTTTAAAGGAGATTCTTTGTCAAGAGAAATCACAATGAAGTATTTATTTGAATTGCGTAGATATGGGATGCCATTTAGAGACACCAAATGTCAGAATTGTAATAACTAATTATTTCAACTAATAAACCGATTTTCAACTGTATAAAAAGAATTTTCACTTTGGTTAACTATATATTTTTTTAAAATGAGCTTTACAAATTTACCCTACGAATGCATTGAACTAATATTGGATCAACTAATTGACCAAGGGTATTCTGTTTCAGATTTAAATTTGATGTTTAGTTTATTAATTTTAGAATTTATTTTTTCAGTTTTTATAAATTCAATAAGTTGGGGAATTATTTTAGCTCTTTCTTTTAGATAAAATGGACTTTTAAATAAATTGTAGAGCAAATTCTTATCTTTTGTTTTTACATATTGTTTATACATATATTTAAAATGATTTTCTTTTTGTTTATCCTCACTATTATTTCTTGAATAAATATAATCAATTGTTGTTTTTAATAATCCTTTTTTTGAAAAAAGCCATTCGCCAAAAGATAAATTATTCTCTGATTTCTTATGTAGTTTGTAGAAAAAAGGTATTACAATAAATAATATTAAAATGAAATATCCTTTATTTTGGTATTTCATTTTGAATTGTTTTTAAATTGTAAAACACTTTTTACATTTACATGCAGATATTATTCATCAAAGCCTCTACTCATTTCCTTCGACATGTATCAAGACTCTGCACATTCTGACGTATTTCCGAATGGTACTAAAAATAGGCAAGAACTAATGGATCTTATTAAGTATACATGACAATCAATTTTAAAAATTGATTTGATCATATGTTTAATCTTTAAATAAACTTAAACTTGAAATGATGTATTGGGATAGTCTATATTTAGATTTACAATTCATTCCAATTAAATTTCTTTATCATGATTCTGACCGTTATATTGTCAGAAACCTTCGTTTAGTGAATAAACAATTTAATCAAGTGATAAAACATTTAATCCCATTAAATCTACAAGAAAATTACACTTTAAGTGATAGTTATGCATATGAACTTATAGAAATGTATCCAAATGACCAAGATTTAATTTTAAATTCATTTACTTGGTCTTATGACAACATCGGTAAAGTAACTAAATTGAACTCAAATCAACCAATTTTTAATACAGATACCATGGAGATTGCGGCATTCAATGGAATGTTTAGTGTATTAAAATGGTTGTTCATACACATACCACAATATTTAACGCATAATGTCTTTACACGAGCTGCCGAATCTGGAAATCTAGAAATTCTTGTTTGGTTACATGAAAATGTATTTGAAAATGTTTATGTAGGCAATGATCCAATAAATGCAGCAATATTTAATGGTCATATTCACATTATAGATTGGTTGTACAAAAATAGAGAAGAAGGTCGTGATCAACTCACAATAGAAAATGTATCAAAGTACGGAAATGGAAAAACTAATGTTCTTGATTATGTATATAATCATGTAAATAATGTGTTTAATGGTCAGAAAGCTATGATGAATTCAGCATGTAATAATCATCTAGAAGTTTTAAAATGGATCATCAAGAAAAAAGACATGTAAAATACAAATCCCATTTTTCTTTATCCAAGTAATAAAATGGTCCAATATCACATGTGACACTTGTTACTTTAAATGTGTCTCTATCAATATTATTATATTTTAGAAAATGAAAAAGTTCTGGGTTTAGATGTAAATTACGCAATGAAATTAAATGAGGAAGGTCAGAGGCGCTTGAAACAAGGTTCTTCTATATCAGCATGTGAGTTATTACGTCCAGATGTGTACACTACCAGTCCTGATGCTTACAAGATATCGAGTGTTTATTTGGATACCAAACGATTAAATGAGTGGAAACCCAGAGATGCCAAACAACAAGGACGTCATTATTGTTACATGTATGATGATTCTGGACAGGATATGCAGGATTATGCGATGGTAGGGACAAGTGTCAAGAACACTATTGCTCAATCTCCGTTCACTCTTCGTCATTTTCATTCTAGCGAAATAGATGATTCTCACACTGGTCCCATAAATAAATTTATATTTGAGATAGATCCTTCTAAGATTACTCAAAACAACCTAAGAACATTTTGGGAAAAAATAGATACGAACCAATGTGGCTTTCTCACTGATCCTATACTTAACAATGTTCAAAATACAAACCGTAATATTAATGACAAAAATATTTTGAAAAATCGTTTAAAAAATACTATAATACCTCTTCGTCAAGAAGTCACTGATTTGAACAATGACGTATTTCAAGAAGAGGTTAAGAGAGATCAATGGCTTGAAAATGTTTCATCCTACACAAATGTGTTTAACGATGCTAAAATCAGAGAAGAAAGTGAAAAAAATATTTTAGAAACTCGTCGCGCTACTTTAGGCTTTGTGGAATCCGAATGGAGTTCATGTAAACCTAATAAAAACAAATGTTTAGATGAGCTTGAGATATTAAAAGAAAATGTGACCGAAGAAACTAAATGGAATAATGATTTAGAAAATGAACGTCGTGCTAGACGAGAAGAAGATGCTAAGAAAAGAAGAAAATTAGAAGAGATAAATGTGAATAGAAACAAATGTTCTGCTCTTTTAGAAGAAAATACTAGACGTAAGAAAAATTTACAAGATTTTCTGGATGCAGTTTCGAAACAATACACTGGATGTGATTCCGAACGTACAGTTGTTTATGAAGATATGTTGAAGACTCAGACTAAACTTGCTAACATGAAGATGTTAGAAAATTCGTGTTTAGATGAACAACAAGTTCTAAAGAATGACAGAAAAACTTGTTTGCAACAGTCTCAAAAATGTAATTTTCTTAAAGATTCATTTCAACAAGTTAAAACCATTAGAGATCGTTATGAAAGAGAGCTTGAGTTATGTAATAATCGAATTGTAGAAAAAGAGAGTACTCGAGAGTCTTTACAAAAACACAATTTAAGTCATTACAATGAATTACAAAACACTAAGATAGCATATCAACAGGCTTTGTTAGAAGCTCGTGACGCAGAAAATTCTGAGTCTAAGAGCTTGTATGACAAATTAGCTGGGGATTTTGACAATGTAGTACTAAAAGCAACAGAAGATGCTGCAAAAATACAAGGATGTGCTTCAAAAAGTAAAGCTGCGGGAGAAATTCAGCGCATAGAATCCGAAAATGCTCGTTTAAAATTCTTAATAGAATCTTTAGATTCCGATTCTTGTAAGTATTGTGTTCCTTCTTTACAACAATGTTCTAGTAGATTCTTAAATGACCCCGCATTGTGTGGTAATACACAATATCAATATAATCGTCCATTGGTAGATGCCAAGAAATCTCCTGTTATGATAGATAATGGTCAACCCAATAATCCTACTCCTATTTCTATACCTCCGGGTTCTATCACAAAAGGAAATTTCAACTATACTCCATCTAAACTAATAGATAATTCTAACAGAACAAGTGTACAACCACAGAATAAACCACCTGTGAATACAGGTCCAGGAGGTGGTATATGTGTGATTTCATGATAGTCTTTTTTCTGGAGGTAAATATTCCATATCTAAAACTTTGAATACATCTTCTTCTGATTGTATCAATTGATTATTGCCTTTGAGTCCATGTTCACTTAAAGACATTCCTTTTTGCAATGCACGTTTCCGCATATTAATATTAAATTCTTTCGATCCAGTGAAATACAAAAGAGCAAAAGGGTATTTTGAAGGAGGAACGGCTAATAGATCAAGTCGTCTTTTATCATTTATTACTCCCATAAATTTTCTTTTTCCAAAAGCCATAACATCACTGATATAATTCATGTTTTGTAGCAGGTGTACAAGAGACACAAACTTAGATTCTAAATCATGGTTTGCAGTGACTAAAGCATCAACGTCTCCACTTGATTCTTTTCCTCTTCTATAGCTTCCTACCAATGTTATATGTAACCCTATTTTATTAGCTGCTTTTGATAATATCATATCATAATCTTTCATTTCTTTTCTTGGAATAGGGTCTTGGAATTCCTTTTCATATTTTAATCCAATTTTTTGAGCAGGAGTCAATAAATGTAGATTTTGGTGTAGATTACTCATATTTAATCCAATGTTTTCAAGTTGTTTAGCTTTCACAGGTCCAATTCCATGTATATTTCTTAATGTATATGATAAAGGTTTTGATGTTGTGGAATCAGTCTCTGAATTCAAATTTATGATTTTTTCTTTTATACGAACACCAACTCCTGGTACATTTTCTAGATCGTTTGGTACCAATGTATTTTTGGGAATTTTCTCTATACTTTCAGCAGCTTTTTTATAAGCTCTTTCTCGAAATTTATCTTTTTCTTTTTTATATACTTTTGCTCTTTCATAAAGAAACTCAATAACACGCGACTTATAAATCATGCTGCCTTTTCCACGCAACTATTGGAAGTCGTATCCACCAGAGTATCCTACTTTAGATCCAGTGTCTTCTTGTGAAAACAGGAAATGGGTATTTGCTTCTAATCAAGAAAATATAGATGTTGTCCAATCGAATTGCATGGATCTTATTAATCAAAATGTTGGAAATGGTCAATTAAATGATATTGATTTTGGTTTTCCTGTATCAGGTAATCCTAATTTTGGAGAATACTCTTTTGAATTACAACAAATGCTCAATTCAGGATCTGCTACTCCTAAATGTCTTGAAAGTGCAGCAAAAGGATTTCCTTACATCAACACTTATTGTAAAAAAAAAGACGGACAGTTAATATCCCCCTATGATCTTCAAGAAATATGTACCAAAGGAGGTAAGGTAGATGATTTTATATGTGTCAATCCAGACAACTATTTATATAGAGAGCAAACACTCCCAGCAGTTCAAGATCCTGGTCTTTATCTGTGCAGTAAAGATGGAAAATTGTCTCACAATGCTTGTCCTTTTAATAAATTAGAAATGGAACGTAAATTGGACCAAGGATTTCGAAATACATATTGTCCAGTTTTTACTAGAAAACCAGGAGACTTGGAAACATGTAAAAAGAAAGGGTGGTTCTTTGACCCTGCAAACAACACAGTTTATGTGAATAGGGGCAACGTAATGTTTGGAATGGATCCAAATAAATTTGATCTTGGAACAAAGGTTGTCGAAAGACAAGAACAAGAAAGATCTCAAACACAAGGACCACCAAATAACTCTCCAATAAATGTTTTTTACAACAAACCAGCTTACAATAATCAAAAAAGAAATGTAAATCCAAATATGCCAAATGTCATACAAAGAGAAACATTACCTGATATGCGAGGGAAAGATAAAATATGTTCTATAATGTAACTTACATTTTTTTATTTTTAAATTGCTACTATTTCATGGATTGGTAGATAACCTATATCTAGTTCCGTTTCTTTACTTCTTCTTGTTTCTTTACTTCTTCTTGTTTCTTTACTTCTTCTTGTTTCTTTACTTCTTCTTGTTTCTTTACTTCTTCTTGTTTCTTTACTTCTTCTTGTTTCTTTACTTCTTCTTGTTTCTTTACTTCTTTGTTTGTTTTATTAGTTTTCACCCTATCTTTTAAATTATCAAATAATTGTTTAAATCTATTAAGATTTTTTTGGATCTGAAAAAGATTTTCATTGTTTATCTCTTGACTATTTTTGATTTCCTTGTGTTTAATTTGTTGAATCTGTCTAGACTCTTCATTCATTTTGTCGATTTGTAATTTTTGTTCTTTTTGAGCAATTAGCTTGCCAGAGCAAACATCACATTCAGAATGATTTGAACAAAACTGTAAAAGCCACTCTGGATATGATTTTTGATTATATCTCCGTAAAAGTTTTTCATCAAATTCTGACATTTTATTTATTCATTATTGTAAATAAAAGAGAATGGTGAGTTTTACTTCTATCAAAGTGTCAAGGTTTGAACTATATCCAACAAATAATCCAGTGAGCTATGTTGTTGCATTTATTGTGAGACATCCCCAGAATGCAAGTGAAAAATACTTTGAAGGGAGTATTCCTATTTTAGAAGCAGATGATTTATCTGATGTACAGATTTGTATGAAAGTCTGGGAAACTATAAAAAATAGAGTTCAGATTTGGTATATGTCACACAGCCGAATTTTGGGACATGTGTTTGACATTCCTGAAGCAGAGTTTTCAACTTTGATTTCAGGACAATCAAATCTTACAGAGAGTAATCTTGCTAGATACTCTGCAGTGATTAACGAATTACAGTAAATTCAGAGGATGATGCTCCTATCAATTGTATATCCCATATTTTATAAATGGGAGGAGTGTTTTGATCCATTTTACAAAGGACCTTAAAAGATACCACTCTAGTATAAGCAGAATCTGGTATATAAAGTGAAAGTATAAGTTTCATTTGATGAAATGCATCTTTCCATACAGATGCACTATCAACAATAAAATCATTTATTTCATATCCAAACTTTCTACCTAAATCTTTGTAAATAAGAGGTTTGCACATGTTTTCTATTTTTGGAGCATACATTCGCTTATAAAAAGGAAGATCTATGTTGGACACAGATGGTCCAACAAGATTTATAGATTGACTGTCTTGATTGTTCTTTATAATTTTACATATTTTCATTAAATAATATTCAAATAACGAATTAGAAGGATCACGATAAAGCCAATTATAAAATTTTTCATTGGATACTTCACTAGGATCAAATGGAGGTGGCAATGCAGCAATAATAAAGTTTTTCATTTAATGTATCAGAGACAATGGAAAAAATAAAAAAAAATAATGTTTTAAAAAGTTTGTCGACAATTAACGTTCTTTAAGGTTACTACTGTTATTCAAAACCCGAACTAAATTTACTTCTTAACATTTTTTGTTTTGGCTGATGCAGATAGCTTGGCAGCAGCAGACATTGCACGGTAATTTGGATCTACATCTTCTTCATCTTCATCATCCACAGTGTCATTGGTATGAACTTGATCGGTCACATTTTGAGAAGAATCTTCATTCTCGTTTTCATCAGAACTATTTGTTGTCTTCTTTGAAGTCTTTGATGGGTATACTGGGATACAACGTTCCATGTTACGCTCCAATGCCATATTCTTGTAATGCTCTTTTTCCTCATTAGAAAGATTCTTGAATTCTGTCTTGTTTTGAGAAGTGGTTTCAGAAAACATAGACTCAGCAGTAGCTTTACGTTTCACAAACGCTTTGAAAAGACCTAGTTCTGAGAGAACCTCATAGGCTTGGGACATATCTTTGAAGTTTTCACACAGAAATTTAACATGTGAAACAGCAATCACAAGATCTTTATCTTCTTCAGATACATTGTCAGCCAATACTTTTTCATGTAATGAGCGTTCATCATCAGAAAGTTTAGTAACATCAACATTAACAAGATTAGTGTCAATTTTCTTTGTTCTAATTAGACTATCCATCATAAATTTTAATGTAGTAATCATTCCCATAGTATATTCTTTTTTGTACATGTTATCAGTGCGTAAAGTATTAATTGTTTTCAAAATAGTTCCAATTGTATTTTTAAATTCAGCCGAAGTAGCAACTAAGTCATCAGAAGGTGGCTTAGCAGTTTTAGCTTGGTTAGAAGACTTAACTGGAGTAATTTTCTTGGGAGCCATTTTTTCAATGGGTTTATCTGTCTATCTATGTATGATTTTGCAAACTTATTATCCAAAATCAATTTTTTCTTAAGTGATATTTTCAAATTGGAAAAATGTAATTTGCTACTTGTTTTAAAGGAAATGGAAGATTTTCTCTTTTTTCAAGTGCTTGATTAAGAGCAATTTGTTCTTCATGAAGTTTCTTTTCCAAAATAAAACCTTGTTCTTTCTCAAAATCGTATCGTTTCTTGAGGTCTGCTTTCCTTTTTTTTAAATCAATATATGTCTCTTTTAAACTTTCAAAATATCCATTGTTTTGTGCAAATTCTTTTAAAAGTTCTTTTAATTTAAGATTGTCTTGAATTTGTGAGTTTTCATTATATGAACGAGATTTGATCAATCCAATAATATCATCATTGGCATTACAATGACCAAATGCCTTTATCTGAAGTTCTCTTCTATTCTGTTCATTTTGATCTTTATTACGGTCTGATTCTGATGTATCAGCTATCATTGGGATTCTTATTCTGCCATGTCCTGATGGATCTGAATCATATTTGATGTTATAAGCAAAATCTTTAATATCCGTAAGTTTTGAAGACAGAAGATTAGGGTCGGTCATTTTGTATTTAAAAAATATATTTATAAAAATGTGGTGGATAGTAGTGGTATTAATAATTGCAATTACAATCGTGACGAGTGTGGTAATTATACAAAAGCAAAATACCAAGGTTGTGTATGTAGAAAAGGAATCCAAGGAAAACAAAAAAAATAAAGAAAATGAAAAAAAAAATACATTCTTGTCAGAAGAACTAACTCCGAGTATGTTGGTTAATGAAATAGATGCAGCTGTCTATAACCCAATTGATATTATTTTTGACACACATGAACGTGATAAACTTGTGTTAAATAATCAATTTGTACCAATGTTAAACAGATCTAGTTTACCACGTGGAATGGATTCTTACCGCATGATAGGGTATCTAGTTGGAGAAGAACAATCGAATGAAAAATGGCAGTTATTTGGAAGAGAATCTATGGCAAACAATGGAGAATTCTACGTGAGACCAACTGATAGAAATACAGAAATGAAAATAACATTGACAAATGACATGATGCCTAACATAAGACATAGATTGAGAAAGGTTGATGATTTACCTGAAAACATTATTATAGACCATCCTTTATTCGACACTCAGACTTACAAAGTTGTTGCAGCTCCATACAACTACTAATTTTTATTAAAAACACCATTCAGATACTTTTGCAAGACATGTTTATTAACATCACTTTCTTTAAAGGACAATGTGTTGTTAGTATTTCGGGGTTTTTTAAGATTGATTACATGACGAAAAGAAGTATCAAGTGGGATAAAAGGATGTGTTAATTCTTCAAGTACGATGTTTTGAAGCGGGTCATTATCTGTCAATCCCATAACATCTTGAAGTATGTTTCTTCTTTCAGTGCGTGAATATATCTGAGGAGTTTGTTTTAGATCATATACCGATTTCTTAATATCTGGATTTTGGTTCATCATTTCCAAAAGTGATATTTTAATTTGTCTCAAACGTGATGAATTTGTTGGATTAATAGAATCACGTGTGATTTTTCCTGTACCTTCAAAGTGAATATGTAAATCATTTAAAGCTTTTAAACTATTTAATAAAACATATGAACGTTCTTTTACAAGTTCGCCATTTTCTTTTTCATATCCTATCATACGTGCACTTCCATCTAATATAAGTTTTTGATTCGACTTTATTTTGTACACTGGTTTATCTTTACATAGTTTTGATATATTATCTAATAAATAAATAATTTGTGGATTATTTGCATCAAATCTGTTATTTTCATGTATTTTAAGCATATTTTGTACATGTATAATAGGTTCAAATGAGTCTCCATTCTGGTAAAGCAAAATATATTTTCCATCAAAAATATCTCTATCTCTATTTAAACGAATTAAATTGTGGTTTTTATCACCACAATTGTAATATGTTCTTTGTCCTTCATTTGTATTCTGTTCTTTAAAAACAAATATATCTGTATCTATAAAGGCATTATTATTTATAATCAAAAGAAGAGATTCATGATCATAGAGAGAAATTTTATTTTGAAAGTTTTTGTATATTTCAAACAATATTTTGAGATCAGGATGATGTACAGTCTCTAAAACATTTTTACCTTCAGAAGTTTCCATAAATTGATTAAATTCATAATCAGAGACAGGTTCTGTTTCCTTCTGAAATTTTCTGAATAATTTTCCTTCTGCAATAACAATGAAAAATTTTAAATGTAATAAAGATATTATTTCCTGAAATTTTTTTTCACTTTTATCTTTGTATATACATGATAGTAAATCATGTTTATGAACACCTTTTCTTACATAAAGATTGTCGTTTTTGCTAATTAGGTTATTTTTACCATCATCTTTTTCAATACGACCTGTGTTTAAAAGATTAGACAAAGAATAAGAAAGTTTACCAAATCGACTAGGAGGTAGTGGAAAAATACCTGGTTTCATAAGATATTTATCTTTTTCATTGTTTTTTTCATTGTTTTTTTCATGTACATGATTATATGCCATATCTTCATGAACAACTTTAATTTCTTCAGCATCACACCGGCTTGTATTAGTAGGCTTGATTTTAAAACAACAAGGTACGCATTTATTATTGATTGTCATTAAATCAACATAACCTTTTTTTTTGCCAATAATATTTCGATCATTATCAAATTCACTATAATGAGAGTTATTAAAGTTAAGTATTCCTGGTTTTCCGCTAGGGCAACTTCCTTGTTCCATAAATTGATCTCTTGTCATTGCTATTCGATCATGTGGACACCAAACGTCTGGACAGAAATATACATTCTTTTTAGCTAATTCATCACTTGATCCATGAGCTATATAGTTTGGTACTGAACCAGGAAAACGATTCATACTTTCGCGAATCTCATTGGGACTTACAACAATAGGTTGTCTATTTGATATTTTTTGACATTTTGTTGAAAACCCTGAGGTTTTTGGAAATAATTCAGGATCTGCTTGTTGAAGATTGTCCAATACATAACGACTGCTAGAATTAATATATGTTCCTTCATTAGGTTTCCATTTTGGATTAAAAGGTTTTTGTTCTATAGATTTATTATTAATTATTAAATATGGAGGAATTATATTTTCTTGAGATTCCTTATTTTTAAGACTATCTTTGTCATTGTTTTCTTGTATTTCTTTATCATCTTCTATATAATCTTCGAAATTTTCATCATCATCATCATTATTGATATTTAAATCAAAATTTAGTTTAAGATTTGACAGTTTTGATTGTGTTGAATTTGTTTCATTATACTTCAAAGCAGATTGAAAAATATGATTTAAACAAAATGATATATCTTGAATTTCTTCGAAATATTCACATTTTTCTACTTTAACTAGATATCCTTGCAGTTCTTTGTAACTAAAAGTAATAATTATAAAATTGAATTTGTTAGATTTAAATTGCTTTAAAAAGTTAGGTTCTTTACTTTGTTCTACATACATTGAAGCTAATTCTGGAGGTAATGAAAAAAAATCTGATATAATTTTTATACTTTCATTTTTATTAGAAAGGATGTCAAAATTTTTGTAAATGAATTTATGAATATTAACTGAACTTGCAAAGTTATTTACCAATTTATATGCAAATTTTAAACCTTCATCTGTATTTTGCAGAAAAACCAATGTATCATTATATTTATTTTGAATAACATTATACAATACATCAATACTAATATGTGTAGAAGGAAACTTAAAAAAGTAATCTAGTCTACGCATCATGCTAGTTGAATTAGGTCCTTTTTGTTTTTTTTCCATAAGAGCTCTACAGTCAGTAAAATCTGTACCATAAACTAGAGGTTTAAATAATTTAGGTAAAAACTTTGTTTGTTCCAATATATGATTAAGAACAGATAAAAAACCATTTACCTTGGGTATAAGAGTACTAATAATAAAATCATGTTTTTTATTGTCTAAAATACTTAGAGTCATGGTGACATCTATGACTTTGTTTGGAAAAATAGTTATAGTAGCAAAATAAGGTTTGAGAACTAAACGAAATGTGTCATCTAGTTGAATCTTGACTGACAAATAATCTTCAAATATCCCTTTAGCTCTTTTTCTTCCTGTAGCACTAAAATGTTTTCCTCCATTTCTGTCAATCCAAGTAGGTAAAATGCTGATCATGTGTGGATATTTTTCCAAAATTGGTTTATATAATTCAATTAATGGTTCTCCTTGATTGAATTTTCGATTTACGAATTTAATAAAAGGCATTTCTTCGGAGACAATAAGATGTTCAAACATACTTTTAAGATCCAAAAAGTTAGTATCAATTTCTTGAGATATAATACGTGTAAAATAACGAGAAATAGATCCATCATCATAATAAGTTTCTTTAATTTGAGACATCCAAGATGGAAACAATGGAGGAACAGGATCTATTAAAACTTTGTTAAAAAGTTTAAATTCCGGGAAATAAATATCATTTGGAACAGCAGATGTAATAACATATATCGGTCCCCATTCTGGCAAATAATAATTTGAAGTATTTTCGTAAACCTTATTTCCTAAGATTGGAGGTCTAATCTTACTTGGTTTGAATGGGAAATATATTTCATCTTCATATTTTGATCGAGTGTCCATGACCCTGTGAAAAAACAGGGAACTGTAAACTTTATTTCCATTTAATTTGTAAGACACAAAGGTGTTTTTTAATTCCACATCAATGAATGGATTATTCCAAACCTCATCAAAAACTCGTTTCCTAATACAGTTATTTAACACCGGATATTCTACCCAAGCATAAATATATAATGTAGGTGCGACCTGTTTTTTTATCCAGTTATATAAAACATCAAGTCTGACTTTTTTGTCTATTTTAAAAGTGATTGGTGAATCCATTTATATGGATAAACATACTTTAAAAGATTGGTTTGATCAATATGCTACCACAACAGGATGTGTTGTCATGTAAAAATTAGATAATAGGTTGTGTGATTTTGATACCACAGTAATCTTGTGGATATTTTGAGAAATCTACACGTTTGTATACACCAATGTCGATGGCTTCTTTTAAAAGAAAAATGAAGTTCGACATAAAATGGCTATCATGACCATAAGTTTCTGTCATAACATGCGATAATTCATGTATTGCAACAAACATAACAACATTGGGATCAACAAAATAACCAGTTTCTTTGTGTCTTATACACAAGACGAATTCTTTGCCTTTTTTGTAGACATAAGAAGTATTTCCATGTTTAGGAGTACCTTCTTTTAAAGCTTCTTTATCAAAATTTGAGAACAATTGATTGACATTTTTGTCATCCATGTATTTGGCAATCATGTGTCGACTTAATTTTATCAATCGTTGATTTATGTCTGCAAGAAAATCAGCCGCATCTAGCTTACTTGGTAAATCACGTACCCGATAGATAAGACCATCAACTCTAGATTTTACAGGAACCAGGTTATCCATATACATCTGACTGATGACATATCCAATACATGAAATGATAAAAATTAGGATAATACTCTTCAGAAAGTGCATTTTATCTCTTTATACAAAAATGACGGATATAGACTTGGTTGGTGCAATTAAACAGAAACATATCAAAAGTGGAGTTGATGTTCTCATGACAGGTATGGAATTGGCAGACGGTAAAAAAGTAAGTGGATCTGAAAAAACCATGATAGTAGTCAACTCTATTGAAACTTTGTTACAAATGTGGTATGAGGGAAAAGCTGTAGATGTAATAACTGAAACAGTTGCATCTCAATTGGAACAATTAATCACAAGTGACATGATTTATTCAGTAATTTCTTATATTGTAAGTGCTTCAAAAAATATGTTAAATATAAATCCAAAAACATTAAAAAAATTGAAATTCTGTTCTTGTTTTCAAAAATGAAAAAATTGAAATAAAGTATAGTTGTTTTTAAATCAATAAGTAGATAATCAATATGAGTGATTTGAAATTTCAAGCAATTGATATCAGATGCAAGGATGTGTTTAACCAAAAAAACAAAACATTGGAATGTATTACGAAGATCTATGGGAAAACTATGGAAGGAAAAACAATTGCACTTTCAGTGCGAGGATACAAACCATACTTCTTTATTCAAGTTGATTCTCCAATAGATTTAGCAACTTTAAAAATAAAATTCAAGACGGCATGTACAGGAAGAAACAGTATGCTTTTTAAATCACTTCATAATATGGAAATTGTAAAGAGAAAAGAGTTTTTTGGTTATAAAGGTGACGAACAAAGTACTTTTATAAAAGTTTCATTTCATAACACATATGCACATCTAAAATCAAGAGATATTTTTGAAAGTAAATTAGGATTTTCTCAGAAAACTTTTGAACAAGGTCTAAAGCCTGTTATGCGCTTTTGTCATGATTTAGACATTCAACCATGTGGATGGATCTTATTAAAAAAGAAAGACGAATCATATTTTGGAGAAGAAGAACCAGAAACAGATGAAATATTTTTACCCTCTGTAAATGAAGCTTCTACTGTTGATTTGCAAATTGATGACATGCGAAGATTGTCATCCATTAAAAACACTTTGGATCTAGCACCTTTTAAAGTGATGTCTTTTGATATTGAGTGTTATAGTGAGAGTGGAAGTTTTCCTGCTGCAACAAGAGATAATCTATTATATGCATCACAACTTCGAGATTGGTATCTAAATATTGGACAAAAAAGAGTTAAAAACAGTGATGAATTACATGCAATTATATTTAGTAGTCTAGGATTGATAGATGATAAAAATAAATTGGCTAAATCATATGGTCTTGTCAACATGAAAGTCTGTTTTAGTTCACCTCAACACAGAGAACTATTTTTGAAAAAGACAAAGAATAGTGAATACATGAATCATTTGACAGGCGTATTGTCTAATACAGAACTAAATGTTCATGAACTTGGAAAAATTCTTGATGATGAATGTATGTTCCCTAAATTTGAGGGAGATCCAATTACAATGATAGGTAATACTATTCAAAAATGTGGATTTGATCATGTTTCTGAAAAATATATTATTGTGATTGATGATTGTGATCCTATTGAAGGTGTCACCATTATTAAAGCCAAAAATGAAGCTGACATGTTACTAAAATGGAGAGATTTGGTGTCTTTTATAGTAGATCCAGATGTCATTACAGGTTATAATATCTTTGGGTTTGACTTTTCATACATGTATGAAAGAGCACAAGTATTAGGAATTGAAGATAAGTTCATGAAAATGGGTAGGATGACAGAAACAAGTGAAAACTTTAAGATGTGTCATTTTAAGAATGTGAACTTTAGCTCATCTGCTGTTCGGAATAATCAAATGAATTATATTGAAATGCCAGGACGTGTTATTATTGATATGTACAACTACATATATAACACAATGAAATTACAAAATTGTTCATTAAATGCAGTTTCAGAAGACTTGCTTAAAATGAATAAAAATGATTTGAGTCCCAAAGAGATGTTTAGAATTTACAAAGAAGGGGGGTCAGATAACATCAAGACTATTGCAGAATACTGTATTCAAGATTGTGTCTTAGTAAATCATTTGATGACAAAATTACAGAATTTGGTTAATTATATTAGTATGGCAAATGTATGTAGTATACCAATGGAGTTCTTAATTACTGGAGGTCAAGGTGTAAAAGTATATAGTTTGATGACTCGAACATGTTCATTAAAAGGCTATCTTATTCGAGATAGGATGACATATACACAATCTAAAATTGCTGAAGCTGAAGAAAAAGAAGCAGAAGCAAGAGCAACTGAATATGATTCAGATGATGATGAAACCTCTTCCAAAAATAAAAAAGATAATAAAAATAAGAAATTTCAAGGAGCTTTAGTACTTGATTGTAAAGAAAATTTGTATGTTGATCCTGTGGCAGTGCTAGATTTTAACTCATTGTATCCTTCGTGTATTATTGCAAATGGAATGTCACCTGAGAGAACAGTCCTTGATGACAAATACTTAAAACCAGATGATGATGTTTTGTCCGTAGAGTATGCTCCAGGAAAAATAGCTAAGTTTGTTCAAATCAAAGGGAAAGCTATTGTACCAGAGGTTCTTGAGCATTTGATAGACAAACGTAAAGAAGTCAAGAAGATGATGGCATCTTGTGAAGATCCTTTGCAGAAGAAAATATTAGATGGTCTCCAACAAGCTTACAAAGTAACTGCAAACTCAATTTATGGAACTTTAGGCACATCATTTAGTCCAATTTATTTTGAACAAGTGGCTGCTAGTACTACAGCAATAGGTAGAAATATGTTGATGAAAGCATGCGACTTCTTGAAAGACCATGCTGAAATTATTTATGGAGATACTGACAGTGTGTTCATTCGCTTCAAGCTTGAAGAAAAAGGTAAAGCTGCAATTATGCCTACAATAAATATGGCAAAAAAATTAGGAAATGAGTTTAGTCAAACTCTTAAGAAACCATTAAAATTAGAATATGAAAAGGTATTTTACCCTTTACTGCTTATGTCAAAAAAGAGGTATATTGGAAATTTATATGAAGATGATGATATTCACTCTAAACCCAAGAGTATGGGTGATGTTTCTGTAAGAAAGGATGCAATTCCTTTTGTAAAAAAATTATACAAGAGTTTGATGGAAATTATTCTTAACAATCCAGAAAACTGTATGAATAATTCAATTGCATATGTTCAACAAGAAGTCAGAAATCTATTGAACGGAAATGTTCCTTTAAATGATCTCATAATGTCAAATGCACTAGGATCTACTTATAAAAATCCTAATATGATGAAATCATATATGGTTGCCCAAAGAATGGCAGAAAGAGATCCTGGAAATAAACCTCAACCGGGACAACGAGTGTCATTTGTATTCATTGTAAATAATAAACCAAATGCATGCCAAGTAGAACGAGTAGAAGATCCAGCTTATGTTGAAGCCATGAATTTACCAATTGATTATAAATTATATTTTACAAGCCAGGTCGAAAAACCTATATTAACCATTTATGGAACAATGGCACCCCTATTGTTTCCTTACATGAATTTTGAGCAAAGAGTGCAAGACAAGATAAATCAAGGCTTAACCGAAACAAAAGCACGAGAATCTGTTCGTACAGAAAAACAAAAGTATGTTAAATCTATTGTGTTTAATGGTATCTAATTTTAATTCGAATACGTAAACTTTTAAAATTTAATAACAACATTTTTTTCTTAAAATTGTTTACTAAAAAAATAGAATCCGTAAAGAAAGATATGATGGACGTAAAGAATTCAACATCAGTAGGTCAAAAACTAATAAATATTCAAAAAGCTAGCACAAATGAAGAATTGTTCAAAACAATGGACTCACTATTTAGCAGTCCTGAAAATATGACAGGATCAGGTCTACAAGAACTTGAAATTGAAGGAGGTCTAAAATTTGATGATGTGACTACAGTCATGAAAGACTTAGGGAAATCTATGATGAGCAAAATGAAAAGCTTGTATGAAAAGAAGGTGTATCTTACTCTATTTGTTGTTTTAGTTGTAGTTTTTGTATTTGGATTGTACCTAATAGTGAATAATAATACACAGATGGTTACAATCATGTCTAGTGTTTCAAAAGGCAATGCTTACAATTTTTGGATTCAGAATATGGAAGCATTAGTCACTCACACTAACCGAATTACAGGAATAAGTAGAGCACTTGTACAAGATACTCTCAAACAGGTGTTGCTGAACAGTGGGATTGGTTTACAATTCATTAAGTCTTATGCTACCATAATTGCTAAATATGGAAAGAATCTCTTTAAACTTGTAAATGCTGTTAACAGCGTAGTTTTTAAAGGAAGTTCTGCTATGCTTAGATTTGTATTTAGTGTATCAAGTCAAATTCATTTTGCAACAACTGTATATCAAGGCTTTTCGCTTGTTACAAATGTTCCATCATTGTTCATGGGTTTGAAAAGTATATCAAATTTTACGGATGAAAGCATGTTCTCAATGGATGAATTTGATGGAAATGAAAAAATAGATAACTTAAAATCCATAAACACTTTTCCAGAAATTGAAAATGGAAAAGAAAATATCTTCAGTGATGAAAAAATGAAATTCACTGGACAAGAATATAAAATTGAAAATAAAACGTTTCAAGTCTATACAGATGACAAAAGTCATTTATTTTTCAAACCCACTGAAGGAAGCAATGTACCAAGGACCATGAATGAGTTCATGCCACCTCCTTATCATGCCAAGGATCAAAAAGAACAAAAGAAGGAAACAGGTAAAGATTCTAAAAAAGATCATCAAATGACAGGATATGGTTTGGAAGACACAATGCAAGATGGTGATGGTGATGATGACCAGGACTATTTTAATGCAGACACTCTTGCAGAAATCATCCAAACAGGCATGGGTCTTCTAAATCAAGAAATTGAAGGTGGATCTTATAACTCAGATTCATCTGACTCGGATGAGGATGATGTAAAGAAAATGTTACAAGGGGGAAATACAGATTCAGATGATTATGATTCAGATGATTCTGATGACTCGGATGATGACTCTGATTCTTCGGATTTTTCCGATGATGAGTAAGTCTAAAGATTCAAAGCAATAAAAAATGCTGGTGTTAATTTAGCAAACATTTGTAAAAGATTGTCTGAATTGTACAAAAATGTCAGTATGACAGCAACAATATAGGAAATAAATAATCTCATTATGTCAAGAACAATAAAAGATGATACACTAACAATTCCACCAATTATTAAAGGTATACTTATGCTAAGAAGAAGTAATGATCTATATTTTTTTCTTATTTTTTTTCCTATGAAATATGTGGCTATGTGACAGACAATGATACATCCCACCATAATACATATTTGATAGATGCGCTCCATTTACCAATACATAAAGAAAAAGGGTAAGAGATAAATAATGATGGAGATCATGTAAGTCAAATGCGAAAGAGAATTTGATGTATTAATACCAGATACCTGAAATCTAAAATACTTTTTGATTTGGAAAAAAAAAGTTAATAGTGACATAATTGTGATATGCAAGAAACTGCATGTAAGTACATCCATAAAAGCCGCAGAATTCATTGAACGTGACCACCATTCAGGTTTTTTCACAGAAATCAAACTGGGTGCAATAAAAAGAAGTGTGGTAAGTCCTATAAATATTCCAATATAATAAACCATAAACCACCAAAGACTAGGAACATATGTTGGAAAATGACATTCATATTTTTTTCTGAATAAAACTCCTGCTAGATAAGAAGATAATATACTTATAGGTATACATGCAATTTTAATACCGCAAGTAATTAAAAACTGTTTATCTTGCAATAGCTCAAAAAAATCCAGACCTCCTGTATTTTTAAAATAATGTTCTATACGTCTCTGGATATCTTTGTCATTTTTTAAAAAAGCATTACTCCTTTTCAAAATACTTGAAATTTGATCTTTTACCATTTTGTTTTCTTCATTTGTGTACTTAAACTTTCTAAAATATAGTAACAAATGCTTAATCTCTTTTTCAACAAAGTTGTGATGTTTTAATTGCCAAGCATGAACTTCATTTGGCATGTCAGTAGAGGTGGCAAAATCTTTTAATTTATCAATAAGCTCTTGGAACACATCTTGTCTCACAGTTACTTCTCCATAAAAAGTCATATAATCAACTACCTGCATACATTTTTTGTTTTTCTCCGGCACGGGGATATTTGCTTTTGTTTTTTCCAAAGAATTTTCTAATCTCTCTAAATGTTTTTTCCATGTTTCCAGCTTTGTACCCATTTGTATAATCAATACAAAGGATGATATTCGCAACTGTATTCACAGGAATTACTTTGTTTACATGGTTGATATGTTTGATTTTTTCATTCACTCGTATTGGACACTATCTACAACCCTATTATTTTTTCATCGGTTACCTAATTTTTTCAACAGTATTACTCTGGTTTAACAGATATCAAGTAGACGACAAGAAGAGTGCAATTGGAAAATATGCAAGAATATGTGTCAAGGCTTTACTAGTAACTCTATGTATCATATTGACATTCTATGCCTTTTATCTGATGTTAAACAATGCATTTCAAGCAGGACAGAGTCCTTACATGGAATGGTGGGACACAAAAATCTCTAATAATTCGATATTTATAAAATTATTAATCTATATCTATTTTATAATAGCAATATTAGGATTAATGTATTGTTATATTAGTATATTGTCGTATATCGCAAATTCAAAGAAAACACCACCTATGAATGTTATGTTGATACTTGCAATGATTGTTTTAGTCCCAGCAATATTATATGTAATGGAAAGAAGTCTTATTCTCATAAAAGCCATTGTATTGAAATACAATAAAGGTCAACCCTTTCTAGATCTTTTTAACCCAGAAGTTCTTTTTGAAAACATGCAACTATGGAAGAAAGACAATATGAATTTTACTTTTAAGAACTTATTAGTAGGTTTCGTAATCGTTCTCATGACATCTTCTGAAGGTATTCAGATTGCTCTTACATCACAAGCACTATTTAATATAGGACGTCCGTTGTTGAATTATCTGATGTAAGTATATTGAACACCTGAATCACCTCTAGTATATCGGCAATCTACTTCAGGTACATGATTAAAACATCCTTTGTTGCATAGAATGCCATATTTTCCTCCTTTATACCATTCAACTCCAGGAAGAACAGGATGATAGTTTCCAGGTCTATATCCTCCTCCTGGATATTGATATGTACGTGCAGGATGCATCTTGTAATCAGTGTCACGCATAACATAATGAGTCAAATAACCTATATCTGGAATAATAGGTTTAGGAGCGATACTTGGATGAAAAGGCTCTCCTGTATACCACCCACCATTATGTGCGGAAGGAGGAAAGCCCATCTTTTTACGAGTTTGTTCTAATAACAAAAGTTCTTCATCTTTCTCAATTTTTGGATATTTTGGAGTGGTTGGTTTAGGCAATACTTTGTCTAATTCATCCATAGTAAAGTTCGTCATTTGATTAAAGTTTCTAAATTATTCAAACGTGTGACCATGTCAGAAACCACATTTACTAATATCCCCACAAGAGATGTCAAAGAAACTTGTGAATTGTTCTCACGTACAATATCAGGTACTTTTTGAGACACCTCTTCACCATCAAAACCTATGTAGGGTTTATCATACATTGAAGTTGTAAATGTAGGATGTTTATAAGCTTTCACAGAATCCAACATATAATATGCGTCATTTGTTTCCAAAATACTTTTATCATTTAATGTATTGACAAAGTAATCAGTTCCTCGGAATTGAGGTGTGGACATAAAATTTTCAGCAATAACATTACATGTACTTTTAATATTTCCACCTCGAGCATATATCAAAGTATCTTGTGATGTAGTTAATGGAGATAGGTCAAATTCAGTGTGATTTATATATGGATCCTTATACAGAGAAAGCGAGCCATTAAGATATGTATTACCATTGGCTACAGTATCTCCTTTAATGCATAAAGTTTTTGTAGGATCACTCTCTAGTCCAATTCCTACATTACTTCCAATCACTCTAAATTTATTATTTAATATGAATGGTCCATTGTTTACTTCAAGAGGTGAATGGAATTCTATACTTGATTTTTTTAGAGTCATTACATCACCAAAACTAATATTAGAATCGTATATCAGGTTTAGATGGGAAGGAGTCATAGTTATATTTCCATCTGTGCTAAAAGTGAAAGCTGGAAGTCCATTTTCGAGTTTTAATAAAGAACAAGAATGTGGGAATTGCGATTTGTATGACAAAAGTATAGGATCATTGTTATCATTTAGATCCCATGTAGCTATGGGGGTCTCATGATCATTAATACTCATATTTTGTATTCAAAGGAAAAAATGATAAATCAAGAAGAGTTTGATAAGAAAATAAATGGCATCACCAAGCGTGCAATTTACCCAATTCAAAAATTTATGTTTGTTAATGATGTAATTAGTGCATCTACAGCTTATACAATCGGAGCTATCACAAAAGATGTAATTGTTGGATTATTGGACAATACAATCCTTCCCATAATAAAATTTATTGGAAATACCAATCACATTTCAAACATTAAAAACTATATTAATGTTGATAACATACAATGGATATCGTTAATTTTAACACATACTGGAAACATAATATGGTTCTTTTTCTTGTGGTTGGCTACCACTATTCTTTCATATGTTTTCCTTGAACATGTTTTCAATCGCGCCATACTAAAACTTCAGACCACAATTCCTGATGATGAAGTTCCTAAATTTTTAAAGGCTAATGAAATTGACAAAAAAGGTAAAGATGATCTTATAAATTATCATACGTATATGAAACTACAAGGTACTCCATAGTACTTTTTCTAATATTTTTTCTTTTTTTTCATAATTCGAGCCTGTCCTCTTTGTTGTTCATTTATAGGAAATTCATTCTCATTCGCATCACTAAACACCTCTTCTTCGTGTTCTTCGTCTTCATTACGATCTTGGTCTAATTCTGCAGGTTGGTTTAGGGTTTGTTCTGGCACTTGTGATGGTTGTTGTTTAGAATTTTCACTATTGATTTCACTCAAAATCTCATTTTCTTGTTCTAGACTTAATGTTACCTCTTGATTCAATGATGATGTAAACTGAGGTAATTCTTCACCAACAAAATTTTCTCGAATATTTTTATCCATATTTTCAATGGTTTTTTCTAAACTTTCTAAAACCTTAATAATCTTTTCTTTTGTAGGTATTTTGTTAGATGAAATAATCTGTTTTACATTTGAATCTTTAATATGTTGTAATTCTGAAATAATTGAACTTAAAAATCGATTAGAAGTTGAATATTTTTTGAGTGTGTTGATAAAATCTTTTGACAAACTTAGACTATCATAACTATCTTTTATTTGAGACATAATTTCTAACGTCCTGACTTTCATTGATACTTGCATTTCCAAAATATTGTTGATTAATTCTACTTTTTTATTCAAAAATTGCAATTTTTCATTAAAACTTAGTTCTTTTGTTTTAGTGTCTTTTAATAAAATATTATATTCGGTGATTTTATTTGAAATATTTCTTGAATCTTCAATGTTTTGCGGGATAAGTTCATTAGCACGTGATTGTGTAATGTTTAACAAATTAATTGCACCAGATATTGTTGTATAAACATATTTACTTGCATTTTTTACTTTGTCAGCTAAATTTCCAGAGATTGAATTGGAAAATGAAGCATCAACCATTTTGTATTTTAATCTTTCTAATAGAAATATAAATATAAAATGACATCAGGAATAATTAATAAGATTAATGAAGAATTCAAAGCATTATTTACTTCACACGAAAATCTTAAACAAGAATTTGAAACCAATATTAGCAATTTAAAATCAAAATTAGCAGATAATAATAAACCAAATGCAAATCAAAGTTTTGTATCATTTGTAACTAGATTGCAAACAAAGATTGATATTCTTCTTGATTTACACCAAAAATATAGAGATTACAATTCTAAATCAGAATTATTGATTAATCAAAGTTTGACTTTAAACGAAAAAATAAATAAATACATGAAAAATTTTCAAGAAAACGACCGTGAAGGGTTTTTAGATAAAACATTACCTCAAATCCAAAAAAGTTTAGATTATTTGATACAATCCAAAATTATACCTAAACCAAGTTTTGACATTTCAGAAACTTCAAATTTTTCACAAGTTGAAGATTATTTTAATTTATTGGCAAAACAGGTTAATTCTATATATAACGAATTGAACAAAGTTAATAATTCATAATATTAATTGATATTACCAACTTCTAATAAATTACCATCTTTATTTTGCCGAACTTGATATTCTCCTTTGTAATTACTTGGAAAATTCATTTCATCTTTGACATTTTGAAGCATATCCTTGTTTCCAATCCAGATTTTAATCACACAAAAGAACTTTTTAGGGGTAATGCTAATTCCATTGACAGCAGAGTAATTCTTTTTGTCACGCATGAGACTTTCTCCAGTGAGTAACATGCTAAGCATTTCCCAAACTTCAACAACTTCTTTTTTTAGAACTTTGATAGAGATAGTTCCTCCATCTACATTGCTAGGATCTTCCCATTGTGGGGAAATATCTTGACGCATGAGGAAAAATGCACCGTTTGCTACATCACCTCCCAAAGTCTGGGTTGTTTCCCAGAATTCTTGAATGCTCATAATATCACATATCCGCTGGTAACTACTAGGAGACCAATCATTATCATATGGATCATGAAAGAAAAGTGTCCAACTATCATTTAAGATAACATCTTCGTCCATTTGTAAAAATTGAAAGTCGTATATGAAGATAACAAGTCAATACTTGTAAGAGAAGAAATAGACAATGTCTTTAGAACAGTACGATAAGGAATATCACACTCTTGGCACTCCAAGTGTCAGTGATGGTTTTTATGATCTTGTCAAGAAAGAGCAAGCTAAACAATCGCAGACGAGTGTTGGTAGCAAACCTGTCAAAGACAAAAAAGCGCTTCCAGTGTTTTTGGGTTCACTGAATAAGATTGGAAGAGACAACTCACTTTCAACTTTTCAAGAAAAATACTCCGGACCTTATGTCACATCTGACAAGATAGATGGATTATCTGCTCTATTGCATTTTGATGGGAAAAATCCACCTACATTGTTTTCTAGAGGAGATGGTAATATAGGACAAGATATTACAAGCACTTTACATTATATTAAAAATATTCCAGATGAATTTAAGAATCCAAAACCAAATTCATCACCATTTTCTGTTCGTGGAGAACTAGTGTTGTTTAAAAAAGATGAAGAAAAGGGTTCAAGAAGAAATGTTATGGCAGGTTTAGTGATCACTGCTAAAACGCCTGATGTCAATAAATTATCTTTAATTTATATGATTCCATATACTGTATTCATTCCAGATAGTATGAAACCAAGTGACCAACTTAAGTGGTTGAAAAAACATAATTGGGATCCTGTATGGAACTCAAAGGCCACTAATTTAGATTATGAAAGTTTATCTGATTTGTTAGTAGAAAGAAGAGAAACAGCTCCTTATGATATTGATGGCATTGTAGTTTTTCAAGATAAAGTACACGATCTACCAAAAGAAACTGTATCTTATGCTTTTGCTTTCAAAGATGTAACTAAGGACACTAGTGCCGAAGTATTGGTTAAAAATGTGACATGGAAATTAAGTAAAAATGGTGCTATGAAACCAACTGTGGAATTTGATGATCCACCAACTCTCAATGGTGCACTTATTTCTAAGGCATCTGGTCACAATGCTGCTTATATCAAAGATAATAAGATTGGTAAAGGTGCCAAAGTCAAGGTTGTTCGTAGTGGGGGTGTAATTCCTTATATAACAGAAATTATTGATCCTTCAACCCATATTTATCTACCTCCAAACACTGTTTGGAAGAGTAAAGATTTAGTAGTTGAAATGAGCAATGAGGATTGCAAACTACCTCAATTAGAAAATTTCTTTAATGTTTTTAAAATCAAAGGTCTTTCTTCAGCAGGTTTAAAATCATTGTATGACAATGGATTTATTCATCCTTTGGATGTCTTGATTAGATGTACTGAAAAAGATATTCAACATGCAATTGGAAATGCTAATGGAAGTAAAATATATAATTTACTTCAAGAAAAGAAAGACAACAAAGAGCTTGATTTCTTCACATTTGTTGTCGCTCATGGCATTATTCAAGGAGGTTTTGGTGCTAAAAAGTTAGAAACATTACGTGAAAAGAGACCTGAAATATTTGAGTATAATGCGCTTGACATTCCTGTGACTGAAGAAGAATTGATTTCTCTTCCTGGAGTATCTGGAAAGACTGCAGAAAAATTAAAACAAGGATTAGAAGATTTGAATGAATTTAAGAAATCAAATGCCTCTGATTTGGAAAAACTATTCAAATAAGTACATATAAAATTAGTTGAAGATACAATACTAAAAAGGTAAAATATGCATTCTCTATTTAAATGTTCAGGAGATTTAAAGAAGGCTTTGGCAGCAGCCAGAGATGATATAGATCTTGACAATGAAGTGTTATTTGAAAATTTGTCAATGGCAGAAGCATATGATGTAGCAAAATCACCTATTTCTTATGGAGAAAAAAAGAATAGAGTATTTATTTTTTCTTTGGAACCTAATACTGACTTGACTTTTTTAGTAGCCATACTTAAAATAACTTGTAAACGTGCAAGGTTTTTAATAGTATGTGATAAGTATTTTCCTAATGTGTTATATAGTCACTGTCGAATAATAAGAGTACCTCGTTTACCAACTGATTGGTCATTGCCAATCTACATTGGTACGGGACGAACTCCTCCAGAATTAAATGCTTGTTTAAAAAATTTTAAAAGGGGAGATGTTATGAAAATTGCTAAAAAATGCCATAGATATAAAGCTTCATTTATTAATGTGTGTCATGCTATTATACGAGCTAAACCTGAAAGCACATCAATCGTAGCAGAATATCAATTTTTGCTTATTAATTCAGATAAGTATATATCATGTTTAACAGAGATGTTAATCCGAATCTTCTTCTGAATCCAGTGGAAGGAGACACATACGTATGTATCCCATGTTCGCCACATTATATTGAACAGTAATGGGCATTTTATTGGCCATATTTAGTTCTACAACATTTGAAAGCTGTGTGCATTTGGTAAAACTGGATAAACATCGAATTAGATAAACACCTTGAATAATTTCGTCACTATTTTTGTTATATATAGCCACTTCATTGTGACTTGCTTCTTCTTCTCTATTTTCTCGACTGTCAGTCATGATAGTTTCTTGTGAGCATTCAAATCCAGCACATTTGAATATAATTTTATTCCCTACATTTTGAATTTCCACATGTGTTGACAGGTTTTTCATATCTCTGATAATTTTTTGAAAAGATATGGATGGCATGATAACATTGCAGCTGTATTCTACTGGGTCAATTTCAATATTATTGGCGTCTGCGTCATATAGACCAAGCTTATTATAAGAAGTTACTTTTTTCTGTGCATTTTCTCGTTTTATTCCCAGATATGTGTATTTATCATTGGGACTCGGGTCTAAATAGAAAGTCAATATTTCTCCACTATTGACTGTTTTTAACAGTTGAAACAAGACACTAATACTCAAAGATATAGTAACAGGAGCTGCGCAATGATAGTATTCAAATTCAGATGCATTTAGTTTGACATTAATAACAATAGTGCGATGAGCATCTACTGTTAGAATGGTCATTCCATTTTCGTTAAATGTCATGGACACATCACGTAGTTGCTGGCTTAGAGCCTCAAATAATGTTTTGATAGGAGTGACCTGTGTAGTTGATATAATCAAAGGATGATTTGTATTCATTCTGTTCTTGGTACTATTTTAATATTTAAAATATTGTCTAGTGTGTTTTTATTTCCATGCAAAGGTTTTGTACGTTTAAGTTTAAGTGTTTCTTTATATTTATTTACTCTATCTACATCTAATGGAACAAAATCTTCTTTTTTGACTCTGATATTTTCTTCAGAAACTTCTTCTATTTGTTGAGGTAGCATAATCATAGGGGGGTGATTAACAAAATACATCATCGAAGAGTTTTTTCTGAAATCTTCAATGCTCATGCATCCACCAAATGCTGACAGACATAGTGGATTATGAGCTGGTTTTATAATTTCAGATGTTCCTTTGACTTTATGGGCCAGATGATATAAGAGATGTTCTCTCTCTTGTTTGTTGTCCATTGATTTGAGAGAGTTATTGTAAGCCATGGCACAATTAAAACTGCAGAAACAACCTGTTACATAGAATATATTTTTATCGTTACAATACTTTAATGGCAGACCAACAGGGGTATTAGAAAAATTATGACAACACCAATGACATAATACAATAGTATATAAAGGCCATTCTTCCTCTGAATTGAAATTACTTAGCAATAATTTTAATTTCTCATCTCCCTTCCGGTTGTTAGGATTGGTTGTCTCTTTATCTTCAAGACAATTGAAGGGAGAAACTGCTGGAGTTTTTTCAGTCCATTGTGATGAACTTGATGATGTCGCATCACAAAAAGTATAGGTGTCAGTTTTATCATTTAAGCAAGAAGTTGCAGCATTTTCTTTAAAAGGAAATATAAATTTTTCTCGTTTCCAAGGGTCTACAAAGAGTTTTATAACAACTGTGTCTTCAGACATTATTTTTTTATATAACTTTAGCACTTAGTTTAAGTTTTATTTAATCCATTTGTCAATTTTTTATCTTTAAGGAGTCTAAATCATTGTCGTATGCTTTTTTAAAATCTGTAAAAAATGATTCAGATTTTTTGATAACATCATCTCTTTCTTTTTTCTCGTAATTGTTTTTTATAAAATCATTCATCAGTATCTTAAACTTTTTCTTGATTTGATGAATTTCACCTAAGCTCATTTTTATAAAAACCCATAAAAATGAGCTGGTCTTTTATATTGGTCTTTGTAATTCTCTCTTTATTCACTGTGTTTGCACTAGATTTGATGTTGCGCATTAAACGAGATTTAGAGACATTATTGACTATGAGCAAGAATAAACATAAAAAATAAGTCTAAGTGTTATAAATATCTAAATGATTCTGAAGTCCTGTATATGTTGACATATCTTGATCAACTTCGTTGGAATCTGACACTGATTTTGTTGTTTCCGGTCTTTCTTTAATATAATCCATGATTTCACCATCAGATAATGCAAAATTGAAATATTTTAGGTCTGCCATTTTGCAATCCGGGATGCTTCCATCAGGAAATACATAAAAGTTTCCACGGTTTTGTTTGAGCAGACCAGGTATTTCTGCAACATGATATATTATACCATTAACATAAAAACGTATTAAAATACCTCTTTGATAATCATTGATGGAAGAGTTGTCTTGAAAAGTGATTGTGATGTTTACCCATTTATTGGTAAATAAAGATAAAAGGTTATTTCTTTTAAGACTATTTGTGTCTTCTTTGCGTTTGATACTCACCTTTTCATGCATATTGTCGAAGGTGTTAAAAGTAATATCAAAATCCATTGGGTGTTCTCCAAAAGATACTTGTGGGCACATAACTACTCGTTCTGTATGCACTTGAGAGCTTGAAGGTCTGTAAATATCTTTCAGAGGGTCATATACTTGTTCAATGGCATTGTAAGTATATTGTTTTTTATCACCTTTTAAGAACAAGGATTTGTTTGTTGCAGCACGTGGATCTTTAACAAATAGCCAAAACCCATAAGAAAATTGTGTACCTCCTTGTAAATTCACACTGGGATTAATGGGCATGTAATGTTTTAGAAAAGGTAATGTGGTATTAAAAGTGTTTTTTTCTGATCTTGCAGAGGTTTCATTACTGTTTAACACACCATCCAAAATAACAACTTGTTGTTTTTTTTCGGTTGCCAATTCACTAGATACCAAGGCTTTGATTTTCATGGCCTGTAAAAAAGCCACATAAATAACAAAAGCAGCAATAATACCTACAATTACCTGTATAACAATATTCGTTATTTCGTTCATTTTTTTACTTATGCTAACTTATAAAATGGGTTTCTCATGCCATACTGTTGCACACCAAACCATTTGAGCCAGCTTGACTGCATAGGACCACGATTATAATTGTTTCTTAAAGTTTTTTGTCCCAATATGTGATTATAATACCTAAAATTAGCAATATAACCTTTAGCTACTCGCACAGGATCACTGATGTATATATTTCCGTCATTCACTTTAATCATTGCATCTCCTATTTGCATTGACATTTCAGCAGTATTGGCTACTGAATGAATACCTGCATCCAAATAAAGCATTAACTCATTGTCTTTTATCATTACAGTAATTTGAGTCCATTTTTGTAAAGGAATCGTTTCAATATAGGTTGTAAGGAAGCCTGGATTTACGGCAGGTGGAGAAAATACTTCTTCTAATGTGTATTCTGATTTTTTCAAAGCATTTGTAGACACTGCCACTAACAGCCTGTTAACATTTTTGTCAAGACAAACAATAGGTCCGGAATCTTTAGATACAAGACCACTGCTGTTATCAACCGAGTCTCGAATAAATACTACTTTATATCCACTACTTACTTCATAGTTATCCGAAAGATATAACCAAAAATCGTAAGTCTGGTCATTTCCATTCTGTGAAATTGGAAGTTTCTTTGATGGCACTATAATTGATCCTCTATCTCGATCATCCAGACTCTGATATGCTGCGCTGAAAACCTTTCTACTTTTTTTTGTGGCATTTTTAATCTGATTAATAACAACAACTGTAATCAACACCCCAATTACTACTACAATAGCAATAATGCCTATTTTTAATTTGTTATCCATTAGTGTGCTTTTTTGAAGTGTAGGCACAAAATTACTTACTCGCTAATTCTGAAAAATCTACAAATCGTTCCATAAGTGTTGTTAACCAAATATAACATTTATCTAAACTGCATGTGTCAACATACATAGCTCCCATAAAAGCTTCAAACACATCTTCTAATATATTTTTACTAAGTGTTTTTTTGGCATGCAATTGCTGAGATATTATTATAAACTCAGGGATTTGAGTCTTAGAGCAAAGATGTGCTAACATTTGTCCATTTACAAGCTTGCTTCTTAGATTAGATAAAACACCTTGATTATCTTTGTCAGGATAACGTTCAAAAAGATACATGCTGACGACTGACCCCAATATGCTATCTCCAAGAAACTCTAATCGTTCATATGACTCTTCTTGCAATGGAAGACAATTATCTGGTCGCTTTCTGTTGCCATTTATCACATTTTGATTCTTCATTATGCAATATGATTTGTGTACCATGGCTGTACGATAAAGATTCAGGTCTTGAGGTTTGGTTCCATACAGACCAAACTCTCTAAAAATGCAACTCACATCCTCTTCTGTTATAACTTTATTCAAAGATGAGTAAGGTATTTTTCTCTGATCTTCTTCTATGTTTTCTGTTGATGTGTACATGTTTCTTTATCAGTTTTTATTCTTTGGTTTCGGTTTCTTGTTTGTCAAAACCACAGATAATTAATTTGATTTTTCTAGCCAATACCTGTCCAACTCCTTTTACTTTTGATATTTCTTCTGTAGAACACTTACATAAATCATATATATTATTCACTTTGAGTGTATCTATTATGTCATATGCTTTTCTTGTTCCAATACCCTCTATACAAGTAAGTTGTAAGACAAAAGCACTTATATTTTCACTTTTTTTGGGTGTTATTTTTTCTTTGTAAATACTGTCCATATGTGTAGTCATGGAAGGTGCATAATTATATGAACGTTGAAACATTTCACTGTCCTTATTTATGCGCTGAAATATATCCCACATCAACTCCCATGTTTCTTCCTGGGTTTTTGAAAAAAAGAAAGAAATTTGATCTCTTAAAATACTATTTATCAAAGCACCATTTAGTAATTTGTCTCTTGTATCAAATGGACCAGCACCTTCTAATATGTAACATGTTCTAGTTTTAGGATGTTCCTTACGAAAACATAACAATCGGTCTTTTTGCTCTCTGTATCTTCCATCTATAATAGAAGCTTTCAAATCAGCTACTGTTTTACGTTCCACAATAAGATAAGGATGTAAATTATCATCACATACTTGAAAATCTCCTAAGTCCAGGGCTTTTACTTGTACAAGTGATTTGTCAATATCTGCATATGCTTTTACAAATGCTTTTTCCCGACAATCTATGATTAATTTCATTGTATTATTTTTCTTATCTTGTCCCCCAGCTTTATGTCCTTACAATCAAGCTCATTCAATTCTTTGTTGAAAAGAGACGTGTTTATAATATTAGCTTTATGTTCAGGACTTAATTTATTAAGTGCTTTGGCTCCGGTGAATAGTCCACAATAGTTTTTGTCAAATGTGTCCGGAAATACCTTTTCCATGCACCAACGATTGTAATTAGGAATCTCACGGGTAATAACTTCTGCCAGTTCTTCATCAAATGATTTGAAAGTTCCAAATAAAGCATTATTACGGTAGAATGAATTAAATGTGGACATAATGTCTTCAATTAAATTAGGATTATAGTATATTACAGAAAACTGTTTACTAGGGTCGACATGAATAAGACGCAGCTCGGTGGTTCTTTGAGGACCAAAACTCTGCAACTGCAAAGATCCTTGTAAATACAGAAAACCTTTTTTTTCTTTATCTTTAACAATTGGAAGACCTTTGGACATTTCATTGTACATATCGTAAATCTCTTGTTTCTTAGATTCGTCCAAGTATGGAATTCTAAATTTCACCATATAAGCATCACTTTGGATATCCATGATCCATTTCATTTGATTTTTCATGTCATTTACAATACTCAAATTGTCTGTGTCTTTACGTATGTCAGACACAAATAGTAGATATTTTCGTTTACTCATAGGGAATAAAGTGTTCTTAATCACTTCGCATGTTTCATCACTAAACCAATCGATTATTCCTACCATTGGTGTGGTTACCTTTAAAATATCATGACTTAAACTATTAAACAAGGTAATTTTCTTTTTCATCATAGAAGGAATGAGATCTTTTAAACTTTTATCCTTGTCAAACATGATAATTTTGATGTTAGGATAAAAACACGCCACACTAGAAGCAGCTATACTTGAAGCTCCAGGATATACTAGATAAACATCTTCATCTTTGCAATTCAATTCAGAAATTGATTTATTTACAAAATCTAATAGTCCATAAGCAAGCTTTCGCTGTCCCGTGTGACAGTTCAAAATGCTCATCCATTTTAAGTTGTCATTACTACTAATAGTTTCATAATCAAGAGGAGGTGTATTTTCGAAAAAGTTTTCTAAATCATTGAAAGTTCTTGGAATATCTAAAGGTTTTTCATATGTTTTTAAGACATTTCTAAGATGCATTCTTACATTAGAATTCTTGTTGTTAATCATCATATTTTTCAAATATTCCATAGTCATTTTTGATTATTATTTTGTGAAAGTAAGTACTTACTTTTCTATATTCATTTTCAATTTTTTATATATTTTTTCATATATTCAAAAATAATAAGTAATAAAAATAAATGAGTGATTGGGCACCCGTTCATTATAGTAATTTCTCAACATGGCTAAAAATAAATTCTTTCTTAAAAGCCCGTGAAGTACATCCAGAAGAAAAAGATAAATGTCATCTATTACCTCATCAACAATTTGTTCGTCGTTTTTTTGGTAATCCAAGTTCTCCATATAGAGGAATATTATTATATCATGATATGGGCACTGGAAAAACAATAACTTCAATCAGTGCTGCTGAAGCTTTAAAATCGAAACAAGATATAGTTCTGTTTTTAAAAGCATCTTTGGAGGAAAATTTTTTAAAAGAAATAGTTAAATGTGGAAAACTTCCTCCAAATAAATATACATTTCTTCACTACAATGGGCTTAATATAAACACAATAAGAAAACTAGGAGGTCCCTCATTTTTCGATAACAAAGTTATTATCATAGATGAAGTTCATAACTTTATCTCTTATGTTAAAAATGGCAAAAGAGTAAAGAGTTTTTTATACGATATTTTATTAAATGCAAAAAATATTAAGCTTATCTGTTTATCAGGCACTCCTTTGCAAAATGATGTAGGAGAACTAGCTATTTTGGCAAATTTACTAAGAGGTTCAATAAAAGAACATGTATTTCAAGGAAAAATAGAAAAGGTATCAAATTTAAATCAATTTTTAGATGAACATCCACATATAGATGAATTCAAATTAGAAAGCGTTATTAACAAATTAAAAGTTGTACTAACTCCTTCTGGATTCAAAAAAGATAAAAACAAACAAGTTTTGGTAAAAAGTGATATTACTGATGATAAAGTAATTGATGAAATAAAATCATTTTTTGTTAGGACAAACAATAATAATAGAAAACAAATTGCATTTACATATCAAATTCAAACAAATACGCTATTCTCTAGAGACATTAATGATTTTAATGATATGTTTGTGGACAAAGAAAAGGAAACTATAAAAAATGAAAAATTATTAGAGCGTAAATTACAAGGTCTTATTTCATTTTATAAAAATGAAGCTCAAGATTTGTTTCCAGATATGTCAAAACCTATTATTGTAAAGGTTGCTATGTCACCTCTGGCATTTGAAAAATACAAAATAATTAGAGACAATGAACGTATTCAAGAAAGACGAAATTTACAAAAAATGTTTATTAACTCCAGTGATGACTCTAAACAAAATCAGACTTACAAAGCATATTCTAGAGCATTAGGATTATTTACATTTCCAGAAGAAATCCCTAAAGTTTATCCTTCCAATTTGTCAGATACATCTGAATCATTGCATATCGAACGAGAAAAAATGATGAAAAAATTGGAAATGAATGCTGATAAATATTTGACAGGAAAAGGTCTTAAAACATATGGACCAAAATACAGCGCATTTCTACAAATGTTAAAAAAGAGCCCTGGTCCCGCCATGGCTTACTCTTATCTAACTGAAATTGAAGGTCTTGGGATAATGCAACTTGTTCTTAGGGCTAATGGTTACTCCAAATTTGAAAATATTGCAAATAAATCGGAAAAATATGCCATCTTGACTTCGGACAAAGGAAAAAATGATATAATTTTAAATGTTTTCAACCATGAAGATAACAAATATGGTGATATTATTCGTGTCTTATTAATATCTCAGAAAGGAGCAGAAGGTATGTCTCTTAGAAATGTAAGACAAGTTCACATTATGGAACCCTACTGGAATCAAGTGCGTAATAAACAAGTTATAGGTCGTGCATCTCGTATGGATTCACATTCCACTTTGCCACCAGAAGAAAGAAATGTAAAAGTATTTATCTATATTAGCGTACTTGGTAATCAGGAGCTAAGAGAAGATAAGAACATGACATCTGATGAAGTTATTTTGAACATCGCTGAAAGAAAAGGACGTCTGATAGGACAAATGCAAGACATTATGAAAAAAAGTGCTTTAGATTGTCCTTTATATAGACAAGATTGTTCAGAAGTAAATGACAATAATCGTCTTATTTATGATTTGATAAAAAAGAAAGAAAATTAATAAAAAAATATATATATATATTAATAAACCAATTTTCTTTAAAATGGTGTATTTACATAGTCGTCATTTGTAGACTTGGAGGAGTAATAGGTACAAGTTGTTTTATTTTAAAACTGACGATAGGTTGAATACTTCCATTAATGAGAGCTCCTGTAGGTGTAGGACTGTTTTGATAATCAAATGATTGTGTTTCGGTTTCCTTAATTAAGTTCACTAACTCTGTGTCTACCTCAAACTTACCAGTTTTGGTATTAATACGTCCTGGGGCTTGAATCAAAAATCCTCTTGTTTGGTTATCTGGGGTTATAGATGATTGTTTTTTTACTTCATGTCCCTCTTTTCGATTTATGAAACTCATTATCCGGTCATATGTCAGCTGATTGTCAATATATTCATGATAAGCAGAATCAGTTTCTGAGCTGTAAAATGGATACAACACGTTCTTGAAATATACTATGTGACCTAACTGAAAATCATCTTTATCTGTAAACTGAGTAATTATGACACGAATTAAGTGCTCAGGTGTGTCGTCATATTCTAATCTCCATAACCTATGATTATCCATTTCATAATTAAACAAATAATTGTTAGGACGAGTGATTTCAATAGACATTTTGGGTAAACTGGAAAGAGGTTTATCAAACACTTGGTTTTCTCTATCATGAATAGAACGCATAATAATACAATTATCTACTTTTTTATCAAACAAAAAGGTAGCAAATGAAGTCTTATTTGCTTCATTCAATCCATCTGTTTTTACATCCATGAACTCTCCGATCTTTACAATCAAATAAGGTGTAACAAGTTCATTTTTCTTTGGAGTAAGTATCAGTTTGGTTAACTCTATCTCAGTTATATTACGATAACTGTGAAAAAATGATGTAACATCTACTGCAAATTTATACCGCAAAGGGTTACTTACCCAATTTCTGTCATAACCATTTATTGTTATATAGTGTGTTTGATCCTTCATTGTTGGTTGAGGAAGTAGATATTGAGGCATTTCTACACCAGGAGGATGAAATGAACCTGTTTCATTTTCAGGAGCAGCAACAGATGAAGAAGGAGGTCGAATAGTGTTTAATTCATTTAAAACCTGGGATACTAAATTTTCATTTTCAAACAAATCTATATCATTTTTTGGATGAGATAACTTTTTGGTGTAAAAAGCATAAAATTTCTGAAGAGTATATTCATTTAATTGTTTTAAAGAGCCAACTGCAGGGGGATCATTTGCAATTTGCTTCATAGTGTCAAAGAGTAAACGACTGGGATTAGTACTTGTTTGAATAGCTAAGTCTTTAAGAGAAAGACTGTCTCTTTGCAATAAAGCATTTTCGAATACCACTAAATTTTTTTTAATATTTTCGATATTAAGATATCCTGCCATGTTCATTTTACACAATCCTCACAAAAAATCTTTATTTAATAAACATGCAGACTCGTAAAATCGGAAAAATCCAGATCTCACAGCCACTCAATAGTAGGGAGGGCCCCACACTATTGAGTAGCTCCTAACCGGCACTGTCGGGCACCGGGGTATAGACAGATCATCCACACCTTTTCGTTTGATAACGAATAAATATATTTCTCGCTCCATGAATATCCCTATCCCCACAACCACAT
>Ga0306901_1000096_pt1 | contig 43978 bp, 62 predicted proteins | sample AntRauMFilla3767_FD_190431 | JGI IMG/M metagenome (GOLD analysis project Ga0306901, IMG submission 190431) | Saline lake microbial communities from Rauer Islands, Antarctica - Metagenome Filla 3 #767 (v2) (version 2) | ecosystem: Environmental > Aquatic > Non-marine Saline and Alkaline > Saline ... | reverse complement strand
ATCATCGATACCACGCACCTAAAACGTGTACGCCGTTTCAACAGATAACCCACTGACCGTCAGTCCCGCAATCCAAGACCCAGACCCTACGCGAGACTCATAAGAATCAGCTCCTTTACCGTCCGTGATGGTCGCTGTAATACTGGTGCTTGTTGTGCTTGTAGTGAACTCGGGTGCAGCAGGCCCAGAAGGCCTACTCCCATCCCTCTGCCCAGTCACCGTGCGTATAGACCCATCACTTGCTTTGATGACCGCTGGTGTTAAGTCTGAGGCTTTCCATTGAGCTGGTGCTGGCATTACGCTGCCTCCACTGTGAATGATGAATGATTCATATATTAATTATCCTGTCCAAAAGCAATGACCGTCATTAGATAGTGAGTAGCTCCAGTTATTGAGGATGGAGTACCTCGAACCGATTCAAGTGACGATCCCTGTTCGGCATAGTCACTTGAATTAGACGCCGTTAGTGGTGAACCGAATATTTCGAAGTATCCAGAAGCACCGACTGGCATCCCAGTGACCGAGATCGTTCCGCCGGTCGCAGTCACTTCATTGTCATAATCAGCACTATCAAAAAATTTAAAAGATGCAAACACATGCGGACGGTCGGAACGAACCCCTACAGTAAGAGCGTCTCCAACAGCACCCCTAGCAGTTTGGATATCATCAATAGCACTATTACTAACAGCGCGAACCAAGCCACGAAAGAATATAGTGAAGTATTCCAGTGGGGTCTGGTTGTTCGGCAGTTCCAAATCGGTATCAGTGATCTTCTGTAAAAGATCGGATCCGGCGGTATTATCCTCAATATAATCCAAATACTTGATGTCAAAAGCTTCAAGCTGATCTTTGAAAATAACAAGCATGTCACCGTCCACACTTGCACCGAGACTAACGTACTCGCGGGCCTGGTTGTTTGCTCTTGTAGAAGAGAATGAAATGGGCATTCTAAGTGACCTTTGTTGTTTACATTTCTATTTAGTCCGCTGGGGTTTTTGTGTGGTTCTATCCAGAACACTGCTCACGAAATCTCATTCAACGAGACTTATCAAGAAATCTGGAAGGGTACCGGACATGATGAAATAGATAACGCCCAAAGCAATGATGGCTCCAACCGCACGTTGCCCCCATTTATCAAAGGTACTGGTTAGGGCGTGAAAAGCCTCGTTGGTCTCTTTCAATGACGTATTCATCATACCGTACTCAATATTACTTCGTTCGGCCTGGGCAGCCAATATCTTATGGACTTCCGCTATGTCCTGGTTGGTCTTCAGGGTTTGCTCGCTGTGACGTATGGCTATGTCACTCATATCTTTATGATGGGCCATGAACATCTCTTTTAACTGCTCACGAAATTCTCGCTGCTCTTCTTTTAGAATTTCTACATCCAACTCTACTTTGACGATTCGTCTGTCAACGGCCCGACGTTCCTGGGTACCGCCACCAGGGGTTGTATTATCTTCGTTTACGGCCAAAACAGACTCCTTAGTTTATACACTAGGGGTATTTATCAGTTAAGCGGGAATTAAGAAGAGGATGGTAGTTCAGGGGATGTCAAAGGATCCATGTCCTTTCCACGCTGCTTCAATTAACTCATCTAATTTCATTCTGTGAACACCTTTTCACTTAGTAGATCTTTCTTCGGTGATGGTGATGGTATGTCACTCAACCCGTTACTGGTTGGATGCTTGTGGTTTGCTAACCACTCCAGAAGCTTTGCCCCGAGTGCTAATGGTTCTTCCGCATTGATGCCGAGATTGATCAACTCTGCTTCAAATTCAATCAATGTATCTGCCTGTACTTTTTTCTCACCAATCACCACTTGTGTCACCCCGTCGGGGGTGTACTCGATGTAACTTCCACTCGGATGGCTTGTCTTTATTCTGACGTTATCCTCAGTATCATCAAACTCGATTATGATCCCACCTTTAGTCTTGATCACTCGGTTATTGGGATAGTTTTCCTGGCTTTCTTCCGGGACATCCGGTGAGCCCTCCCCATTCATCGCTGGAGCACCCGCAAAGTATGCAGGGAGCCGATGGTCGCCCCCTTCAAAAAAACACCACACATGTGTTTCTATGTTGGGTATAAACGAACTGCCGATTCCCTGAAGTCCTCCCATGAATGGGTCGCAAAAAGTAGCCCATGGAAGATCATCATCCAGCAACTCATCGTATACACCGAAAATCCTGATTTTACAGCGACCATTGAACATCGGATCGTTGTTATCAATCACAATCCCGCGATAGTTTCCAAGGAACTTCTCGGCACTGTTTCTTGTCTGCCTTGATTCGTTCGGATTCAAAGTGATTTTCCCCTTGATGATGCGATGAGCGTATTTACTTCGGCACCATTGACGCCTTGCCTGGACAATTTAAGGATCGTCTGTGCGTTATTGGTATTCAAGTTAACGATAATCTTCTTTTCCGAAACCGTATAGAACCCAGAAAAGTTCTCGTTGAATATGATTTTAGAGTTCTCCTGGGATAAGGGTATCTGAACTTCCACTACTTCACCCATCTGTATATCAGAGACTCCATCGATCAACGCTTTCACTTTTTGTATAGAATTAACCGCGTTGCTGTTAAGGTTCGCAGCCAGGCCAACATCATCCATCGCGCTGTGGGAATAAATTCGACGATCGCCGATCTCGTGCTCTTCAGAAACGAATGCCCAGTCCGATAATTGCGGTTCTGCTGACTCGGAGAACTTTGCCGTATCTCCTACCACATACTTCTTATTCATGTAATCGTAATGGGACGGAATAACACCCCCAGCTCCTTGTACCATCATAGGCATGTAGTTCTGCTCGACTTCTAACTTTATGGCCCGTCTCAAGGAAGTCTCCAGTGAGTTTGGCGCTTTCTGAACCATCGTCAGGGTCTTAACACCCCGTGCTTCGGAGACATTGATCCCGGAGTTTTTGGATTTAACCAGATCACCTGAAGACATGAAGAAGAATCCGTCGTCCACAGTAGAACAAAAATCAAAATGCCCCGTGCGTAGACTTTGATTGGCCACACATCGCTTCTTGATCCAATTGAGCATTTGGTAGTTTGTCCAGTACGGCTGGATGACATTCGGAATCACTTCCTTAGTGGGAGTAACGTTGATCTGCTGGTACCCAATCTCTTCGGCGATCTCTTTTACAATGTCAGAGTACTTTTTGTCCCGCCAGGATTTATTTTTTCTGGTGAGATACATGTCAGGCCAATGGTAGCTCACCAAATCGATGGTGTATATCTGATTGTCGTTTCTACTTTCTGTGGCATTCATGGAGTTGATGTGTGATGGTAACAGCCGGTACCGCTGATTTGCGGTGTCATTGTTTGAGATATACAGATAGAACTCAAACACTCCCTCGATTATCTTATGATTAATCAGATCACCGAAAGTATCCATGAGTGCTATAGAAACCAGGGGGGTACCAGATCCCATCGTTTCGATTACAGTAACCCCCATGACTTTGTAGCTTGCAATGAAGCTCTGATTTTTTTTATCAGTCGTTAGCCTTATATAGAACCCGCCAAGGCCATCGATCGCACCTTTCTTGTTCTGCTCGATTAGGGTGATCTCAGACATGGATTATCTCACAACAGAATTGGCGTTGAAGAATGAGTAATATTCTCCCAGATCAGGTATAAGCAATTCTTTACCCACAACGATCTCGTCAAAAGGATCCATTATGTTGTTGTAATCACAGATCAACCAACCAAGATCAAATGTGTTGTAAAACCGATAGGATATGAGATCTATACGAAATTGCAAAGTTTGATTTACCACAAACTTCTCGGTATAAGTTATATCCATATCAATAATTGCCGTGTTGATGTAGTCGAGCTCAGAGTTCCCATCAACCGAGTTCTTACTGTACAGAAATCTGCGTTCATTAAGCATTATGTGACCCTCTGATAACTTTCAAACATATCAAATATATCAGACCATAATGGATTACGTTGAATTTTTATCGTCAACGCACACGTTGCTTGCATCGGCAAAAACTGATTGTCCAGGATGTTGGAAAATGAGGGCGATGCTGTAGAGATGTATGCGGAATCAATAGTCATCACATTCCCGAACTTTATTTGGCATGGCTGTGGGCCTTTGATGATTTTGATTTCACTTGCAATTCCTCCAGCGGCAGAACTGTCAATTTGTTCAATCCACTTGCTGGCTGTTTCAGTAAAAAAGTTGGACGAAGATTCCTTAAGTTGGGCATTAAGATCACTCAAGCCTTTTTCGGTACCGACCGCCATCATCATCAGTGATATGATGGGAGCCATTACTTCCTGTTCAGCAGAATAGAATGCATTGAACTCCAATTCCACCGACATCTCTGTGGGTTCCGGTCCGCTGTAATAGACGGATGTTACCCTGGCACCGATCTTCCGACTTACCTGCAACGTAGCAGCAACTTTCTCTACCGTAGAATTGGATGACACGTTGGCGTTGAAGGGATCTGTGAAAACAGACCCAACAGAGATGCCAAAGTTTTCGGGTAGTGCGGCTTTGATGGATCTTATTGTCCCCCCAAGACCCCCATCGTCTCCCCGTTCGTATTGTGTGATGATCATCTTTTGACGATCATCTAACGCATTAAGCCATTCAGCCATTACTCGCCCATCCCCAATATTGTCCACGAAGTATTGAAATCTGGAATTACCTGTCCAGCGCCATTCGACGAATCTGGCCGATTCTTCAAAGCGTCGACCATTTTAGTTACCTCTGCCTTTGTCAATTCTGCTGTGGAGTTTGCCCGTTCCAGTATTTTTACTATTGATGCATCAATATTTAGAGTCTCTTGCAATATCCTTTGGTATTCCGCCTGGCTTGCTTCCGCCGCATCCTGCCATGCTTTTTGGCTGTACCGTAAGGCAACCTCCTTATAATCTCGGGAACCAACTTCGTTGACATTATCCACCGAATTCGCATTATTTGTCGGTGTATCCGGAGATGTCACTGGTGCAAATGCACTATCAGCCGAGCTTCCTTGATCGCCCATATTCGGAGTTGCTTCACTGGGCGAATTATTCATCAGCTTCGACCACCAGGATTCTTCAGGACGACGAATATTTCTTGAGTCTACATCAGTAATGGATCTTCCAGGAGCTACATTCGGGCGATCACGCCCATCCCTCATCATATCCAACAAGTTTGCCGACGGCATTCTGGGGTCTTTCATTGGGATGGTGATTTCAGTTTCATTACTACGATCGGAACCTGGATTGACTGGATTGAAATCCAGATTTTCAGACATCCATCGCGTGTAGAACGCCTCGGCCCGATCCCTGTTATTATTTACTGCCCGTGACCCGGCACCCGGCATACTTGAGTATAACGAGTTATCCTCGGCGGTAACCCTCCACCACTCCGGATCTTGATTATCTCTCTCCGCTGGACCGAAAATTCCGCCCGGTGCAAACAACGAAGAGGTTTTATCTTTTATACCACCCCAAATACGTCCGAGTACGGTAAGCGAAAAATCTCCAATGCCCGCCAGCAGGTTACCAAAGAGACTGAACATTGCAGGACTGAACTCTTCTATGTACCATTCAGCCGTTTTCCATATTAATCCGCCGAGTGCTGGTATACCAGCCGTGACTCCATTGAGTAAAGTAGTACCTACTAAGCCGGATACATCAGACACGGAATCCACAAACAGGTTACCGAATCTTTTAGCTCCACCGATGGCAAAATCTTTGGTAGCATCCGTGACCCATTGGAAGGCAGAAGAAGAAGCACTTTTAGTGGTATCCCATACATCAGACATTAACGGACCTGCATAAGCCGCAGTCATATCCCATACAGATCCCATAACGTTAAATGCGCTTTTTACAAACCGTCCGGCACCGGTTTTAGATTGATCATCGATATCTTCTGACAATGTTTCATATACACTGTCACTTAGCAGTCCACCGATCATCTCACCGAGATTTTCGCCAACGATAAACCCGGCGGTGCCCCCGAGAATACCACCAACGACGGTTCCAACGGGACCAGCAAAACTTCCAGCCATCGCGCCACCTTTAGCTCCTGCGACCCCGCCGACAATACTTCCGCCCAACTGGATGTTATCCTCGGCAGAATTCTGTGTAGCCCCGTACAGACCGACTGCTGCCGCTGCGGTGGCTAACCACGGTAACCGTATCCGGCCAAGAGCACCAAACATATCGCGGAACCCAGTCATTAGCCTTGTGAGCAGACCAACCCGTGGTCCTCCTCCCCTACCCCCGCCTAAACTACGCATAAGCCACCCGGTGATGCCAGCCGATGCTGCACCTGCACCAAACCCACCGACAGATCCTCCACCTCCACCATTACTCAACAGCTCTCTCATTTGGTCGGTTAGTTTTGGCAGCTCTTCCTGCATTACCAGAAACTGTTCCTTAAGAACTTCGACCATGGTCTTTTCACGACCAACCGATTCGGAGGTATCGCGATCGAATGAGAAATCCAGATCGGGATTAATATCTATCAGTGGCACATCATTAGCGATACTGAACAGCGGGTCCGCAATTCCGTGATGGATTGCACCAATGATGCCCGATTCAACCCCACTAAGCCTTCCGTTAATAGATTCACTTAGGTAGAGGGCATTTTCCCAGTCATCGGATGTTTGGGTTTGTATCGCCGCCAGTAACGTTTCGCCTCTTGTTTTTTCTGCAACTTCGCTATGATTCTGAAATGTTATGTCCTGGTAGACTCCAGAAGAGATCCGTTCAAGGAAACTGAGTTGTTCTCCGTTCGCTTTTTTTCGATCCGCTTCTGCTGCTTTATCTCGACCAATCCCAAAACCGGTGGCCAATTTTAAGAACCCTCTACCTATTGCCTGTGGCTCGAAGATGCTTTCAAAAAATCCGCGATCTCGATCCAACTTACCCGTTCGCATGAAATTAGTCTGCTCCAATATCGCATTGACCACAGACATACCCTCTCGGCGTCTTGATACAAACAATTTTTCGAAGATATTACCAATGAACCCTTGGGGGCGGACGAATAAGCTAGTTGAATCCTGAATTTTTTGAAGCGAAACGAGCGCCCTACCAAACAGAGATTGAAATTCGAAGTCGCGTTTGAATTGTTGGGTGCGCTCGTGCTCACTGATATCTACCAATACGTTGGACAGTGGTGCAATAAAGTCAGCCCTGGCGTTCTCTACGGTTACCGTAAATACGCTCGATCTCATTTGGTCGATCAGTGGCTCAAACGCTTCGTCGTCAGATTCGGACAGTATGGTAGAGACTGTTTGTTCTCCACGACTTGACACTGAACTATTGCCGCTCTTTTCCGATTTCTTTTCAGAAAATGCGGATTCTACGCCAGATGAACCGGCTCTCACGTCGGAGTTCTTTGACGCCTGACCAAAATCATCGGAAGAATTTTTATAAATCCCCCCAATCGATCTTTTTTCATCGTCATCAAATGATATCATCGATTAGACCTACCTCTGTCGTCTCTACTTCTGTCGGATGTATTTTGATCTGGCATAGGCGCTCCAATCTTCAGGAACACCGTTTGCAATGCCAAACGGAAATAGGGAATGTCTTTCTGGATCAACTGCATGGACTTAACATCATATACATAGAAACCAGCTTTCTGTTTTGATACAGAGAACTTCTTGAGAAGATTACTCGAATCATATAGGTCGAGCTCCTGGACATACCACACTTCCATATCAATACTGCCCAAAGAGAATCCTGTCACGAAATCAGCACGAACATCGACCCCATGTAACCTACCACGGACTCTTGACGGCAATCCGATAACTGACTTTGTATTCACCGGGGTTTGGATATTTGCCTTACGCGAACGCAGAAATGGAAACATCTTCACTGCCAGTCGTTTGAATACGGACGGGCTGGTGTTGAATTTCGTTTTATCATACTGCTCTACACTGCCGATAATATCAGAGCTCAACATTTGCTTCGTCATGCTGTTATCGGCCTGGCTCATGGCAACAACTGATCGCTGGTTTGCTTCTCTGCTGTACAACGGATTGTTGCTCGCGTCGGTGAGTTCGTCGCCAGAGACAATAGACTCCTCCAGCTCGATTATCTTGGCTTCGGAAAAACTGGACGATATCCCATTACTCCAATTACCCATTTTGTCGTTAACTGCTCTACGGTCTTTCGCCGCCATATTTTTCTTTCTAGTAGATGTCTCTTTGTTGTCTTTACGAGAAGCGAAGGCACCTTCTGAATCATTATACGATCCGTCCAATGTACCGGCAATTCGCTGACGCAGATCGGCATCTTCTGCACCGGCACCGGCACCGGCACTCCCAGAAGGTGCCGCCTGAGAGGTATAAGAGCTTTCATCTTCTGGTACTTTGAAGTTGTTAGCCTTAAATTCCTTCCATGCTTGGCTGGACTTCGCCTGTTGGTTGATCTCGTCTTCAGCACGTTTGTTGTCGGCCCGAGTTTTCTTTTCTTCTTTTTCTGCTTTTTTCACTACTTCGGCATCGGCCTGGAATGCTTTCTGGTCGAGCGTATGGGTAAATGCTTTATCTACAGACCCGCGTACCTGCCGGATGTACGTAGAATCCATGTCAGATACCTTAGCGATGATAGTAAACATCCCACTAATAGCCTGGCGTACTGTGGGTGCAGAATCAAGTACGGGATTGCCGTTCTTATCATGAACCGAGAACGAGCTGTTGTAGGTGTTATACCAAACCTCATAGGTAGTACTTTGATCCATGGAATATCCCATCACGAAATGCTTCTCCCACCGAGTACCGAGATGAGAAAGATCCAAAATCTTGGATGATGGATTGGGCGGAACAGACTGCTGGCGACGTCTCCATACAGCCCACCAGGCATACCAATTACGTGAAGGTATTTTTGTTTTATTCGTATAGAATTTACCGGGAAACAATTCGGCATCATTGATCTTCTTGATCCGAGTATCTTCTTTGGCTGACCGGTTACCGGGATTTATTTTCTCTCCCCGTTTAGCTTCGCGGCCCTCTTTTGTTGATAGCTCTTCAATCCGCCATTCCAGACGCTCTTGTTGATCCCTAAAAGAAGAACCCATATCACTTTTAAACTTCTTGAAGTGGGTTACTGCGCGGGTGATCGCTTTTGATTTATCTTTAGGTGGGTCGATTTTCTCCGGATGGAGGGCATCGTACATGTCTGCATAGGAAGGAAACCGTATAGGATCATCCCATACAGTTCGAAAAATGGTATATTCGATACCGTGACCGTACCGATCGGGATCGGTTTCGCCTTCGACTACGTGAATTATGTCGCCAAAAAGCTCTGCATGTTGGGATTCTGAAAGCATGTTAGAGCTCTTGGCAATATCTCCAACCGCTTTCAGAGCGTATTTCTGGAAGTGTTCAATAACGAGTTTCATCCGATGTCCTCAATAAGTTACATCCCTATTTAGTTTCACATCAACCTCTGGGGTATAAGGATCGGATCTTTATTGTTTACATCCTTACCGAGCTCTTCCATATAGTAGCGCATAATAACCATCGGCATCTTACGCGCATCCTCTATCCCGATCTTGAGAAACTTACTGAGCGTGTAGTAGTTCCTCAAAATCTGTTTGTAACTCAGGGGCGATAACGTCCTGGGGGTGAAAGGGTATATAGGTATTAGTGACCCCCTCACACTTTGAACAAACATGATCGTATTGGGTATCCATACCAAATCTGAAGTGACTATGAAATGCCTTGATGGTCTGCATCTCTTTCGCACTAGCGTTTTCCTTCATCCACCGGACTCGTTCCGAGATATCCATGGGTTGCTTGAAGTTGATAGCAAAACACATCATCACGAAATCCTTTGTATCACCGGAATCCGGATGGTCAATAAAGAACTTCTCGCAGTTGTTTTCATCACGAATGCAACTGTAACGAAGGAAGATCTCCTTATTCTTCTTCTTGATAACCAACTTGAAGTCTTTCTTGTAGCTTTCTTTGATATCATCCACCTGGATTTGGGTCATATCAACCGTGACCTCTTCCTTGGCGCTGCATTTGGAGCAAGTAACATCAAATGTTTTTTTGCTACCATAGGTGTTGGCCCAGATATAGCTGATGATGTAATCCCGATCATGCAATGAAATCTCGTCAAAGTGTTCTGGCGCGTTGCAGATCGACTTCAGTACCTTGTTAACAGTACGATGGAAATTCTTCGCTGTAGACGTTTTGAGGATCTCTTCATCACCCGCCATGATCTCCCGGTAGGTAACTTCGCCTGGGTACCCAAGCATTCCCTTACTGGGGAGGTCGATGATGTTACCCATGGAGTTGTCGCTCGGATCATGGTCATCTTCATAGCTTTGATCGGTATAGCCGTAGAAATCATCATCCGTTGCTTCATCTACCGGGGTGTCTATAACTTCTTCGGCAGGGCTAACCTCCATTGGTGATTTTTTACGTTTAGGACGTTCGGTTTTGAGTTGCTGCATAATTCCCCCTTTGGATTTGCATTACTTTCTATTTAGATGATTTTTCGCAGTAGGTTTATACCAATACCGGACAGTGCATCGTCTACCAGATTATCCAGTACCCTAGGCGCATTTAGTTCCACGTCCATCAACTTCTTCTGAAGGCGAGAGTATCCATCCGTACTTCCAAAGTATCGGTCAAAGTCCGCTTCCTGTATATGGGTATGTGACATCGAGTCGCCAGTAAAGCTGATCTGGTATTTGAGCAAAGAGTTTTCTTCGTAGCTGTTGGAAACTTCAGCTACCTCATTCGGAAAGTAGCCGACATACTTAAACACCTGAAAGTCTTTTTTCATCAAATTCAGACGATACATATAAATCTCTTTTTTGAAGAAAGCCGGGGGGTTATAGGTACCATTGGAGTTCATCATCATATTTTTCCATGCATCAATGTACCGAAAGGTAGAACCGCTCTGGTCTTCCATCATGGTCATAGAAATCGATGCGATGTCATTGTGAGTTGGACTGTACCAATATGACGCGCCCGATATGTTCTTCCGAGTTTCTATTGTAAAGTAAGGAGTCGAAACTTCCGTCACCCGAGTGTTTAGCTCTTTCATGTTCACGTATAGGTTATTCGGTCTGGCATTGTTGTTCGCCCATATCATAGATGGGGATCCAGAGATACGACCACTCGACTCTCTGATATCAGGCAACACCACCCGCCAAAGATAAGCACGGGCAGGCTCCATTGCTTTTTTCAGTTGATATGATTCTTCGTAGTTAAAGCTCATTCGTCGAACCTATAGGATTCTGCGGTGTCATTCATGAATTTGTGATCGAAAACCAACGTCACATCGAACGTAAAATTGCTGCTATTGGAATAGTCTAATGGAGCTGCTGCCAGCTCTGTAGGATAACACCCGATCAATGAAAAAGTTCCGGTAGCCCGGTTATCGAAGTTATTCTTAGTGATTAGAACGAGATCTCGCTTTGCTGCCCTACCGGCATTCCTACCGGCGACGGGATCATTGATCTGGTTGATCCATTCCTGCATGTATCGATAAGAGAATAAAGTATCATCGTCCCACAAAGTAGTGGTAAACACATTCATGGATGTCTCATACCCAGTATTCACGTACTGTTGACCCATGAATCGTCCGCGAATAGGCTCATTGGTACTAGCGGGGACGAATCCCGATATCATATACAACTTGACCTCATCCCCACCACGCGGCTTGGGATCAAGGATATAGGCTTCCCACATATAGGAGCGTTGCGGTTCTTTTAACAGAATCCTACCGCGCTCGTTAGTGAACGTTTGGCCAATGTCAAAAATGAGTTCTGGAGAAATCAATATCAATCCTCTGGGTTACCACTTTATTTAGTCGCAAAAAAAAGCGCCCGTAGGCGCTTTTAAGTTTTCTGAAGGTGTCAAGCTACACTGTGGTTTTGGAATGAAAAAGTAACTTCGACGGTCATGATTTCTGAATTGTCATAGCTCAGAGACACATCCCCCAAGCTCGTCGGATAAGCACCGAGAATAGTGTGGAGTGCCGATACCGTAGTCGAATCTTTCTCTAAGTGTGAAATGTTAATGCCAGCGATATACCCAGCACGGTTCACACCACCGCCCGAAAATTCATTGTGAATCAGGTTTAACCAATTCTTGAAGAACTTATAAACAGTCAGGTTTTGGTCTTCAATAAAGCCAATGGTCATTGTACGCGGGCTTGATGTGCGGCCAGCGTGTGTCGTCTTTTCTGATTTAAAGTTCATTTCAATAATATCCAGAGAGGTTTCTGGAATGGTTACTGTTTGTGCATGAATGGTCAGAGCAGACTCACCACCAGTAGAAGGACCAAGGATATCAACCTCCCACTCAAAGTTCATCTGTGGGGTAATCCCTCTTACATCTTCGATAGTTGCCATGTTTAACTCCTAATAGTTTTAGCGCAGCAAAGCGAGTTCATTGTTATTTAGCCATCGGCGAACAAAGACCACTTAGTTACGGCCTTTGTTCGATCACCCGGTGATCAGAAGTCCTGACCAGTCGGGATAGCAATAGTATCCAAACGAACAAACTCTGCATACGACGTTGGTTTGATCCATACTTCAACTAGAAGTTGGTTTGAATCGATAACCTGCGGCGTGTTGATCTCTTCAACCACAACACGGAAGTCCGTTACCCCTTGGTTGTTACGAATATCTTCCATGAAGTTAAAGCACAATGATTGTACTGAACTCCTGGTAAATGCCGTATTGGCCTGGAACACAAACGGACGCAGCGCTACACGCAAACTAGAACGAACATAACTGAACAGTAGGCGAGTGTTGATGCGGTTAAACGCAGAAATCGAGGTCAGTGATGTTTTCTGACCCCAGACCACGATACCCGTTCCCGGAAATTGCTGGATTGGGTTAATCTGAGCCGTATAAAACAAGTCCCGTTCAGCTTCACTCCAGATCTTGGAGACACCGCGAACACCAGCACCGGAAATAACACCGCGCTGTAAACCAGCAGGAGCATCCCACGGATTGTAGTTGGTCTGTGTCAATGCAAAAACTGCTGCAACATGACCACTTGGAGGTATAGATACATTGCGACCGGTGTAAGCGTCAAAGATATCGATCCATCCAGCGTAATAAGCCGCGTAGGAAGAGTTCTGATTGGAAGTCGTCTTCCGGTACGATTCAATATCAGTTGCACTGGTAAGGTCAGTCGTGTCCAGTACCGCAAAGCAATCTTTACGAGACTCGGCAAGAGATACCATCGTCCCGTGGACAGCCGCTTCAGTGAAACCGGCGTTGATCAAGTAATCTACGCTAACGGTTTCCACCTGATCAAAATCTGCCCAACCAAGGATGACCTCGGAGTCAGATACAGGGGTGGTATCATCTGTACCGCCAGTCAATTCAACGGTCTCGGCCAGATCTATCGGATCAATTATCGTTACATCATGATCCACTGTAGTCAAGAATGAGCGAACATTGAGAACATCTTCGATGTAGACCGAATTGCCAAATCCATCACGTTTGGTTGGATCCAGTGATACCAGAAACCGCTCTTTAACAGATCCGTCGGTGATATCAATGTAAAATAGGTCAGCATCGTCGGTATATTCTGCGAAGCTGACGACGACACTATTCCCCCATGCCCCTGGGCTTGCTGCGGTGAATGTGAGTAAGTCATCGGCGACTGGAGTATAGATTCCAGTGGATGCGGTTGCATCGACGATTACCCGTTTTACGTTCATGCCACCCACTTTCTGTACGAACGACAGTGCCGCGTACATAGAGGGGTTATCCAAGCTGGGCTCACCGTAGATACGGATGAAGTCTCGCTCGGATGATACTAATGTGATATCCAGAGGGCCTCTGCTCGCCGTCAGGACAATCCCACCCACATTCCCAGATACGGGGTTTGCGCGGAAAGACTGATCAAGTTCGCGAGTATAGACGCCCGGAGAAGTATTAAAGCTCATTATGTTCTATCTCCATAGTTTGTTTTTCGTCTTGAGTATTCATTTCTGTTGATTCGGACTTCCTATTTACTCGTTTGGGTGTCTCTCCCACATGAATTCCATTTTCGACAGATACTATCTGCCCAGAAGTAGTCATCGACTGTCCGGATACTAGGTAGTATGAACGGAGGCAATCTTTCTTTTCGATGACTGCTTTCAATTGATAACTCTTCTTGTTTGTCAAAATCTTCATATAATAAATTCTCTTTTACGTTATTTAGTCAACGATCCCCAATAGTCCATTATTAACTCTATCTGAACAGTGTTTGGCAATCATTTCTAACAGCGTTTTACAGAGGCTATTTCCCTAGAGAGAATCGTGTCATTTCCCTAGAGGATATAATTGAGCAAAACATCGCTGAAACGCAGCATTCATCGGCATTAAACGTTTAGCTAAACTTCAGCTCGCCAGCGCAGCGAACCCCCCCACTTCCCTAACACAATATTTCTTTGGTCAATGTTCCAGTGGAGAGTGAGGTTAAAGTGAATTCCTATGAGTTAATCTTAAATATGAATGGCAGACGCCGAACTACAATCTGGAGATTCATTGATGTCCTCGAAGAAGCAAAAGTTTGACCAAGGTAATGTTACCGACCTTAACGTAGCAAAATCTCTCTCCCGCAAGAAGTTTCACCCCCACGACCTGATATCCCTCAAAACGAAAAGCGACCGCCAAGACGACTTCCTACAGGCTTACTACAGCCAGTGCCCGCTAATCATGCAGTACGGTTGCGCTGGTACCGGAAAAACGTTCATGGCGCTTTATGCGGCTCTCTCTGAGGTCTTTGATCCCACTACGTCAGTAGACAAGGTGATTATCGTCAGAAGTGCGGTACAAACACGGGATATGGGATTTATGCCTGGTGACGATACTGAGAAGAATTCTCATTACGAAGCAGGGTACCGGGCAATGGTTAACGAGATGATTTCCACGTATAACGGGGACCAGTACGATAATTTGAAGTCGTTGGGGTACCTTGAGTTCAAATCGACCTCATTTCTGAGATCCACCACCTACGATCGAGCCGTTATCATTATCGACGAGATGCAATCTTGCACCTACCACGAACTGTCTACCGTCATCACCCGGTGCGGTTTGCATAGTAAAGTGGTTCTGTGTGGAGATCACCGCCAGGACGATTTGGCTTCAAAGTCAAAACGAGAGATGAGCGGATTCGGTAAGCTGATGGAAGTTATCTCCCAGATGCCAACACAGATGTCCGCGACGGTGGAGTATAAACTGGATGATATTGTTCGTTCGGGATTGGTCAAAGCGTTCCTGACAGCAGAATACGGAGTCGATGAATGATCGTCCGTTAAGCGCATGAATCAGTTGACAATCTCTGTACACAAAGGGTACAATAACTAGACTGTACAGAGAGGGTCAACTTACATGAGCAAATTCGACAAATTTCGAACCAGAATCAACAAACGGGGTATCCCCACAAGCCTGTCGAAGATCGATCGATGGGTATCTACCGGGAGCATGGCGCTCAACTATGTAATCACCGGATCTTTATCAAAAGGCGTACCTAACCGCCGTACAGGATGTATTGCTGGCCCCCAGGGATCAGGCAAGTCCTTGTTGTTAGGCAACATCGCAAAAGCTATGCAAGATGAAGGCTACCACATTTTCTATTTTGATTCCGAAAACGCAATAGACGAAGAGTTTCTCGCCCGCTTGAACGTGGATATGAGTGATGAGAAGTTCACTCCTATACGGGTGTATTCCGTTGAAGAGGCGGTTGCCGTGTTCTCGGATATTCTTCGGGAGTTCGATAAAGATGAGAAAGTGGCAGTCATCGTCGATTCTTTATCGAACTTGGAACTCGAAGCAGAGATAGAAAAGTTTGAAAAAGAAGGTGAACTCGCGAATGATATGGGTCGTAAAGCTAAGTCGTACAAGCAATTCGTCCAGAATGTGAACTCGAAGGTGGGTGACCGGGATATGTTTTTCTGGTACAGCCTGCATGTTTACGAAAACCAGAACGTCATGAATGGTGAAGGAAAATTCAAAGTATCTGGCGGCAATGCTCAATTGTACATCCCTTCCATCTCGATCCTGTTGGATAAGTTAAATCTCAAAGAAGGGACGAAGCAAACCGGCATCAAGATGAAAGTAACCACTAAAAAGACTCGATACAACCAACTTGGTGTGGCTAAAGAGATCCTCATCCCATATGCCACCGGTATTGATCCTTATGATGGGGTACCGGATATCCTGGCTGACGAAGGCATAATCCAGAAGAATGGGGGATGGTTTACTTTCATCGACGAAAATGGTAAAGAGGTTAAGTTTCAAAAGAAGACTTTTTCTCAACATGCAGACTACCTGATTACTAAATTCAACGAAGCAGAGATCAAGGAACGCGATGATCTTGAAGTTCTTAAGGAAATCGAAGGAGAGGAATCAGTATGATTGATGTTCTTCAAAAATTAGAAGATGAGCTAAACGACTTCGACTCTATTTTTGAAGACACCTTCGATAACGACGAACTTTCAATTTCTATTGAAAACAGTGTACTATCGGAGTGCCTTAAAAATCAGGTGACCATCCAACTGAGGTGGGAACAGATCTACCGGCATATTTGTTGGATCATGCATTGTGCTGAAGACGAAACCGAACGACTGTTCTCAATTGCATTCAAGGAGTTGATGTCGGATAGCTATAAGAAGCTTCAAGTATCTGAAGCTAAGACATATGCACTCAGTGATCATGAAGTTGTGAAATCCAAGAAGATACTGAACCGAGCGAAGCTGTTGAAAGGTAATACTGAAGGCGTTCTTGACTCCATTAAGACTCGTGGGTACGTTCTAAAAAATGTCTGCGATGTGGTCATCAATGATAAGGAAAACTACGTAATATGAGTGATGATGATAAGAAGATAACAGACTGGTCAGACGTAAGTCCCGAAGTTCTCATGAAGATGCACGATATACCGGAAGAGTGTCTGTGCGCCTGGAGGGATAAGCCACTCGGAGAACTGGAGCAAGCCCACACTCGACTTACGATGGCAATGCATAGAAATCGATCAATTGCCGAGGTGGACACCGCCAACATGGAAAAGATGATGGCTGATCTTTACGTATACATTCAGTTCAGAATCGAGGTTGAAGGTAATGATGATCGGGATCTGCTAACATGATTACGCTGAATATTATGGATGAGATTGTCGGTAAGATAGACGGTCTTACCGATGAGCATATTGGTCGGATCATTGAACGTACCGGGTACATGGAACCGGGCGCTTTCATCACGGCGGCATTCAAGGTCGGTATGTGGGATGGTAAGACATCTCTGTTTCGTCAGGATGGATTATTCTATCTTAACATGTTGGATGATGTTATTGACATACTGGACGAAGAGTTTGCGATTCAGTCTGATGACTTCGAATTGAATGACATGCGTATTGATATGAAACATGATGCCGACCTGATGCGGTCTACCACCATAACCAAGGATTACTTCCGCCAATACGGATTCCCGCACGATTTATACGATCATCAATTGACCGGGATCAATGCTATCCTACACAATGAGAGAGGTATCATCGAGGTAGGCACTTCTGGCGGTAAATCTGGCATAATGGCCGGTTGCATTAAACTGTACGAGCCACACTACCGATCGCTGACTATCACCAAGGATTCCAAACTATGCAAGCAACTGAAAGCTGAATATGCCGAGTTCGGTGTTGATGCAACGATCGTTGATGCAACGACTCCTTCGAAGAAGAGAGGGGATAAGATAGCCAACGCACAACACATCATTACTACGAAGAAGTTGGCGAGCAACATGACCGAACACCTGGATGGTTTCTGTGGAGTGTGGTTGTGTGATGAGGTACATGAGTTCGGGGAACAATTCCAAGAGTTCATCGTTAATTGCCTGGGGGATTGCCCTATCAGGGTAGGACTAACAGGAACTCTTCCGGAGAAAGCGAAAGATCCTTTAAAAAGAGCTAGAATACTTGCTCATATCGGAGGGGATGCTTTTTCGGATGATACCTTGATTGATGTCAATGTGGGGGAACTTTTGGCCAAGGGACATGTATCCGATTTTACTGTTGAGATGGTTGAGATTGAGGATGTTCTCGGTCAGATGTTGGTGGTTGAGATTGGCGTTGAAAACTGGGAATGGGCTCACGAGAAAACCCATCTTGATAAATGCGAAGAACGATTTGAAGCAATCATCACTGCGATAGACGAACGGTGGGACGGTAAAAACGCTCTTATACTGTGTAAGCCAGAAGCAGGAAAGTATATCTCACAAGCGCTGGATTTGGATTTCATTGACAACAATACCCCACCAAAACTCAGGGAAGAGTACTATAAGAAATTTCAGGAACGAGATGACTATCTACTGGTGGCAACGATTGAAACAACGGGCACCGGTATATCAATCAATGAGATCTATAATGTGTTCCTCATTGACGTCGGAGCGAATCCTAGATACATTGGCCAGGGGATTGGCCGGGGTCTCCGTAAGGACGGGGTGTACGATAAGATCAATGTGGTAGATATTTACACGAACACATTACTATCCAAAAAGCAAGAGAAAAGACGCATACGCTATTACAAGAAGAAGGGGTATCCTTTCTTCAAGAGCCAACTAAAACTTAGGGTGGAATAATATTGAAATTGATCAACCAACACTACCAAGCACTTGACTCTTCTGATGATTTCTTATTCTTTGAGTACAATATTAAAGAAGAAGACATGTTCCTTGTCAAAAAAATATTCTGGTATGATTCAGAGCCGGTACTGTGGTACACTTTAATGGTCGGACGTAGAAGCATCGAACTACCCGGCCACATGTACGTGATGGTAGCTGACATAGCGAGCGAGTCTGTGGACTGGGTTCGAGTAGATGAGCTCATGGGACGAGACTTTAGCACATACACATACAAGAGTGAGCTGACCCCTGAGAAATGGAGTATGGAAGAAATGAAAGTCGTTATGGTGGATCCTGAAGAGCGATCATGTAGGCTGCCGTTCAGCAGCAACATACTGCCGGTTATGCTGGGGAAAGATAGAGCCATCTTGATTTCAGAAAAAGACTGTTATAAAAAGACAAAAAACATTGCGTTTCCGTATTTTTTATGATAGAACTTGACCACAAGATTATTTTGGATTCCGGCAAGGTATTGGTTACTGAAGAATTCATGTCATCCATGATCGTCGAAGGCAATGCACCCCCGGACCATTATAAGGTACTACCGTCCTTCGACTCGGAGGTGTACAAGATGCTCTATCAAAAAGATCTTGCAGTGGATGACGAAGATTTTCAGCCACTGGACATCCGCCGCAATCAGACTGAATACGATATCGATGAGGTATATGCTCTTATCATGAACGCCGATCGGTTTGATTCCGCCAGCGATTTATGTGCAGACCGTATCGAATTAGAGATGAGCTTTTTTATCGAATACGGATTAACACCGTTTGTTTTGAACTTGGTTAATATGATTGATCGATTCAAATCAGATAACGTAGTGTGGGGAGTAGGTCGGGGGTCGTCTTGTGCATCCTACGTACTTTACCTGCTGGAGATCCATGATATCGATGCAGTTAAGTATCACATCAACTTCCGAGAGTTCTCAAAAATAGATTGACAATCTCATGACATGCGCCCATAATACCGTTGACAAAAAAGAGGTATTACACATGGATATAGCGAACTTCAAGCCCTTGCATGACGATCTACTAATCGAACGTATAGATCCTGACGCGTACCTGAGTGAAACTGGGTTGATCCTTGATATAAAGGATACCGATATGGATTTGAGTTACTTCCGGGTCGTCAAGAAATCGGAATCAGTTTCGGATGTGAATATAGGAGACGTCGTTCTGGTTTCTTGGGAACGAGTAACCCCACCCTTCCGCATCAACAACGACCAGTATGGCATTACCTCAATCAACGAGGTGGTTGGAGTGCTCGATGGATCTTGATATTTCGGATAGCGGACTGTTTTTTCAGATGGCGTTTGATGTCTTTGTTTTGGATGACAGGACGTCCGATATGATCATATACAAGAAAAAGATGCCGTCTGCTTGCTTAGCTGCTGTAGGCGAAGAGGTATATTTCCCAATGCCGAATCGGATGGCGGTTGATGGCAATATACCATTGAGAAACATTTTACTATCGCCTACGGTGGTGTTTAAGAACTTACGACCAGAGATGCTGTATTTCGTCAACGAATCATCCATACTGGTAGAGTTTGAAAACAAAGAATTATTTGTTAAAGGAGTGGAGTGTTTGTGACAAATTTCAAAGATAAAATTTGGGCAGAGAAGTATCGCCCAACGGAAATGGATGATTATATATTTCCGTCTGAGAAGATGATGGAGATGGAGAGGGAATGGGAATCCCACGGCATATTCCCTAACTTGGTATTGTCCGGTATTCAAGGTACGGGGAAATCTTCGTTTGGTAGTTTGCTGATACGCAAGTTCAAAATCGACGGCAATGAAATACTGAGGATCAACGGTTCCACCAAAAATAAACTGGAAGTGATTCGAGAGACCATCGAACCCTTCTGCCAGATGAAGCCTATCTATGGAGACTACAAGGTGGTGGTCATTGAGGAAGCTCACCGGTTAACCAAGGATGCACAACAAGCGCTGTTTGATACTATTGAGAAGTTCCTATATGTCAGGTTCATTTTCACCACGAACTACGTGAAGAAGCTAGAAGCTCCATTAGTTAGCCGGTGTACTTCGTTCGATTTCAATGAACACGATCGTGAAATGGTTATTGATCGTCTTGTGGATATTTGCGAAGCCGAAGAACAGGAAGGCAACATCGAGATCGACGAGGCGGACGACGGGGTGATGGAACGCATCGGAGCTCACTATAGTAAGTATGAACCTGATATAAGAGCCACGATTAACAGTTTGCAACAATCGATAACCAACAAGATCATCGGGATGCCTGACACCGGCACAAGCAAAACCGAATCGTTCGAATCGTGGGTCGAATGCTGGACGGTAGATGGTTTTGATTTTGGTGTTATCTTTTCTTTGACGGATGGCATCGACAATAACAATTACGGAGAGTACTATCAAGTGATGTTCAGCAACATTCCGACGATCATGGATGCCATTAATCGGAAAGATCTTATCGGTGAAGCAATCATCGACTTGAGTGATTATCTGTTCAAAGCGATGAATAATGTATCGGAGTCGGCTATCCAACGAATACACCTGGAAGCATTCATTTATAGATTTCAGGCGATCATCAACGATGGCGAATGAAATCTTTCATTACATGAAGCAGATCGAGAAGGGGAACTATCAATTCTTCCTTGGGCTAACCGACGAAGAAGTCAAGGCTGTCCCCCCATTCCAGTTATTGATGTGGAGTCAGGGTTCTTCTTTAAATCGGGATGTGATGGTATCGATGGCTGACCAGATCAACTACAATTTTTTTCAGTTCCATCAGTACCCCAAATTGCAATACTTGCTGCTTGCCTCAGCAGTCAGTGATATCCCACAGGGCAAGTTAAAGTTCAGGAAGCCTAACGTGGGGGGTGGAGGAACAAAGACCCTCAAGGCGATATCAGAGCAATTCTATGTGTCATTGGAAGTGGCATCAACTTATGTTGACATGTTGGGTGCAGAAGATGTAACCTACATCGTTGAACTTTATGATGAGCGACAAAAAAATGAACCTACAACTAATAAATGACCTGACCCCGCTGTACGATGATATCAGGAAGGGCACAATGACCTGCCCTTTCTGTGACAAAGAATACAAGCAGGTTCGAGCGTTCGAGAAGCATATGGGTAAGGCCATTGAAGAAGAGTATGCTTGTGCCAAACCGATAAAGCTGTTTAAGGATACGTTCACAGAAGAGAACGCGGTACAGTATTACATCGACATCATGAACTTGTTTTATAAAAAGCCAGTCAGAGCGTCGTTGCATTCGTTTAGAGGGTCTAAGATGTATGCGTCGATGTGCGAGTATACCCTGTTCACGATGGAGAAGCATATATCGTCTTTGGAGTACATGCGATTCGTGTTCAGGCAGTTCAAAAAACTACCTAAAGCTCCAGGGGTCATACTGAAAGTAGCCAAAGAAGAATCGATGGTTACTTCGTATTTTAAATTTAAACGACACCACCAAGACTGGATTAAATCGGACGATTTTTATGAGGGGCATAAAGAGTACCTTGAAACCGATGACCGATTTCTTATGAAGTCATTACGTCGGGGGGACGTTTCATTTGAATTTAGTTTCAGTCACCTGAATCTTAGGGAGCGATATACACGATTTGATTTGGACTTACAGGTTCAAATGGAAGAACTATTAGATGAGGATCCACCAACATGATCAGTATAAATTGTGATGTAGATGAAATTCAGACTGCTATTGATACGTATCGTATAGCTTCTGATAAGGTTGATGATGCAATTGACCTGGTAGTAGCAAGCGTTCATGAGACTCGACTTGAATGGGGGCTTTGGTGGATCAGTAATTTTACTTATATGAAGTTGCTTTCATTTGTAAACCAAAACCAGTCGGTGGACGAACTTATTGAAGACCTCACCGGAACACCGGTAAACTTCAAGTACTATGAGGATGGTGAGTATATTTGTAATGAACTTGAAACATACATCTTCCTTACAACCGATGACACTAACCAATTCTTGCTGTCGGGAGACCATTTAGATTTTGTTTGTTTCTTTTGTGGCATCGATGCTACGGTCATTGAAAGTGAAGGGAACTATGCCGAAATTTGATATTGACATTGATGTCAACAAAAAAGTCGATCGTCGTGATTACGGCAAGCCGGTACCCATCGTCAACTATGAAAAACAGAAGATCCTTCCACATCCCTCCGGAATAGTCCTTGATGATATCCCGGTCGATCCGGATTCGGGAATGGTTCCATTCGATTACAAGATCCTGGATGACATGAAATTGACCAAGGTCGATTTATTAACCAATCATTCTTATGATGTGTTTCATAAAAAAGAAGACATACTGAATCTGGTAGATAAGATTGATACCATAGATTGGGACTGGTTCCAGGACAACGATTTCACTGAGAAACTACCGCACCTTAAAGGAAATTCTCATTACTTAAACTTTCTCCATCCAAAATCAGTCGAAGAACTAGCGGACGTGCTAGCGTTAATCCGTCCAGGCAAAATACATCTAATGGACGAGTACCTGGTGAAGCGCAGGGCTATGGATAACCGCATATACAGTAGACCCACGAACGACAAAATGTATATGAAGAAATCTCACGCTATTGCTTATGCGGTGATGATTTGTGTGGCCGCTCTTAAACAGAAGAAGCGGCTCAGTCCGATTGAGTTCTAAGCAAGAATTTCTTCCGCCGAATCTTCTCTTGTTGAATGTTTGGTACGTCTGATGGATATAGGTCGATTTGCTTTACATTAAGTAAGATGATATTGGGGATGTAACTGTGTGGATAGAACATTGCACAAAATACCGAAAATCGCAGGTGGCTATGGTCCGACACGCGCCATTTTACGATCAGCATCATTAGATCCCCAGTTTCATCAGAAGACATATCGAAGAAGTGAATAAAGTTTGGAGATACGAAATCAATGATCCCTTTCACTTCGATTTTTTCCGGACTGTTAATTACTATCGTATCAAGTATTGACTTTTCTGACATTTAAGGCGACCTTTGTATGTTGTTAAAAATTATAGCACAATCGAATTATTACCAAGGCACTGGCATTAGATTTCATAGTATTTATACAGACGCTCCAATCATGGTTAACGTGTCAGGAATAACCAGAGCTATACGGAAAGTACGGATCAACTTCGCTGAGATGGAAGGTACTCACCTGACAACATCTAATGGTGGCTCTATACTTATATGTGCAGATACGATACTATTCAAGAGTGTCATTCGCGAGTTGGTTCCGGATCTACTTATAGACCCGATATGGGATTCTATGGTGAAAGAATATGGGGATACCCTGGCAGGAGAACCACTAGAGAAATTAAGAGGGACTGATGAATTGAAGGCATTGCTAAGTACCTTTTTGTTATGAGAACCAAAACCCAGGCATTCGAAGATCTGAAGTCTGACATCGAACTGGTTATTGGTACCGGTCAGACGGGTGCTGGATTTCACCCTATACACTGCCCGATGTGCGGTAACACCGGTGAGAAGAAGGGGGGTTTCAAATTTGAAGACGACAAGATCGTCTATAATTGCTTTCGTGGCCGGTGCGACGCGACGACGGTGTACGACTCTCAAGAAAAAGTACCTCGAAAGTTCAGGGATCTGATGAAAGCTTTATCGGTATCGGTACCGGTCGAACTTCTTGTAGACAATAAACGAACCGTAGTCAATTTGTTCAGGGACGTCTTGGAGGAAGACCGGTTTATAAAGAACAGCTACAGCACCATGAAACTTCCCGATGGTATTATTCCGATGGAAGAAACGCGTAGTACCGAATGGATGGCTCACGTCGTAGACACCAGGATGCTACTCGACTATGAATTTTGTTACGTTAAAAGAGGAGCTTATGCTGGATGTATGGCAATCCCCATGTATTTTCAAGACAGACTGATTGGAGTGGAGTACTACACCAAAGATGGAAAGTACATCACTGATACTGACAATGATAATCTGATATTCGTTCGTAATAGATACCCGAAGAAGAACATTGTCGTAGTTGAAGGGATGATGGATGCTCTGTCCTTTCCAAACACCTGCTCAGTAAAACACTCGAAGATCACGCCAGAACAAGCATACCACCTACGAAAATACGATCCCATCGTTCTTCCGGACAGAAAGAACAGCAAGCTGTATGAATGCGCCAAGGAGTTTGAGTGGCGGGTTTGTCTTCCGGGGTGGAAATATAATGACCTCAATGAGGCGATACAGCATATGGGTATACTGGCAGTGGCACAAACGATCTACGACAACATCTTTACAATCGGACTGAAGACCGATACACTGCACCGGGCATGGGCAATCAATGATCGAGGTAAACACCGTAGATGAGTGAACTAATCGACAAGAAGCAAAAGCTGTTGTTAGAGTATATATTCTCCAATCGAGAACTGTTTGTGATATGTTTCAGGATCATGGATGCCGTATACTTCGATGCACCGCTCGACCGGGTGGTGACATTCACTCGGGAGTATTTCAATGAGTATAATGGACTTCCGACTTTTGATATCATTGATGCCGAGACGGGTATCTTATTGAAAGACAGGCCGACCGATCGAGACGAAATCCCCTATGTCAAAAATGAATTTGAAACATTTTGTCGTGACAAGGCAATGGCGTTAGCTATCCTCGAATCAGTCGATCTGCTTGAAAACCACGAAATGTCGGCAATCCAGGAAGCCATTCGGACTGCCCAGTTAGTGAAGCTGGATAACGATATCGGCATCGACTTCTTTGATGACCCCAGGAAACGAATCGAGAGTATGGATGCGTTCGTTGATGAGAGATCCTTTGGAATCCCGTTACTGGACAACATGATAGGCAAGGTTCGACGCGGAGAAATGGGAGTGTTTTACGCAGTAACATCCGGTGGTAAGTCGGTCATGATGGCTAACATCAGTTACTGGCTATCAAAGCAAAAACTCAATGGTGTGGTGATCACCCTGGAAATGTACGAATCGCTCTATGCAAAACGTATGGATGCAATTTTCACCAACTCCGATATTCGATATCACAAAGAAAACGTGGATGACATTTGCGATAAGCTCGCCAGCATTAAGGACAGGCACGGTAGTGTAACGGTCAAACGAATGAGAGCAGGCACTACGGTTGGTGATATCCGAGCGTATCTTCATGAATACAACCTGGTCAACGGCATTAACCCCGACTTTGTGATCGTTGATTATATCGGTCTAATGGGAGTTGATGGAATGTCTTCCACGATAGGATCCAACAAGTTTGATACTGATGAGCAAAAGGCCATCGGGCTTCAGGAGATTGGTAAGGATCTTAATGCTTATATGTTCAGTGCCGGTCAGATCAATCGTGACGGGTATGATATCGTCGCGGTGAACCCGAGTCATTGTGCTGGTGGATTGAGTGTGGTTAACACGTCAGATTGGGCAATTGCCATGGTGGCCACTGATGAGGATCTTGACAACAGCCAAGTACAGGTCAAGCAACTTAAGATGCGGAACAATAAGAAAAGCTCCAAGACGAGTACCCTCTACATGCACCCTCAAAGTTTGCGATTTACGGATGTGGTGTCAGCGCCACTACCTACCGGCAACCGCAAGCTTGGGAGACGAGCTCTTGAAGAGGATCCCCGAGAAGATGCTGATCAGGGAAAAACAAAAGCTAAACTGAGTAAAGCGGCGGAAGCGAGAGAAAAACTTAAAAAACGGAGGGCCTCTAAATGAGCCAGTACGACAGTTATCTATTGAGAGATGTAAAAGACATCGTGAATAACGGAACATGGTCGGACGATCGGACCAGTGTTGGCCGAAATAAGAAACAGTTTGGACATACTTTTCGGATTCCGATTCCGGAGATGCATGATCAATTCGAGATGCCCTTCCAACAATCACGAGCATTTGCACCCAGAATAGCATTTGAAGAGTTGATGTGGATGTTGCGAGGAGAAACTGATTCCTATATTCTCAAAGATAAGGGTATTAACATTTGGGATGCCAACACTTCACGCGAGTTCCTGGATAAGAAAGGATTATACAACGTCAATGAAGGAGACATTGGCAAAGGGTATGGATACCAGATGCGAAACTTTCATGGAGTTGATCAGCTACGATCCGTGTACAACAGTCTGAGGGATAACCCAACCAGTCGATACCACCTGATTAATTTGTGGAACCCGGCGGAGTTGAGCGAGATGGCATTACCCCCCTGCCACTACGCATACACCTTCTGTGTTACTAATGAAGGCAAAACACTAAACCTACACCAATCCATGCGTAGTTCGGATGTTCTTTATGGGCGGGGGTACAATGTTGCTTTCGCATCTATGTGGCTGGTATTTTTTGCCCAGGCATTAGATATGCAAGTGGGCGAGATTTTCTTCACGGCTACGGACTCCCACATCTACGAAAACCAGATGGATTTGGCTAATCGGATGCTCAATACTTATGGGAAGCTTGGATCAATAACATTCACTCCGCCGTTACTAAAAGTAAACAAAGAGTTGACTTGCCTTAATGACGTGCTTGATTTAGAATGGTCAGATATCGAGATCAGCGGATTCAAGTCGGGTCCAAAATTTTTATCACCGGAGATGGCAACATGAGTAGATGCACAGTAAAATTAAGCGATAAAGAGCGGGAACTTATCATCGACAACTGGGATAAGGTGCGACAATGTCTTGACGGGTTTGATATCGAGGATTACACGGTTAACCTCTATGACCGTCGGTGGTTTAAATTTTTCAGTTTAAAGACCGTGAAAACTTACGACCACAAAGCAATGTGGGAGCATATCAATGAGGTATCTAGTTATTTGCGGATCAACACCGGATATGGCAGTCCACATTTACAGCTCACCAATGCGGGTCATGCCCTGGAATATTTGGCTGGGACATGCAGATACAGTAATTTCGTGGAGCTGCCATATAATAACCATATACAAACATTGTGTAATCTTTTAGTATTTAGAATGATACCGGCGGTATATTTGGTGGGTAATGATGAAAGTCGGTGATAAAGTTATAATCAACGGCGAAGAATACCCAATAAAGCATGGTCCTTGGAAGTACGAACAAGGGCATACCGTAAGAAGCGGGTATGGATTATTCGTTGATTTCCTGCTACCATGGGAAGTGGGTACTTCATCCGAATGGTTGTGGAAATACCGTTGCGGTATTGACCAACTGCAAAATTTTGGGTTCAAAATCGAAGAAGTCATAGAATCATTTCATGACGAACTTTCACCACACAAGGATTAATATGAAAACCACACGATATTTCGTCAAGCAAGGCTCGAATGTTCATCTCGTTAAGATGAACCCGGAGGTCTCGTCGACGACGCTGACCCCTAAAGTATACTCCGTAAACTTCAGCGATATGGCTGGGTTCTTTCTGACCGAACTGAAAGACCGATATGATCTTGAAGGAAAGATATACGGAGATACTAATCGCAGAGCAGACAAGATTATCAAAACGTTTTCTCACGGTAAATCTTCGTTGGGTGTACTATTGACCGGCAACAAAGGTTCCGGAAAAACCATGCTGACCCAGGTGATCGCCAACAAGATCATCGACGAAAATAGACTCCCAATCATCACAGTCTCCCAGCCATATAAAGGGGACGACTTCAACCGGTTCATCAACGACATTGGAGAATGTGTCGTTGTTTTTGATGAATTTGGTAAAATGTATGATCGAGATGATGATCAGGATTATTTGCTGACGTTCATGGATGGGTCCATGTCGCAGAAGCGACTCATTCTACTGACTGAAAATGACAAGTACATGATCAGCAGCTACATGATGAATCGGCCTGGCCGCATCCTGTACCACTTCGAATACAGTCGGCTACAAAGTCAAGTTGTTCGAGAGCTGTGTATGGACTCTGGCCTGGCAGAAGAAACTGCCGAAGAAATAATTCAGTCAACCTCGACGGTAAACGAACTGAATATGGATATCGTGAAAGCGATAATTGCTGAGGTCAAACTCCATACTGACGAACAGGTTGCCGGTATTGTGGATGATATGAATATCCAGAATAAAGCGACGCGGGAATTCTACAAGGTCATTAAGTTGATTGAAGCTGATGGTACCGAACACGATCGGCAAGAACTGGAAGAACCAAATTTACGCAACACCTTGAATTTTCCGGACACGATCGTCGATGATAGCTTCGCAATCACTTACTACACCAACAATGATAATGATGATAATGCTTTTGATGATAATGATTGTGTCCCAGCAACATTATCTAGTTCAATAGACGATGGGGTTACCGTTACTGTATCTGACAACAGGCACATCAAGAAGAAGAAACATATCGGGTTCTCTTTCGAATCGCATTTCCATAGTTCCGACGGGACGGTGTTCATTTTAGAACACAGTAGTATGGGCGGAATTCAATTATATCTGAAGCGGGAGATAAATTATGAAAGATTCATTCCAGGACCATTCTAAACCAGGCTGGGTACGCAACGAGGATGGGAGTGTGGAGGTAATCCCATTTCCAATTGGTGAGGATTCCTCGACAGTTCCGATTGAATGGGATCCGGGCATGTTGGAGGAGCTAGGTATTGACATGGATACCGATGAAGGCATGGATAGGTTGACTGATTTACTCGGCAAGGCCATACTTCGTGGTATAGGTGCTCACGAGCAGGCCAAACAGTCATATGAGGACTATGCAAGTAGCTATGAGTGCGAAGGGGATGAGTGGGAGGATCTTGGGCGCGACGAAATCTATATCGCCGGATATGTCAACGGTAAAATGGCTCCCTGAACACGCAGGGATTCTCATTGACCGGGTATCTTATATCCGCTATCCTAAATAATTTCTCACCACCTCATCACCCAAAGCCGCACTTTTAGTGTGGCTTTTTTAGCCCCATCATAAAACTGGAGAATCCATGATCAAGACCATTATAAAACGAGATAAGAGAGAAGAAGACTTTTCCCCGGCAAAAGTAAACGCCTGGGGAGAATGGGCCAGTAAGACGCTTGGGAGCTACGTAGACTGGTCGACTGTAGTACTTGAGACCGTAGGCACCTGTCCAGAGAAAATGTCGTCAGAAGCTCTACAAGAGCGTTTAATCAAGACATGCTTAGACTACAATACCTGGTCTTATAACCGAATGGCTGGGAGATTGTATGCCGCACTCATATACAAAAAGCTATATGAAGGTAAACTGCCTACTGTAAAAGAACTGCAAACCGAACTGGTAAGCCGTGGGTATATGGTAGATCTGGGGTACACCGACGAAGAATACGCCCAGGTAGAGAAGATCATCAACCACAAGAAAGACTTCAAAGCCGCACATTTCGAATTGGATCAGGTGCTTAAGAAATATTCGATCCAAAATCGGGTCAAAAAAGAAAGATTCGAATCGCAACAGTTCGTATTCATGAGAATGGCCATGACCCTGGCTTCTTTATCCACCCCCGCAAACAAAATGATTGACCTAGAAAATTGGTACCAACTTCTAAGTGACAAACAAGTTAATGCACCTACCCCAAATTTCGTTAACTTGGGGACGCCATTGCGCTCGTATGTAAGTTGTTGCTTGTATACCGTGGGCGACAATGCCGAATCACTGGCTGTTGGCGATCATATTGCCTACACGATGACCTATAAGAGTGCCGGTATCGGATCTCATCTCGCCACTCGATCATTAGGTGATCCCGTGCGGGGCGGGATGATAAGCCATCAAGGCAAACTCCCATATTATCGGTCTCTTGTGGGGGCCGTTAAGGCGAACATGCAGCAAGGACGCGGGGGTGCATGTACCACCCACTACAACATATTTGATCCACAGATAGAGGATTTGTTGTCATTGAAGAATCCGATGACGACTGAAGATAAGCGAATACGAGGGATGGATTACAGTTGCGGTGTTAACAAGTTCTTCGCCAAAAAAGTAGCTAAGGATGAAGAAATTTTTCTGTTCAATGCGTATACGGCTCCAGATTTGTACGCTGCGTTGTACGGTAAAGACCCCAACGAGTTCGAACGGCTCTATGAACAATACGAGAACCGGGCATCATTCAAGAAATCCAGAGTGAGTGCTCGCTACCTGGCAAAAGAGATGTTAAACCAGGGGTTTGAAACTGGTAGGATGTATATCCATTGGATGGATGAGATGAACCGGCACACCCCATTTAATGAGCCGATATACAGCTCAAACTTATGCCAAGAAATAAGTCTGGCAACCCAGCCATATTACAGCATGATGGATCTGTATTCTGCCGAAGATCATGGGCGAGGCGAGATTGCATTGTGTACGCTGGCCGGTATGAATGTCGATAACATCAATGATGACAAGACATACGAAACGGCGGCCTATTATGCCTTACTGATGATCGATCGATGTATCCACCTGGCAGAATACGCATTTCCTCACTTGGAGATGACTGCAAAATCCAGATTGAATGCCGGTGTGGGCGTTATTGGGTTAGCTCACTTCATGGCAAAGAATAAGGTCAAATATTCTTCCCAGGAAGGCAAGCAGTTGATGCACGAATTAGCAGAACGGCATTACTATTTCTTGCTCAAGGCGTCACTCAAGTTAGGTAAGGAACTAGGGAATGCTCCCTGGATGCATAAGACCAAGTGGGCGGATGGTTGGTTGCCAATCGACACACACAACCGCAAGGTTGATACTATCGTCGATTCAGAACTGAAGTACGATTGGGAGACCTTGCGTGAAGAGGTAAAAGCCAATGGTGGTATCCGTAATACTGTGCTGGCTGCTCATATGCCCAGCGAATCATCCAGTAAAGCATCTGGAACAACCAACGGACTTTATCCGGTTCGTGATTTATCGCTTAAGAAAGGCGACGACGATAACATGATCTATTGGGCTGCTCCGGAAGGAGAGAAATTGAGCCGTTGGTATGAGTTGTCGTGGGATGTTCCTACTTTTGATATGATCGATACTTATGCGATATTTCAAAAGTTTACTGACCAAGGGATCAGTGGAGATGAATTCCGTCGGATCCTGGGGGATGAAAGGGTAGGGAGTAAAGAGATGATCACCAACTTCCTATACATGACAAAGATGGGGATGAAAACCCGGTACTACGTCAACACAAAAACAACAGACGGTACGTCGTTAGATACTGAAGATGAACCGGGATGCGATGGAGGATTCTGTACATTATGATCAATAAAAAAGTGTTCAACACAGAGAAAAATGACTACGAAACTCCTTCACTATTCTTAGGGGAGGATGTGGGTTTATTCGATACTGTCAATAAGCGGTACCCGGACATCTGGAAGATTTACAAGACGGTCAAATCGCTGGACTGGGATGAATCGGAGTTCGACTATTCATCCGTAGCCAGAGACTTCAAGACTTGCGATCCATCCACGTATGAAATGATGATAAAGACCCTGGCATGGCAGTGGGAGGCCGACTCTGCTGCATCTCGCATATCACCCATCATAGGGCCAATGGTAACATCCAGTGAACTCTGGGCGGCGTGGTCGAGAATCACAGAGCAGGAGTGCTTACACAGTGCGACGTATTCTGAAATTGTGAGGAACAGTTTCAGCAACCCGAAAGTTATCATCGACGAGATTCTATCGGTTAAGCAATCACTCGATCGGATGGATGTTGTTTCTCAGGTAATGGCCGGTGCCCACAAAGCATCACACGAATATGCTCTGGGGTTACGGGAAAACAACCAGGAAACTTACGACCATGCGTTTATGTTCACAGTTGCTATGCTGTGCCTGGAACGCATTCAGTTTATGGCGAGCTTTGCGGTTACCTTCTGCATTTGCGATACGGGACTGTTTCAGCCAATAGGTAAAGCCGTCCAGAAGATTGCCCAAGATGAACTGGAGACTCACGTTGAGTTGGATAAAGCGGTACTGCGAAATGAAATGAAAACACCTAGAGGCAAGCTGGCGTTCGAACGAAACCGTGAAGTCATTCAAAATTTGTTGGATGAGGTGGCTTCTACTGAGATGCGATGGATTAGTTATCTGTTCTCAGAAGGCCGGGAATTGGTCGGCTTAAACGAGGAAGTGCTCGGTAAGTGGATGTTGTTCTGTGCTAAAGACGTGTATCATTTTTTTGGGATGAAGTCCAACGATTATACGTTTCCGAAGACCAACCCATTGAAGTTCATGGAAGGGTGGTTGGATATGAGCAAAACTCAGCCCAGCCCACAAGAGCAAGATATCGGTCAGTACAAGGTGGGTATTATGGTTAATGACGACGAAGGGAGTGACTATGATGTCGATTTTTGATCTGATAAATACTCATCAGGAAGGTACCCAATGAATAGCATCGAAAATCGTCTGAAAGATATGATTACCAAGCCGACTAACACGAAAGAGTCGTCGGCATTCTATGTCAAATACCTGGGGATGCCGGAGAACGTTGGCAACTTCTTAGGCAGGCAAACTATCGGCTTTACTCCCCCGGCGATAGAATATGATGTGGCAACGCATCATGTTCGTCACAATGCTATTCAAGACACCGGGAGATTATCCAAATCCCCAATCAACCTGACGTTGCGATGTGATGATGTTGGGTATGTTGAAGCAATCATGCTCAATCAGATACTGGTTCAAACTAGAAAAACAGTGTCATCATCCACCGGCAATCGAGGTGAGGGTTTTGATTTACGGATCGAGTACTTTACAGAAACCAAAAAGCTTTCACGGTACGTAGTTTATAGTAACTGTCGTATTCAAACACTTACCTTCCCCCCTTCCAGATTGAATCTGGATGATGTTCCGATGGAACTTGAGGTGACGGCGATCTATGATACGATGAGTTACTATTCGGATATCGGGGATCTGCTGGTTGAAATTTAACGAAAAATATCTTTTTCGGTTATAACACGAAACCAGATCCCTCGATCCTTCGCGTATTTTTGTGCCGCAGTCCATTTAGCACTGTTAACAACCCAAGCATTCACTTCCTGTTCGTAGACGTCCTGGCGTTTGCGATTAGTTTTCTTGGGTTGAGAACACTGGGCTGCTGGCTTTATCTCGATCATCTCTTTCTGAACAGTTCCATCGGCATCGGTATATTCAACATACACATCCACAATGTACCGCGACATGGTTTCTTTGCGGGGATGCATATATGGGACCACAACAACTTCGGCCCCCCATTGAATGACGCCCGGTTTATGATCCAAGTACTTAAACACTTGTAATTCCCATGAAGATAGGTATCGTGGGGATGTATTAGTCCCCATGTAACGATCTTTATTGATTACATCATACTTACCTTGATGGAACTTGCGTTTTTTTGTTTTTGCCATTATACTGATCTCCGGATCTATTTATTGGGGTGTTAAATCTTGGATAATCGTAGTTACAACAGTCACGGATTGGAACAGGCATTAAAGCTCGACGAATTCTGGGTACTCAGCCAGCGATCGTCTATAGTAGCCGCAGCCTCTCTCCTGTTTTTTTCCAAGATAGAGTATATCAGCAAAGGACCAAGGAAAACTTTTGGAGCATCCGTCCGAGCGTCGATTCCTGTTCATGAGTTAGAAATATTGACAGAAATTATAGGCGAGATTGGTTTCGATACACCGCAATACGCCGATCCCGAAACCGTAGAGATCCTTCGAGACATTTTCATACGATGCGAATGGCTATGATGGAATACATAGGGAAACTGGATTACGATGATGTAAAAAGATCCACAAGCACACAATATTACGTGTTATCGGATTATATACACGGACGTCGGGGCATTATAATATTGGAGTATGGGGGGTGCATACCTAGATTCCACGAAGAAAGTAATACCTGGGGATGGAATAATGTAACGAGTGACGGGTACCTCGAAGCGGAATATACGGAACCAAGAAACGATATAGCTATAAATGTTATAGACCAGTCCATGGGATTTGAAATAGCTATCGGTGTGATGTATTTTGTAACAAAAGAAAAACTACTGAGGATAATCAAAGAGATTGATGAGTTGAGTATGTTATGAACAATACGACTTGTTATCCAAGAAACGAAATGGTCGAACTCCTTTAGGTGATTACTTCGATGTCTCTCAGAGTACCACTACCATCAATACCAGTCCCCAGTTCTACTTGCTCAATATAGGTGTCAATCACTGACTGCGGATAGCTCAGCATGATGTTCAGTACCAGATTCAAGTTAACGGTGGCAAGGTTACGTCCAGTACCGACCGGATAACTGATGCCACTGCCGATACCAGACAACCTAAGCTTGGCTCGATAGTTGCTGTCGGTGATGTCATTTGACTTCTGAACCGTGATACCGTCGTAGAGTGTCAGTGATATTTGTTCAACCAGCTCCAATAGTTGGGATATTGAGCTGGCATATACTGCCACTTCGTATGAAAGCTCAATAGGTACCCCAACAGTACGATTTAGCTGCTTATGATCACCAAGGTCGTCCCGGAAGGTTAAAGCTTCACTGAAATGCGAGGTAGTCATCCTGTCCGGGTTAATGTCCATACTGGTCAACATCAACCCCATCATAGGAACGGTATAGTTGGTGAACTTGTCATCATTGGAGTTGATGGCTGCAACGATACGCTCAGGTGCGCCAAAAGCCACAGAGACTCGCTGGAGACCTCCTTGGTTGTCAGCCCTCACTTGAAACCCGGACATCGCACGGGTAACCTGAAGTGTAAATTTTTCAATTTGATCATCATGATTGTAGTCGTATACGGTTGACATAGTGGGAATTCCTGATAGTATGACCCCTCTATTTATGGCGAGCTACCCAGAGGAACTTGTATGATTTACGTTGAAATTTTTTTTATTATTTCTTTGTCGTTATTAGTCTTACTTGCTGCCGGAGGATTATGGGCGTTGATTCGTTATGGTATTGCATTGGGCGCGCCAAGATCAAACAAGATGCATATTGTGGACTTCATCAGGTGCCCGTTCTTTTTTGGGTTCTATGATTGCTTGCTTTTGGATGAGCCAGATATTAAAGTGATCATTAATACAAAGGAGGAACAGGTTTTCTTTTGGGTCAAATATACGAAGTTCACAACCGTGCGTACTTTGGATAGTAAATTTCATATGAATGTGGAGCCAACAGATTCTGAGGCCGATGATTTTTTTGGAAGATCAGAAAATTATAAGACGATCATGCGAAGATTTGGTAATATCTGTTTGGATTATAAGAATGATCGAATAAGGTCCAAGACCCAAGTGAAAAGAAAAAATAAAATTGACGTAACGCATCTTACAAAAGACCTCAAAAACTCTGAACTACTTTAAGGAATATTTATGTTAGAAGCATTATTACTATTGTCAATATTTGTCATCATGATGTCGGCTGGGTATCTTGAGGTGAAGACTGTGATTATGAATAAAAGCGTTTGGCACGAGTGGCCCTCCGCAACCGCACAGCAACATTTCGACCCAGGGTTCTTTGGCTACCATCGTTGGTTGATGAGAACGAATCCGAAATACAAGATAGTCATCAACCGAGCAGAAAGAAAAATAACGATATACACTAAACCGACGTTAACCCAATTGTTCTGGAACAAATTCGATGAGATGGAACCAAGGTTCACCACCGGTGGAATGATTGATTTGACAGATGAACAGCTTTTAAATAAAATACGACGCGAGATCGACCCCAGGATCGACGACTTGATCAGAATCCATTACCGCAGCAGCAAAAAAAGCTCGAAGATGAAATCAGACATCACTCAAATCTATAAGGACTTAAGGAACCTCGATATACTATAAGGCCTAAATACTTAAATGGAACTTAACGAAGCATACCGACGCAACGCGGGCGACCGTGACTTGGACACCACAAAGATCATTCCTTACTACGGAGTGACGTATGTCTTTGGGTCATTCAATGACAGCGGAGATTTCGAGATCAACAAAAGTCTGGATGACAGACTTGATCGCCCAAGAGGGGTTCTGGCATATCCGGTCAATGATATGGTAGGCCGCAGAATAAAGACCTCAGCCATGTACGTTCGATTGTTCCGATTCAAATACCACCAGGTAGATACGTTGGTGGTTAGTCAGTACAATGAAGCCAAATATAAAGAAGACTATCAGAAGATCCTTTCTTATTACATCAAAGAGCCCGATTTTGTTGCGGTTCTTCAATCCCTACAAGAGGCCGTAAGATCAAAAGAGACGAATGTGTTTGCCCGTATATGGACACTCACCCGCCAAGTGGCCAAGATAGACAGTGAGATTCAGTGGGAGACACTACTCCGGGGTATCCTTGGTTACGCAGCCATATACGATGATAGGGGTGCTGGCGATGTCATCCTCAAGAAGTCCCCCGTGTTGTTGGTACTCAATACGGACGACCTTGATACTGTAGAAGTCATTGAGATTCTCAAGGATAAGCCAGAGCTCAACAGCCACATCGCATCTAAGATCGATCGATTCAACAACCTGTCCAGTATCTCCAATGCAAGACGTCGTATCAAGAAGTAACCCCCTACCCCCTAAATAAAGTCAGAGGTAATGATACATGGTGTGGAGTGTCAAACGTCCTAAAGTTGGCGTCTACGGAAACAAAACGAGAAGTCTACAGAGTAGGCTGGCATATGAGAAAGTCTCCCTAACATGGAAGACTGCTTTTGTGTGGCTGTATCTCGGAAGTAGAGAAAATGCGACCCCTACCACATCCGACGTTCAAGTTACCGCCTTTATGGAAGTCCCAGATAGAGCATACGCATCAACTCCCGTAGAGATCAATATCTGGAATGAAGAAAACCCAGAGCAATCGGTGGACCTTTCCCAGTTCGGTATAATGAATCCGATCGGAGATGAGAAGCTATTCAGAGTCCACGTCAACTCATATGACCAATTAGGAAGAGTGATACGAACCGGCGATGTCATTGAGATGCCATTCTTCTCGCTTGGCGGAAAGAGGGCATTCTGGGAGATTATTGATGTTGATCGTGAACAGGAATACGAGAAGTACTACTCCATTCTAAAAGCAATCCCTCTCGACAACAAGAGAGAGGCTAATGAAATACCAATCAACAGAGACAACGGCGGTATCTTGGGTGCTTACACCGATCAAGTGGACACTGAGGGGGATGATGCAGTTCCGTACAATGGAGTAGATACGGATGATGTTACCGTAGACGATCCCAATACGGATATGACAGACGAATTTGATCCCCGAGATGAAGACACTAAAAAGTCTTTCTTAGATGATCCAACAAAAACATTCTAATCGGTTTAAGGGAGCTCGATGGGTACATGGTCTATCGCGGTATGGTAGGAATAATGGAACTGGCTCAGTTCGTCAAATATGCGTCAGCAGATGAACTCGACGAGTTTCATCTATTAGTAGAGACAGACAGAACAGCGGATGCCTGGGGCTTGGTTTACAACGTCCTTGGTATCGACCCCCCACAGGAGCTTACATGACTGATACTGAATACGTACCCACATGGACCCATAACGGATTCATGTTCGATTTCATCCCGGTAAAGTTCGATTTCAGTGATATGGAATCGGTTGAAATTAATGGCCCCATTGTACAAGGTCGATGGGTATGGGCTGATTGGTTGCTATCTGGCGTTGAAGTGATACTGAGTTTTTTGATTAACTTCCACCCCAATCCGGAAAACATAGAGTTTGAGTTTAAAATAACCGAGTGCATTCATGCCGATTATGATCACCTCTTCACGGAGGAAGAAGAATGAAATTTGACGAGCTTATTATTATAACCGAAAGCTATAAAGATTTTAAGATGGCGATCCGGAATGCTATGGACAGTTTGGCGGAGTATAACTCTACCTCTACGCAAGTCAGGGATTTAATTAGTAACGGGACTGCCGATCAGTTCAAGGAATATGTCTCAAACAATTGGATCAGTGGAAGGGAACGGGATGTCGGGCACTGGATCAGTATGCTTAATGATAACCCGTCCGAGCTTCGTTCGTTGAGAAGGTTCCTTAGCCAGATAGATGAAGACCGGGTTCCCGATTATACAGAAATGAGAGGAAACAACGGTCTCGTATTTTTTCAACTGGATAACTTCGCCGCATCGAAGAAATTCTGTAAAGACACGAACTGGTGTATCGTCTCTAATGAACGCGATTTCGAATCGTACAAAAAAGACGGGGCATTGGTCGCGGTGTGGTCATCTGCTGGCAAGTTTATATTTGAGTGGAACAAATTCAATCAGGACTTCTCAATTTGGGAGGGGGCTAACAATGAAATAGATCCGGATGAGTTTGCATCTATGGCCGGTATTAGGTCACGAATCCGATTAACCTCTCCAGGCACCATAGAAGTAAAGAGGATGCTAGATCTTCTGAATGCAGACTTAGACTACTGATGTCACCGGCCACCATACAGTTCACGAAGCACTGTTTCGGTACCGCCTAAATCCAGGATTACTGGATCTCCACGATAGAGCCCCCAGTTAGCCTTCCTGGATAAATCCCCAACAGCAAGCTGGTCATAGGACATCAGCAAATCGTGCAAGGAGCTAAACGTGTCATTATCATGGACAGAATCAGGCAACTGAAACGTCATAGGCCCACGGTAGTTACGTTCATTTGAGATGAACTCCAGTGCCGCATTGAACGATATCCCGCCAAAGAACCCGTCTAATTGTCTATTTGAGATTTTCCTGGCATACTCAGTATGTATCCATGTGGGCATACTGTTGCGTTCGTCATAGTCGATCAATGGAATGGTTATACCGAGACTAGCCAAATACCAGTCATCCATCAGCCGAGTTTCTTCCTCATTCTGGCGCAATCCTTTGGTGTTCATGGCAATCTTGATTACGGTATCCCTGCCTTTGTAAGGTACCTTGAAAGCAACGCGAGCTGAACCTCTGCCTACCTGCTCGGCTCGGTCTTTAGCGTATTGCACCATCGCTTTGAATGAGGTTCCGGGACGATCAAACATAGAAGGATCCCAGTCGGAAGGAAGGGGGGCTTCTTGTAGCAATTCGTACAATTTCATGGTAGAATCCTTTTGAACTGGGTTATATGCCATATATTTATGCTCGTGGAGTCACACAATGAAAGATATCTACGCACTCTATGTTGACTGCTCTTACGGTTTCTATGTGATTCCTGATGATGATATAATGATTGATCATATGCGGCGGGATACGTCTGGGGGATACTGGGCTGGTGGAGGAGACTGGCGTTTACTCTGGCATCAGGTAGAAAATCAGGGATTCAAATTTGAGTTATATTCTGTCGATAGGTCTCGCGCTAAATTCATACTTGAACTATTTGATTTCTCTCTTACATCGGGACGTGCTGGAATGTTCGTGATCGATCAGGAAACGTATGAACTTATGCTAATAACGCTGAAAAACGTTGACAACATAATGGGGTTGTAGGAAAACACTATGTCATATCACCTATACAGAGACCGAGATGGAGAGGTTGCGGTTGTTGATAGCAGGTATCGATCTTTCGGTAGCATATGCACTAACAAAAAACAGTGGTTTGTTAGTGCAGAAACCACCAAGTATCTTATGAATATCGTACCAGCAGAGTTTTTTGCTGATGATAATGAAAAAGAAAAAGAACAAATTTCATTCATATTCACGTCCTTATGGATGGGTACTATCGACGGACGACAAGATCCGGATGAGCTCAGTATGCTTGCTGACGCGATGGAATTCCCTTGGGGAGGCCATTATGAAATAGACGAAGAGACATTCGATCTATTCATGTCCCTACGAGAGCTTGCATTATTATGACTGGAATCGCCATATTTCAGCATTGACAACCACCGTCGATGCTGATAGGCTACAAAAAATACGGGAGAACCTACCATGAATGCTATTCATCATCAATACGACAGAAACACCGAGGGCAGAGATTTTGTTATTGGCGACCTTCATGGTTGCTATAAACATCTCATGGATAAGCTCCTGGATGTGAACTTCAATGAAGAGGTCGATCGGGTATTCTCTGTGGGTGATCTCGTTGATCGGGGTCCAGAATCCCTGGAATGCCTAAGACTGACCAAAGAGCCTTGGTTTCATGCGGTCATGGGTAACCATGAGGACATGATGTTCAATGTGTACTGCAAGAAATGGAATCCTCGATTATGGTTTATGAATGGTGGAATGTGGTCGGACAGTTTGACCGAAGCAGAGCAGATTGAATTAAAGGGCCTGTGTGACTCCCTAATAGCCACCATGCCGCATATGATCACCGTCGGTAAGGTAGGTATCATTCATGCCGAACCGCCTTATGTGTGGGGGGCAACGGCGTATGAGGAATCCATGCTATGGGGTCGCAGCCTTATTGGCCGATCCGAACCCGTCTATGTGTCTGGTGTTGAGAAGGTATACGCTGGGCATACTATTGTGAGGAAGCCATCTACCCTGGGCAATCTCAACTTCATCGACACTGACTGCTTTGCTACGGGTAACTTATGTATCATTCAGCTATAGATAGAGGATAGCCAGATGGAAGGAATGGTAGAATATTGTAGTGGGATTCTTGACGAAGAAAACTTAACATCAGATCAGATAGAAGAAATTAAAAGTTTGGTTATGCTATGAAAAATATTCAAATTTTTATCGTGCTCGACCCGGACAATGAGCTCAAGATATTTGATGAACGCCCTTTGTTCACTGATGACTTATCTGCGTGGCGTGTTCTCGAAAAATTTAAATCTATGAAATACGACGATGGTCAACTTTTTAGTATCTACCCAGACCATCCATTGTGGGATTTGATGTTCGATATGCAATTAATCCCTAAGAATCTTGAACACGTTATCACTCCCACAGAAGATCAGTATCGTATAATCATGGGGTACTTCTTATTATGAAAAAGCTGTATATTGTTATGAACGGTTGACATGAAGAAACCGTTGGTATAAAGTACATCTTACTAAAAAACAACAGAGAGGTTTATAGAATGGCTATTTTCGCAAAGTACCTGTATTTAATTGACGGGGATCAAACCCCGATGCATACGAACAATGATCCGTCAGATGAAGACTTGGAATCATGCAACCAAGGACTGCTCACGATCATCCGAGTAGGTGCTTTGGATTCAACCCCCCACACCTACTTTGATGATGAGTGGCATCCAGTAACGGAAAGAACAGCGATGAATGATCCGTATAAGGAACTTAAAACGGCCCTGGCTATGGCGCTGTACGTTAACCTGGATCCCAAAACTCAAGTGGTACTGGGAGGAGCATTAAACGCCATCACCGATTTGGAGGCTGAACTTGTAGTAGCCAAAAAAAAGAAAGAGCCGGTTGCTTGGATGTTTCCTAGTGACTTGGTAGCTTTTCAATCGGGTGATTTGTCCCATGGCAATGCATACTCGGTTCCGGTGGATGAATCATCGTTAGGGCAAACAGTCCCGTTGTACGATAAATAGGAGAACATGATGTTAACTGATACAGATATATTTACTATTGCGTCACAAAGCCCGCTTACTGCCATGTTAGTGTATCCTTCTGAGGATCGGGATGTTGGGTTGATACGGGCTGCAATTGAAGATTTCGCATGGGATATCATCGACGCGTATAAGGAGTCTCTTGATGTTAAAGAGTCCGACAAGACTACCCACGACGAACGCGTCTCGGAAATACAGGCAATGATTGTCTCTGGTAATATTATATGAAGATTATGAATCCCTTAGAAGAAACAGTTAAGGGCGATAGTCTGTACGTGGCAAGTTACGGGGGCTTCGGTGACCTCCACGGCGATATCAGGGAAGTCGAGCGTACCACTAAAACGCAAGTTATTCTGAAGAATGGACAACGGTTTAAGCGAAACGGTTCTCTGGTTGGTGGGGGGGCGTGGAGTCGCGCACACGCTAGACCAGCAACCGAAAGTGATCGTCTGCGAGTAAAAGCCACCCAAGCCGCGAGTAAAATAAAAATGCACATCGACAACACCCCAATCCTGGCGGTTATTGAGATGTACGAAATTATGAAAACAGCAATACAGGAAGAGGAAGAAGATGCAAATGCCCAAAAGTAAGGAGCTGTTCGAGAAGTCGATGCCGATGGCTAAGCAATGTACGTGGAATGACGAACTTGAAATGTACTGTTGGACGGATTATCCAAAACACCCCCACCCGCTCAATGATTCTTGGGAGACATGGCAATCGGCGTGGAATGCTTCACGGGAGTGTATGATCGCAGAGTTGGTGGAATACCACGATAGTTTAGTATAACTGGAAGGAATGCTGTATGAAATCTGAACAAACTATCTCAATCAAATTATAGCTAAATTCTGATGAAGCCGAATGGCTGCGTAATATAATGCAAAATCCTTTACACGGACAACATATCGATAATGAAGCCTCTTATGATCGCATAATGCGAGCACACTTTTTTCGTGCAACAACAAGGGGGGTTGATTTTTGAATTCCGATCAATGGTTTTGATAACCGAACCTCTTAGCGGTATAACTAGGAGGCACTAATTAGGGGTTTTCGTTAGCCGAGGTAGGTCTAAGGCCATAAGCACTACATAAACCCCTATTCAGTGCGTTATGCGGATTGAGCAGTCTCGGTCGGCGCGCTACCGAACCTTCGACGGTATATTCGAGGGCACTAATTAGGGCTCTGTGGTGTAACGGTTGCATTGTAGGTCAGCACGTAGCTACGTGTACCGGAGAGACATTGCCGGTGGTGTTGGTTCGAGTCCAACCAGAGTCCTATTTAGTGCGGTGAATGCACCAGCCACCACACTACTACTACTATTGGGGGTGACATGGCGTCGATTGCGTGAATGCCCATCGCGGGAACACGTAAGAATTCGGTTCGAGTCCGAACACCTCCACCAAACAGCAGGAGAGCACAATGGATAATCAACATACTAAAATCAGCGGATACCGTGATCTGACTCAGGAAGAAATTGACTTGATGAATGAGGCCAAACAACTTGAGGCTCGTTGCCTGGCGTTTCTAAGCAACGTCGAAACGCATCTCATCAATAAAGCATTAAGTAAACAAAGTGAGAAAGAGCGTTACAGGAACGCACGAGCTTCCCGCTGGATTGCTATGGCGCGCACTGACCTTGAAACGGGATTTATGGCACTGGTTCGGGCAATTGCCCAGCCCCAGCCTACTGAAATTAAAGAATAACCATTTAAAACTGCCTTTAGTGTAATAGGACAGCACATAAGTCTTCTAAACTTAGAGTGAGGGTTCGAATCCTTCAAGGCAGACCATTTTACCATGAGACATCAATAATGTTTTATTTGCGGTTCCACAGGGGGAGATTTTATGAATTCACAAATGGTAATTGATAGGTTAAAAGCTTTACAAAATGAGCATGGTATGCGCTCAGTGCATGTATACGCAGACCATGGCCAAAGTGCTGAAGGATGCACTTCAATTGATATGGAGCTTATTACTGAGGATGATGGCAATGTCGAAATCATTCACGAAGACGACTTCGACGACTTCGACGAATTTGAAAATCGTACCGAAATTGTTTTCG
>Ga0306901_1000095_pt1 | contig 43978 bp, 37 predicted proteins | sample AntRauMFilla3767_FD_190431 | JGI IMG/M metagenome (GOLD analysis project Ga0306901, IMG submission 190431) | Saline lake microbial communities from Rauer Islands, Antarctica - Metagenome Filla 3 #767 (v2) (version 2) | ecosystem: Environmental > Aquatic > Non-marine Saline and Alkaline > Saline ... | reverse complement strand
AAGCCGTCGGGTGCGTTGGATATTTGGCGGGCGTAGCCGTGCCCGGTTTTACGGTCCAGCAGATGCAGTTCCAGGGTCTGTTTGGCGATGTCGATGCCAAGAATAAACCGATAGTTAATTGTAATTTCCATAAGAATAGGTGATTTTAGCGTTAGCATTATCACTACCGATGTAGTTATCTTCCCGCCTCTTTTAAAAGGGTATGCTGGCATACTATTTGGGTTAAGATAACTACCATCCCGACAGGATTGATTCCAGAGATGGGTTTAAACCCGAAGGGGAAAGTAAATTGCCTGTCGGGGTCTGGTAGTTTGTTTGTTGGTTTAAACCAACAAAATAATTGACAATAAGTCTAAAAGAGGGGTGTAGGGGTGGGTTATAATGGAAGGAAATTATTTTAGCGTATCTTATTCTCTTTGATACCCCGATGGCTCTGCCTCGGGGTTATTTATTTGATGCAATTAACGAAGTTCCTTTTTTAAAATTTTGCCCGTTGCGCTGGTTGGCAGGGCATCCATAAATTGAATGGTACGCGGATATTTATAAGCGGCTATGCGTTCTTTGGTCCATTCAATAAGATCATTTTCTGATATATCAGCCTTTTTATGCAGCACCACGCAGGCTTTAACTTCTTCGCCCAATTCATCGTGGGGTACGCCAATAATAGCCACCGACGAAACGGCCTCGTGTTTTATCATCACTTCTTCTACCTCTCGGGGATATACATTTAATCCACCTCTGATAATCATATCTTTGGTGCGGTCAACAATGAAGAAAAATCCGTCCTCGTCTTTTACAGCCACATCACCCGAGTAAAGCCAGCCGTCTTTTAAGGCCTTTTTATTGCCGTCCGGTTTATTATAATATCCTTTCATAACATTGTGGCCACGGTATATTAATTCGCCCTTTTCGTCAACAGGTACCTCATTTCCGTCTTCATCTACGACTTTAACTTCAACCCCCCAAACAGGGGTACCTACACTTCCCGGCTTTCTGCCAATGCCTTGATGATTAAATGTTACCACGGGTGAGCCCTCCGACATGCCGTAGCCTTCTAAAATGGGTACTTCAAATTTTTCCTCAAATTTTTCAAGAACTTCCACCGGAAGAGCAGCTCCCCCGGATACACAAATTTTGAGATTATCGGCAATGGCGTCCATGTCATAATCTTCTTTGTCTGAATTGAGTAATCCCATGTACATAGTGGGAACACCTGCGAAAATGGAAATTTCATGCTTTTGTAATAATCCCCACACGGCATCGGGTTCAAAGCGTGGGAGCAAAACGCTGGATGCGCCCTTATATATGCCGGCATTCATTAACACCGTCATTGCGAAAATATGAAAAAGGGGCAGTACAATAAGCTGAGTATCCTCGGGCTGTGTATTTGCAATACCAGATTCTGATGAAAGTACCGCATTGAGCAATAGGTTTGAATGGGAAAGTTCGGCCCCTTTGGGTTGGCCCGTTGTACCCGAGGTGTAAATGATTACGGCGGTATCTTCGGCGCCGGTACTAATGGTTTCTGTTTTTGCTGATTGGTCGGCCATCAGTTGGCCTAAGGTTTTTGTGCCATCAATAGGTGAGGAGGCGTCCGGCTTTCCGGTAATAACAAAAAAGTGCTCGCATGCATCTGCTTTTTGAAATCCCTCGTACCCCTGTTGACCCATCGGCAGCTCATCGGTGCCTTCAAAGCAAAAGTAAGCCTTTGCATCCGAGTCATTTAGTTGATAGCCGACTTCATCTTTTTTGAGCAGCACGCTTAGAGGTACTACAATAGCACCGGCTTTTAATATCCCAAAATATACCATGGGGAAATAGGGTAAATTAAGGCAGCTCAAAGCCACCTTGTCCCCCTCTTCGATGCCCATAGATTTCAGCCCGTTGGCAATTTTGTTGGCCGCACCATTGATCTGTGCAAAGCTGAAATGGTTATCTCCGAATACAAAAGCATCATTTTTGGGATATCGTTGGGCACTATCTTCTAAGATTACGGAAAGGTTCAACATAATATTTTCGGTTTAATCGGATAAATATTCAGCACAATTTAATTCAGTTTAGATGTCTGAATTTGTTTGCAATTGTTTTGATATGGATGATAAATTCAAAAAGTAAAATGAATATACCGAATGTAATTTGCAAGCTTAACAGAAAATTGACTTGGAATTATAGTAAGGCCTCGATAGGTAATAAATTTCGACGGATAATTTATAGCATATTCTATGCGTAAAATCATGAAAGAAGAAATTAACACCTACCGGGAAGACGGTGTTGTTTGCCTGTGATAAGCTTTTAACCAAGAGTGGGTGGAACTGCTTCGGGAAGCTGCCGAGGAGTCGATGCAGGATCCGGGAGAACTGCATGCAGAACTTTCAGAGGAAAAAAAGAGAAAGGGGCCGTTACTTTCATGATACGTTTGTATGGCGGTATAATGAAGCGTGCCGCAAATATGTGTTCAATTCGCCGGCCGGGCAGTATCCCGGCAAAGTGATGGAGTCTGAGAAAATAAATATTTTCTTTGACCAGTGGCTGATTAAAGAACCGGGCACCCAAACTAAAACGCCGTGGCATCATGATATGACCTACTGGCCCATAGATGGGAATAAAATCTGCACGTTATGGCTGGCGCTGGATACCGTAACGGCCGACAGCGGGGCGGTGGAATATGTAAAAGGTTCGCATAAGTGGGGCCAGAAATTTAAGCCCGAAAGTTTTAGCGGGGGGAACCAATACACCGAAAATCTGCCGGAGATACCCAATATTGAGCCCCAGCGGGATGAATTTGAGTTTATAGATTATACCTGGAACCCGGCGATTGCACCCTGCATCACGGATTAACCGTTCACGGCTCGTCCGGAAATAAATCATTAAAAAAAAGAAGGAGAGCCCACGTTTCGCGATGGGCCGGTGATGATGCGGTATTTTATATGCGCGAAGGCCTGCAGGAAATGCCCACGCTTCCCGACCTTTCCAACGACGATCCCATTGATTCACAACTTTGGCCCCGGGTGGTGAGCTAATGGAATCATGTATTACCTTTAGTCAGCCTTAGCTGAATGTGATCCAACGGTTTGAATAAACGCTGTAGCGGTTTATATGCACCAGTTTTCGGTTTATAACCGACCTTTGTTTTATTCATCTACTTTCGCTTCGTTCCTTCCCCCGCTACTGTGTTTATACATTATTGCCAACAGTTGTTCAATGGGTTGTTAATTAGATTTTTAAAAGAGCTTTATCAAAATCAGCAATAATATCTTCTATATTTTCTATCCCTACCGCACAGCGTATTAAGTTTTCAGGAATACCCAACTGTTTTCGTTCTTTAACTGTGGCTTCAACATGACTTGTTACTTTTGGAGGACCTATTAATGTACTTACTGAACCTAAACTTGCTGCTAAATGAGCCAGCTCCAAACTATTCAAGAAAACTTTCACGTTCTCGAAATCTCCTTTAATAGAAAATGCTAATACTCCTCCGAATCCTGTCATTTGTTCCGATGCGATTTTGTGTCCGGAGTGTGACTTCAGTCCCGGATAAAAAACCTGTTCAATTTTATTATGTTTTTCCAGATGTTCAGCCAACTTCATGGCGTTTTCATTTTGTCGCAAAACCCGTAACTCCAGCGTTTGAATGCCCCTCAATAACATGTAGGCAGTATTTGCATGCAAGCTGGCACCGTTGATTTCCCTATAATGAAATATTTGTTGTATTAAATCTTTATTACCACAGGCTACTCCTCCCATTGCATCGGAATGACCTCCCAGATATTTTGTAGCGCTATGCAAAACAATATCAGCGGCAAGCTCCAGAGGCTGTTGATTGATTGGAGTAGCAAATGTATTATCTACAACAACCAATGCCCCTACTTCGTGGGCAGACTTAATGAGCCTTTTTAAATTCAGTATTTTTAAGGTGGGATTTGTAGGTGTTTCCAGGTAAAGCATTTTACAGCCTTTTTTTACTTCTGCCTCAATTTCTTCATGATTTGCGGTGTCACAAAGGGTTACCTCAATTCCATGTTTAGGAAGAAATTCTAAAAATATAATACTCGTACCACCATAGGTATCTTTGATAGAAACAACTCTATCTCCTTGGGATAAAAAAGTTGACAATGTGTTACTTATCCCGGCCATTCCTGTTGAAAAGCTGGTAGCTGCTTCGGCATTTTCGAGAACTCTTACTTTTTCTTCGAAAACTGCTACCGTTGGATTGGTGTTTCTACTATAGATATGTCCTTCTTTTTTCCCAATGGCCACATCAAACCAGTCATCCACATTGTCATATCCAAATGTTACACTATTTACGATAGGTACCTGGGTTGCTCCTTGATAAAACAATTCGCTTTGCCCTCCCCATACCGCTTTTGTTCCTTGTTTCTTACTGTTCATTTTGTTGCTTTTTATTTTTTATTTTGTTGCGTTAATATTCTATCAATTATTCCTTTAAACATGTTCATTCCAGTTTCTATTATTTCCTCAGGGAAGTCATAGTTGGCTTGATGTAGGGCAGGGGATTGTAACCCGGCTCCAATGCCAAACATAGCTACCTTGTATTTTTCAGAAAACCAGCCAAAATCTTCTCCAAATTTAAAAGGCATGCTTTTATTAATTATATCATAATTGTACGTTTTTGCTGTCTCTGTAATAACTTGGTTACAGAATCCGTCATTAACAACGGCGGGAAAATAATCAAACCATTTTGCTGTGTGAGGCAATTTGTGTTTTGGGCAAACTTCGGATAGAATACTGTCAACGTCCTTCTTTAGCCTTTCCATTTTCTCTATACTTTTGGTTCTTAAGGTGTAATGTATCTCGCCAAACCCGGCAGAAATGCCATAAGATTTCATTCCCATGCTGGAATAAATTGGTACACATAACCTAAAATCTTCTTTCTCGGGGTCATTATTATTTAACTTATTAAATTTTTGTATAAGCTCAGCAATGCACAATGCCGGATTCACTCCATGTTCGGGTTCAGAAGAATGCGACTCTTTACCTTTCAGTTGGATAGCAACACTCTGCACAGTAGAAGAAAAATTACCGTTAAGGGTTATAATAGAATTAATTGGCTGACGGGGAATATTATGCAATGCAAATATATAATCTGGATTTAATTCACTAAACCTATCATCGTTTAAAACATTAGGTGCACCGGTACCTGTTTCTTCAGCAGGTTGAAAAAGCAATATCATTTTTCCATTCTTAAAATCCTGTTCTTTTAACCAAAAGACCAGTCCGGCCACAATGGCCATATGACCATCGTGGCCACATTTGTGGGATATGCCATTATTAATAGAACGGTGCTCAAACTTGTTTGCTTCTTGGATGGGAAGAGCATCCAATTCGCAGCGAATTACAATATTGGGACCGCTATTTGAAAACTCATTAATAACTGCTAATCCATTCCCTCCAATATTTTCAATGATTTTGGCATTATGATATTTTTCTATGAATTTCTTAATCCGTCCAGCCGTTTCTTTCTCTTGCCCCGACAGCTCAGGATATCTGTGGAGTTCTTTTCTGAGCAATTTTATTTTTTCGATAGTCATCTATTTTACTTTTTCTGCACCCTGTCTTAAATTGTTTACAACGGATTTGCTAAAATTAGTACACTAGATTTATGCACAGGCTTCAAGTGGTATTAATTTTAGCTTTTGTTAGCCAAAGTGCTCTTTTATCTCCTGTTGTATTATTTCGGGTTCCTGTCGATTGTCTGTCACCGTTATCACTTCTATTTCATCTGCTTTAATTCTGTAAAAAAAAAATGATGTTTGTTTTGTTACAATACACTTGTACAATCCAGAAAACGCTTTTGATTCGGGACAATTTTTAGGTTGATTTGAAATTTGAGAAAATTTATTTAGAAGTTTAGAGACGAACTCGTCTTTGCTTTTGGTTGACCATTCAGTTTCAAGAAATTTAAGCAGAAGCTGTGTTTTTTTCTCAGCGAGAGGAGAAAGATAGACTTTCATTGTATTAAGAAACCTTTTTTAGGAAGTCGTCTAATGAAATGCGTTGTCCAGCATCAAGCTGCTTGATTCCCAATTCAATTTCTCTTTTTTCACTTTCAGAAAGGGCAATCCAAAAGTCTTTTTCTTCAGATTTAAGAACATCTAATAATTTTTCAATTATCTGATCATTGTCAATATCTACAATCAATTTAACAAGTTCTAATTTTGAAGCTTGAGTATTCATAGCAGTTTTTTCTTAAACATAACAAATTTTGATGAAATAGATTTTCCTCTCGCATTTTGGCATAACGACCTGCTAAACGCAGTGACGTTCGATCTTTTTAGGGCATTGAGTGGGGGTGCTCAATCCCCTGAAAAGATCTATAGAACGTTGCCAAATTGCTGTTAGCTCTTGTTGGAACACGTTTTCCCTCGATGGGCAGGCTAAAGCTGAAACGTGCCATTGTGGTTGACCAGCAATTGGGTGTAGCAGGTCGTTGGATCACAGTTCCAAAGGGACGAGAGTGCGAAGCACGTAGTACCTTTGTCAGCTTTAGCTGAATGTGATCCAACGGTCGAGTATAAGAATAGTAGTGGGTTTTATTAACTTACTTTTCGATTTTACACAGACCTTTGATTTGTACTTTGCTTTGGGCACTGATGCCACTATTATTTTTATACGGTGTTGGCAACTGGCTTTCTATTGAGCATTCCTATTTTCACGGCCTATTAAATAAATCGGCACATTATTATATACATTTGGAAGATCGGATATTACATTTAAAGGTGGCATAAATAATTCAAATCAAACCCGCTTGCTCATTTTTAACCAGATTCCAATTAGTTGAAATGCTAATACTATAAGGAACATTGGCAGGTATAAAAAAATGATTAAATCTTCTTTGTTTGCGTTCAATCTATAAAATATAGAGTGTGCAATCACCAAAAGAAACATCAGATAAGTGAAACGTTGCAAGTTCTTCCATTTTACGGCCTTTAACTTACCTAAAAGATAATCATTTGAAATGATGAGCAGTAAAATGAGAATGAGTGCTCCAAACAAACCAGTATAGTTTGCCAATCCGAAATTGCCAAAACGAATTATAAGATCATCTCCAACTTCCTTTACAAAATAGAGCCAAGGCTTACCTATGAAGTGCATAAACAAACCAACCACCGAATGTATTATTCCCAAAATTGCTCCAAAAATCCCAATATCTCTTCTAATATAAGTTGATATTGGATTTCTTCGCCTTAAAATTAAGTTTATAGGCCCTAAAAGTAGGGAAACAGCCAATAAGAAAATACTGAGATATCCTGAAGTATATGTGATAAAAGGAATTACTGGTAAAGTCGGTTTCCAAAAAATGTAAAAAATTAGACAGAATATAATGCTCAAAACAAGCATTGGTAAGTAATGGATCTCAAACCTGTTTTTTATGCTATTTTTCATACCATATATTTCTATTTTGAAGCCAGACTATTCTTATGATTTAACTCAGCTTGTTGCCAACGACCCAGCGCATAACGGGCGCGGAGATTATGAGTGAATTAATAGCTTAAAATTTAAAACAAGCAACTACGGAATCCAACGGCACGTCCGCGTCCCCAGTTAATGCGCTTTGTTAGGCTTCATTACGACTCTACGGAGACCTTAATCGTTTGAAGCGCCCCCAAATATTTACGAGCATAGGCTTCATACATAAATTTGAGAATGCTGAAATCGTTGCGATAGCCAATATGCCTATAATCGGAATGACGGCGCCAAAAGTAAACGTTGCGCCCAGTACATAACCAAGAATACATTCAGCTCGATAAATTGGCAGGAACAGGCCAATTAACAACACACATAAAGCCATGTACATCGTAATGTTTTCGTAGCTAAATTCGAAAGCGATTGATTGCAAGAGACTTACAAGTAGCATTCCGAAAAAGCCTATTAAAACTCCGTTTGGAATCTGTCCACCAGCAGATATAGCATCAGACTGAAGTGTAATACGTTTTTTAACGCGTGTTGTTGAAAACCAAGCCAGGAAAGGAAGGATGACACTTGCCCACCAATTAGATATCGCCGGTAAATCAGAACGATGGAGGAGATGGTGGCTTGGTACTCCACCATTAAAATGGTCCCACAATAAATGACCAAGCACAAAAATTGCCACTATTGAGATAAAATATGCGCTTACTTTTTTGAAGTACTTTTCACTCATGTGAATCCTTAATTTATGATAGTGTTTGGATTGCCTTTGAAGCCTAACGGACAAGGCTATGTGCCGTAATTATTTGCGGACTTGGTACCTGTCCATCGGCACAAAAGTTTATGCGAGGCAGAATGCTCAAATGACGACTGAAACCCTTATGGCATATAGCCTTTGTTGTAACACGTTACTTTTTCACAATAATATCCATTCTATTTCAATTGTCTATTAAGAAAATGAATTTGTACTTCAATTGCTTCGTTACAAAGTGGGCTTGGATAGTGTATTATTCCAAAATGTCCTCTTTATCCACAACAAACATCGATTTTTAGGGTTTTTAAGGAGCGACTACTTATTGTCCCTCCTGTACCTCAGCAATAGAAAGAGGGATCAGACCATACGCCTACGCCACGTGGATACTGTATATTTTCAGTGAATTGAACTGAACCTACCCTCCCATGTTGGCCATTTTTTTGCCGACATGCGTTATAACCTCCGTTTCTTCTTCGGTAGGCTGATACCCTGTATTGTTGTTGTAATTTTGAGATAGGTTATCCGATCGCCACAGAGTTCCTCTGGTAAATCTTCAGGCTTGGGTTCATATGCTGAGATGGCCATGGATGAACGCCAGGCAAATGGAAAAAGTTTATTGCAAAACTTTTCATCCATCATGTCTTGACTGACAGCAATTTGTCTCCATGGGATGTTGGTGGGTAGATTAAATAATTGTCTTGACATTTTACTATTTCCTTTTTCTGGTGAACTTTTCGTAAGGACAGGGCCGCCTAACGGCCCTGCTGGTGTAACAGGTCTTAACCTTTTGTTTTGTCGATCATGTGGTTAATGACATGGCTGTGCTCACGCTGAGGGCTGAACATAATAATCTCCGCGTCCTTATTGACCTTTACATTGTGCCCCGGAGGCCAGTAAAACAGATCATTTGCATTAACGGTCTCCTGTACACCATCGGCGTCTGTTGTGGTAAGTTGCCCACCTAAGAGAAATCCCCAATGGGGGCACTGACATAAATCACCTTTCAGTCCCTCAAAAAGCGGAGTTGTATCGACACCCTCCGAGAGGCTAAAGTACTCACCGCTGATCTTGCCCAACCCAGTGGCGTCGCCGAAATCTGTTTGCTGACGTATCACGGCACCTGGTATTTCCATCTTAATGTCTACACGCTCTTTGGATATTTTCATGATATTAGTTTTTAATGGTTTAATTATTCAGGTTTTATATTCTGATTGATCCTGAATAGATTATCTGGATCATATTGTTTTTTTATCTTGGACAAACGTTCATAATTGTGTTTATAACTGGCTTGCACACGTTGCTGCCCTTCATCCATCATAAAATTAGAATAGGCTCCTCCTGATGAATAAGGATGCAAAGCTTGCCAATAATCCTTACACCAGTTTGTAATTTCATCTACATTGGCTGGATCTGGATCTACGCCAACAATAACGCCAGCATATTTTGCATCACGATAGGCCCACGGAGTTTCTTCTTTGCCCACTCTGCCGGCGGCCCCGCTTATGGGATATAAATGCATTTGGGAAAGCGGGGTTGGTATATCAGAACCGAATTTTAAATGTTGTTTTCTTATTTCCGGCCCCAATTCATTAAAAAAATCTGCCCGCCAGTACCATTGCAATCCGGGAGGAAAAAGCCCGTCAAATAATGTTTGGATAGCCGTATAGGGCATTTCGCCCACATGTTCAAATAATGGATTCTTTTCTAATATGGGCTTGAATACTTCTTTTGCTTTACCCATGTCTCCAGTATAGCACCATACTATTCCACAAAATTGTTTGTTGTGTAAATGCTCAGGAAACGGAGGGCCGGGAATAGTCAATGTTGCAATGAATCCATTCAGATCATCCGTAGCATTATGGATAAATTCATGATACCACGCCATTATTTCTTCTGTTTTTTCAACAGGCCATAGGGTAGGGCCTCCGAAAACAGTTTTTACCGGATGAGCCTGAAATTTGAATGAAGTAACTACCCCAAAGTTTCCACCTCCGCCACGAATAGCCCAAAACAAATCCTTATTCTGATTGGCGTTTACCGTTACAAAAGACCCATCTGCCAACACCATATCGGCCTCTAATAGGTTGTCTATGGTAAGTCCGTATTTTCTTGATAGATGACCAACTCCACCACCAAGGGTCAATCCTCCAACTCCGGTTGTAGAAATAATTCCGGCAGGAATTGCAAGCCCGAAAGCATGTGTTGCATGGTCCACTTCCCCCCAGAGGTTTCCTCCGCCAACTCTAACAGTGTTATCAGAAATATCGACGCGAATATATTTAATTCCCGAGAGATCGATCACCAATCCATCATCACACAATCCTAATCCACCACCGTTATGTCCTCCACCTCTTACAGCAACTAACAAGTCATTTTCTCGGGCGAAATTTACCGAAGCAATAACGTCCGCAACATCTATACACATGGCAAACATAGCTGGATGCTTGTTGATCATTCCATTGTATATTTTCCGTGTTTCGTCATACGCTACATCATCTGGCGTCACTATTTTTCCTCTTAGTTGTGAGGCGAACCTTTCAATTTTATCTGGAAGGATGTCCTTTACTATATAAGTCATAATGGTAATTTTTTAATTATTTAGAAATGATCATGTCTTTCAATGACCAAAGAATTGCAAGCACATCTTTTTTAGTATCCTCATTGATGGACTGCTTATCCAGGGCAATAAAAATATCGTCAATGACATGCATGTATTCCGCGGGGCTAATATTCATGCCCGTATGCGTGGTTACCATATCCCTTCCGGAATAAGCGGCAGGGCCTCCGCTACCGGCACTAAAAAAATCAATGGTATGTTGCTTAATTTTGGCTAAACGTTCCGGTTTTTCCAGAAAAGGCAGGAACCGGGCATTTATAGCCGGATTTTTCATGTGAGCATCAACGGTATCATCTACAAGCATTGAAATGCCTGATCTTCCTCCCAATCTTTCAAAAAGTGTTTTTTCCATGACATTAGTTTTTTTGGTTGTATACCAAAGTTAGGCAATCATAAAAACATATAAGGCTACATTTAGATCAATAAATACTATTTTTAGCTCATTGCTATACGGAGGGAAATGTTCTTATAGCAAATGAATGCTTTTGGAAAGATTTTTTAGGAAACTTATCCACTGAACCACAGGAAAGTTAATGGCACCAGGATTTTATGTAATGGGAAGGGAGGATTCCGAATGTATCCTGAAAACATTTTGAAAAATATGCAGGACTATTAAAACCGGTTTCAAATGCAATTTCAGAAATATTTTTACTTTTTTTGTTTAATAGTTCAAGAGCTCTATCTAACCTATACTCTTTTATAAAACTATTGGGCGATTTGCCAGTTATAGCCATCATCTTTCGATAAAGTTGCGACTTACTATAGCCTAAACACTTACTGAAATCATCGACATTTAAAGTTGTATTACTCCATTCTCTCTCGGTATAATCCATTAATAGAGTCAGAAATTTTTCATTATTTGAATGAAGTACGTTCATATACTTCGTATCAATAGAGCTATTTAAGTTCTCGCTTTCATACAAATCCTTAACCTCCGATGAGACCACGATCTGGCCTTTAACGACATCACATAAACGTTCAGCCATTTGTATGGTATCTTCAAAAATTCCTTTTTTCCCGCTGACAGGAACACCGGCACTTAAACCTATATGCAATTTTATAGCAGAATTGTATTTGTTATTAAGGGTCTGTTTAAATACTGCCTGAATTTCTAAAGCACATAGTACGGCATTGGTGACACAATCAAATGAAATTAAAAAGTGATCAACCTTTTGTTTTACAATGCTTCCTTTAAATTTAGGGACTGATTCGATAATAGCATTGCTTTGGTTGTTGATAATTAGGTCCGCTTTTTTACCTGGTGGGTCTTTGAAAGACAAACATTTTATTGCTACTATCATGATGGTTCTAAAAGCAGGGTCATTAATAATATTAAGTTCTGTTTTTTGTGATTTCTCAGGGTCTTCAATACGGCCTAAAAATGATTCTACTACAGCACCATCTACTTTGATGATCCTGTGAGGAACCGCTCCGTGTGCCTGTTCATGCATTTCTTTAATTGCAGCCTTATTAGGAGCTTCCACCAAACAAAAAGCAGTTTTCCTGTTAGCATCAAACCAATAGGTTAATCCTTTACAGTTAAATTCATGCTGTATTTTTAGATCCTTTTGATGTAAGTCTGCCACAATTTCAGCAGTTACTTCTTCTGAAACATCGTGACGATCCATGTATATTGGCATAACTTAAATTTTAGGTTTTACTTTTTCTACTTTTCGGATAACACCTTGTTTCTCATTGTTATTAGTCTTCAATTTAACCATTTGTATAAATGCAATACAATTTTTTCACTTTGTTTTTAACGTTAAGCATATGGCTTGTGGCGGTTTTCGATTGTTTATCATGCTGCAAGTTTTTTTCTAATGTGTTACAACGGTTCGTATAAGAATATGTAGCCGACTTCGTAGCACTTTCCTATCAAGTTACACAAAAGTTGAAGCGAGCTACAAGCCCTGGATTTACTACTATCTCGGCTATTATTTTTATACATTGTTGTGCTTTCGTGCTTTATTATTTTTTCTTTATCATTACTTCTCTATAAATGGCAATAGGACTAATGGCAATTTTTGGATAATTCGGTACAAAGAAAAACTTTTCAAATGCCTCAAAGGAATCAAAAACATTTCTAAACGCTTTATCAAAATGACTCTCATCAGATAATTCACTTTCAATAGCTCCTAGATACTCATCACTAGGGTGAACTCTTATATCTTCGTTTCTTGGACATGAGGTGATTATTCCTAAAACAGTCAATTTAACATTAGGTCTTGAGCCGTATGTAAATATGGTATTCTCAAAATTCCCTTCCAACATATACTCAGCTTTTAGGTTAGATAGAATTTGAAAATCACCAAAGTCATCAAGTGGTAGTAATCTGAAATTTAATCTATCAGGAGAGAACGTGTCTAAGAATGTTTTTACTTTACTAACCCAATCTTCATCAAATAAATGAACATCTGATTCCGATTTTAACAGTTCATCAATGTTTTTTTCTATTGCTTTAATTTTATTAAGCTCCTTTGTCCTATTGTTACGGTCTTTGTTCTGATTTGCAATTTTCTTTGCCTCCGACAATTGCTCTTTTAAAGCTATCATTTCAGGATTTTCTAATAAAACAGAGCCAAATATTAATCTTTGAATTTCATTGAAATTAGATAGTATTCGTTTAAATCTCTCAAAGTCCTCAAAACTTCCCCAACCTGTCGCTTTAATATAACTTAGGTTCGGAATTTCATCCATAAAATCATTGAATGAACCTTCGTAGTCATCGAAAGAATTATTAATCGAAGTAAGCAAATCATTCTCATTTAAGTCTTTTTCAATTGAATTAAGCATCTCATGATACAGACTTATCTTTTCGGTCTTAATGGTTTTTTCTTTAGATTTTTCTCCAAGATTACCTTTGATAATTTTAACATCAAATCCTAATCCAGAACTGTCTTCGCTCTCATCTTCCACAGCTCTTGATATCTCACTTATTAATCCATCATTAAGCTGGCTAATTAAGGATTTCGCTTTACTAATATCAAAATAGATTAGGTCTTTAATAGATTTCATTAGATGTAAAATTATTTAGTACGTACTGTTTTCTTGCATGAAGCACAACATTGGCATATCACCAATGCTATTCATGTTATCCTTGCTTCGTACGCAAGTTTTGTTCATGTTATTAGTAAATAACGAGAGTAATATGAATAAAACCGATTTAACAACCAAGTACGAACATCGTCTTACGCTAAAAAATTATAGTGAAAACACGCTGCGTGCCTACCTGAACGGATTACATATTTTTTTAGATTATGTGAAGGTCAATGAAGTTTCAGCAATTACTCCCAAAGTGCTGGAAACGTATTTCCATTATTGCAAAAAAGAACTGGATTACAGTTACTCCATGATGTCCCAAGGACTCCTTCGGAGAAACAGTTGCTGGCTTCGGTAAAGTTCTTGTACGAAGAAGTGTTACAAGAAGACATCGATTTCGATTTTTACATTAAAATGAAAAAACCGAGTCGCATTCCGGTGGTGCTGTCGGTGGAGGAAGTAGAGCGATTGTTGAACTCCTTTACCAATCTAAAACACAAAGCCATTTTCACTATTTGTTATTCTGCCGGTTTGAGGGTTGGTGAGATTCTCAGCTTAAAAGTCAAAGACATTGACTCGGATAGAATGCAAATACGCATTGAGCAGGGTAAGGGTCAAAAAGACCGGTATTCAATATTATCAGAAAAAGTGTTGGTATTACTGCGGGAATATGTAAAAGAATATGAGCCTCCTGATTATCTTTTTGAAGGGCAGGGCGGTGGTCAATATTCGGCCTTATCTATTCAGGCATTAATGCGGCGGCATAAAAAGAAATGCGGCATCACCAAGAAAGCTACACCCCACACGTTACGTCATAGCTTTGCAACCCACCTGCTTGGATAATGGAACCGATACCCGGTTTATTCAAGAGCTGCTTGGACATAAACATTTTTCCACGACTCAGATATATACCCACCTTAGCTCGCGCTCCTTGAAGGATGTGAAAAGTCCTATCGAAAATTTTTATATTTAGTGAGTTGAGCAACTCTTTTCTATTTTTCGCGCTCCTCCTTAATAGCCTGCCGCCGCTCTTTACTGCTGCCCATCACAAAAATAGGTACCACGTAAAGCGTGAGGACAGAGCCGAAGAACAGACCGCCAATGACAGTTCGTGCCAGTGGAGACCAGATATCACCGCCGGCGCCAAGACCCAGCGACAAGGGAATCATGGAGCAGATGGTTGTCAATGCGGTAAGCAGAATAGGGCGCATGCGCCGTTTGCAGGCTTCGATTGCGTTATCAAATAGAGAACCGGAATGCTCGTTATTTTTAGTGTACAAGTGCATGTAATCAACCAGCACTATTCCGTTGTTGACAATAATACCAACCAGCATAAAGATGCCGATATAGGCTGTGGCGCTAAGCGGCGTGTTGAAAATATACAGGCCGCCATAAGCGCCAAAAAAGGCAAGGGGGATGGAAAAGAAAATGACAAACGGGTCGCGGAAGTTTTCAAACAGAGAGGCCATAATCATATACGTCAGCAGCAGCGCAAATAATAAGGCCAACGTTACTTCGGAGGCACCCTCTTGGGAATCACGGGTGGAGCCGGTAAATTCGTAGCGGTAGCCTTCCGGCAGCACCACTTCTTCTTGAATGGTAGTGATTATTTTTTGCCGATATTCATTGGCATTCCCTTCCACTTCGATATTTACATCAAGCACCGTTTCACGATCCCGGCGGCTAATGCGATTTACGCCCTCCACACTTTCAAAGCGGCCCAGCGCTGCCACGGGAAGGCGCTGCCCGTCAACCTGTATAAGTTCAAGGTCAAATAAATCTTCACGATTGGTAAGTTGATTCTTTGAAACCCGAACTTCAATAGGCACTTCCCGGCCTTCATCGCGAAAAAAGCCCACGCGGGTGCCCTGAACCTGCGTTTTTAGCGAAGTGGCCACTTCCCTCAGCGAGCTTTGCATGCGGTTGATACGCTCTCGATCGACGGTGTATTGAAGTTCCGGAATGGGGTCTGTACGACCGTTATCAACCGAAATAACATTGGAGTCGGCCAGCATGACCAGCTCAATTTTGTCAGAAACGGCCTGCAGTACTTCTATATCAGGGCCGATAAGGCTCAGGCGGATGCCGCCTCCAAACCCTCTAAAGCCGCCTCCACCGCCCCCGCCGCGAATGTTTACATCAACCCCGGGTGCCGTTAATTGCCGCCGCAGCCGAAGTGATATCTCGGAGCTGCTGGCATCGCGTTCACCCTGCTCAACAAGGTTTACCGTAATATCACCTTCATTGGTATCGGTACTGTAACCGCTTTGCCCAATTTGCGTGACGACTGTTTTAACCTCGGGCATGTCCTCAATCCGTTTACTAAAATTGCGCATCACCTTAGCGGTACGCACCAGCTTGGTGCCGGTGGGAAGTTCCACATTCACCCGAATGGAACCCGAGTCGGATTGGGCAAAAAACTGCGAAGAAAGATTACTATTCAACCAGTACGTTCCGCCAATAAGTGCGATTACGAAAACAACAACCATCCATTTTCGAAACATGAGCCAATGAAGCGAGGAGGCGTACCAATGTTCAATTTTTTTAACAGTTTTAGATGAAAAAGTGTCATCGCCAAATTCTTTTTTATCCAGCAGTAAAACCGAAAGCACCGGCACTAAAATGATGGATGCAATAAACGAAATGCTTATGGCTATGCTGATAACAAGTGAAAATTCAACAAAGAATTGCGCCTGTATGCCGGTAAGCCCTATGATGGGCACAAAAACGCCGAGCGTGGTAAGCGTTGCGCCAAGCAGGGCGCCTACTACTTCATTGGTGCCTTCCAGGGCGGCTTCAAAACGTGTTTTACCCTCTTCAAGTTTGCGTGCAATACTTTCGGATACCACAATAGCATTGTCAACCAGCAGGCCAATAGCCAGCGCAAGGGCGGTGATGGTTAAAATGTTTAAGGTAAGTCCGAGCCCATACATAGCGGCGAAACTGGCCGTAACTGAGACCGGAATGGCGGCGGCCACTACAAAAGCAATACGCCATCCTCCCATAAAAAGCAAGAGGATGATAACAACGACCACCAGTGCTGCTAAGGCCGATTGCGTAAGATTAGAGATGGAATTTTCAATATTGTCGCCATCATTAGTTAGTATTTGAAGGGAAGTGCCGGGCGGCAGATTTTCATTGATGGAAGCAAGTTCAGCTTGTACAGCGGTAGTTACATCAAGGGTATTGGCATCTGATTTTTTTTGAACTTCAACAGAGACGCTGTTTTTACCGTTTATTTCAACCAGCGTATTTATTTCAGCAAAGCTGTCTTCAACGGAAGCCACATTTTTAATTCGAATAGGAACGCCTTCATCATTGGTTGATATAATAGTTTGCCTGATGTCTTCGATATTGCCGAACATAGACTGTGCCCGCACGCTGTAACTTCGTTTTGCGGTTACCACATTGCCAATGGGCACCTCGGCGTTATTACTGCGCAGTGCGTTTTCAATATCGGAGGGTACCAAGTTGTACTGTGCCAGCGAGCTGGGTTTTACGTCAACAAAAAACTTGCGTTCCAGCCCCCCGCGAGTATCGGCAGATGCTACCCCGCCCAGCCGTTCGATACGCGGTTCAATAAATTGAATGCCCAGTTGACGCAGTTCATCCAGCCCTTGGTTTGAAGACTCAAGGCTGAGCCGCATGATGGGGAAATCCTCGGGATCAAACTGAAAGATGACCGGTTCGGCGGCTTCGGTGGGTAGCTCATTGCGTATGCGCCCCAAGGCTTCGCGGACTTTTTGTTCCGTACTTCGAATATTAATACCATTCTCGAGGCGCAGAATAATGAATGCGCTCCCTTTACTGATGTTGGAATCCAGCGTTTCTATGCCTTGAATGGATGATACGGCTCCTTCAATAGGGTCCACTATCAGGCGTTCCATATCTTGGGGGGCAACATTGCCGTAGTTCGTTGAAATGGCCAGCACCGGAATATTAAAGGAGGGATAGAGCGTAATCTTTAAATTAGATAATGAAAATGCACCGAAACCGATGACAATAAGTGTAACCATAATCACACTTATAGGGCGCTTTAAAACTTGTCCGGCAACGCTGAATTTTTTCATTGGTTATTGGTTAGATCCCAAAATTGGCCTGTAACTGTCATCCCCCTTGCGCTGAAAAGCACAGCGCTTTCCCCCTTCAAAGGGGGACATGAGGAGATTGTATTTAATTTGCTCTTTCAAAACGTAACTAATTGCTGGTTTGAATAGGATCTTGTTTACTCACCGAGTCGAAGCCCATCTTTTCAACCATGCTGTTAATCAAGTTATACATGCAGGGTACCACAAACAACATCAGGATGGTGGAGACGGTCAGTCCGCCAATAACGGTGCGCGCCATGGGGCTCCATGTTTCAGAACCGGAACCCAGCTCAAGCGCCAACGGAACCATAGATAAAATAGTGGTAAAGGCCGTCATTAAGATGGGCCGCAGCCGGCGGGTGGCGCCGGTAACAATAGCTTCATGACGAGAAATATTACGGGCCTGTAAAATTTTGATATAATCGATCATCACAATACCGTTATTCACCACAATGCCCGAGAGTAAAATTAACCCCACCATGGATGTTACGCTGATGGAGGTACCGGTGACCCAGAGCATAATCAGTACGCCGGAGAGGGCCATTGGAATGGTAAGAATAATGATAAACGGTTCCACCAAACTCTCAAATTGCGAAGCCATCACCATGTACGTAAGAATCCCGGCAATCATAAACGCGATGAGCAGGTAATTAAATGAAGCCTGTTGATCTTCGGCCGTGCCGGCAATTTCGTAGCGATATCCTTCCGGCCATTCAATTTGTTCAAGCTGGTTACGCGTACGGGCTGATGCGGTTTTTAAATCAATATCAGATAAATCGGCCGAAACTTCTGTTACGCGTTCCTGGTTAATGCGCAAAATATTGGTCGGGCCGCTAAAGCGTTCAATTTTGGCAACATTACTCAGCGGCACGTAATTGCCTTCCGGGGTTTCGATTTGCAGGTTGTTAAGGTCGGTCGTTTGTGATTTATCCTGTGGTTTAAGCTGTACGAGCACTTCAAATTCGATGCCTTCATCAACATAGGTGGTGGCAAGGTTCCCTTTAACGGCATCGCTCAGTGCTGTGGCTACTTGAGAGGTATTCATGCCCAGTCGTGAAATGCGTTCGCGGTCCATCTTCACCGTCAGCTCCGGGCGGCCTTGATCAGCGGAGCTGAACACGTTTACGATCCCTTCAATACCTTGTAAATCTTGCTTGATGGCCGTAGCCAGATTATCTTTTGTTTGCTGATTATAGCCGAAAATTTGAACGACCAGCCCGTTCTCACCTTCCGGGCTCAGAGGATCTTCGGTAATCTGTTTTATTTCGGCCCCGGGAACCACATAAAGCGTATCCAACAGGGTTGATACAATTTGCTGCTGCGAGCGGCTCCGTTCGCCCTGCGGAACCAATTCCACGCGAACCGTACCTTGGTAACCACCGGGGTTATCAGCACCTTCTATGCCTTCTTTATCACCAAAGTCAGAGACCACGAGGCGCGCCTCTGGCACTTGTTCATCAATAATATTTTCAACCTGCCCGATGGTGCGTTCCAGCTCCAAAAGGCTTACCCCCGGTTCACGCTGTACATCCAGTATAAAAGCGTTCTCATCAACTTTTGGGAAAAACTCCCCGCCGAGTACGTAAAAAATGGGCAGCGTCAGTAAAAAGAATACCATAGCCGCAATAATTACCGTTCCGCTATTATGAATCACACGATCAAGCCGGCGATTATAGGCGCTTTCCATGCGCTCAAGATTTCGGTTTAACGTAGGCGCTACCTTATTGTTAAAGAATGAACTGAGAAATTTGCTAACTTTTTTAAACACCCAATAGATTGGGAAAATAATCACCCCGATTAGCAAGAGGGGGGCAACAACAATGCGCTTCCAAATACTTCCGCGGCTCCAATCCAGCAGGCGACGCAGGTAGCTTTTCTTGGCCTCTGGTTTTTCTTCGTCATCCTTGAGCAGCAGCGAACTCAGCATGGGAATCATCGAGAGTGCTACAATTGAAGATATCGTCAGGGCAAAAGAGATGGTCAGTGCAAGATCGCGAAACAAGAAACCGGCAATGCCCGGCACAAAAAGGATGGGTACGAACACCACCAGGGTGGTGAGGGTAGAAATGACAACCGGAACGGCCACCTCCTGTGCGCCAAACACGGCCGCGGTGTTATTGTCTTTACCTTCTTCTTTGAACCGGAAAATATTTTCGAGCACTACCACGGCATCATCAACCACCAGGCCTACGGCCAGGGTTAAACCGGAGAGGGAAATGATGTTGAGGCTCAGATCGGCCCAATCCATAATACTGAATGTGGCAATAATAGATATGGGAATAGATATAGCGATAATTAAGGCTGAGCGACCGCTATTCAAGAAAATGAGTAAAATCATCACCACTAAAATGACGGCTTGCAGGCCGGTCCAAAGTAAGTTGTCAATGGATGATTCAATAAAATTGGCCTTGTTTGTGAGTACATCTACGTTCACATCGCCAGGTAAAATTTCCTCCAGATCAGCAATGCTATTTTCCACCTCCTCGGCGGCGGTAACCACATTGGCATCACTCTGTTTATACACGTTTACAATAACGCCGTCTTTGCCGGATACATGTACATTACCGATAGGCCGGGCCACGCCGTCTTCCACCTTGGCGATGTCATTTAATAAAATAGCTTGCCCCTCGCGTACGGCGATAATGGTATTGCGAATTTGCTCCACATTCTGGAATTCCCCAATAGTGCGCAGGGAATAAATGGTCCGGCCCTCGGTGAGTTGCCCTGCCGGTACCTGTACATTTTCCTGCTGCAGTTTATTGGCTATGGTTGATATACTTATGCCATAGGCCCGGATTTGCTTGTTACTTATTTCAATATTGATCTGCCGTTCATAGCCGCCGGAGGTTTCGCTTGAAGCAATACCCTGAATGCGCTCCAGCCGTTGTTCAAGCTGTTGTTTGGCAAGCGTCCGCAACTCTCGCGGGCTGCGGATGTTGGACGTGAGTGCAAGGACGATAATGGGTTCCTGGTTGGGATCGTAAGAAAAAACGATGGGCTGCTCGGCGTCATCAGGAACGATTCGGCGAACCAGGTCCAGCTCTTTGCGCACATCCGATTCGGCCCGGTAAAGGTCGGTGCCCCAGTTGAAATTGAGTTTTACCACCGATGCGCCCTGACTTGACAGCGAACGAACGCGCCGCACCCCGCTAATGCTGCCTACGGCTTCCTCAATAGGGCGGGTAAGAAGAGTTTCCATGTCTTCCGGAGCCACACCTTCGTAGGTAGTGTAAACGGTGATAGTGGGAAAAGAAACGTCGGGATACAGATTGAGACGCAGATTGGAAAGCCCGAAAAGCCCAAACCCAATAACGATGAGGCTGGCCATAAAAAATGTTACCGGGCGCTCAACCGCCTTTTTAGCTAAAGCTTTCATAAAATGGGTTAGTTGCTGTTGGAATTGGTTGAGCTTGAATCGGTACGGGCAGAATCATTTGAGATACTGCGGTTCTCACCCTGCGGTCTGTTCTGCTGGCCATTGCCGATGGGCACCGAACGATCCTGAAAATTATTACCGCTTACTACGCGCACTTTAGAACTGTCTTCAAGGCTGGTTTGGCCGGTTATCACAATTTTATCATTGGCTTGGAGGCCGCTTAAAATCTCGATTTGATCTCCCTGCTCTATGCCCAATTCTAAATCTCTTTTGATGGCTATACTGTCATCCTGAACAACGAAGACCGAGTAATTACGCTCTATCTGGATGGTGTTTGACTCGGGCTCAATAAGCGTTTGTACATTTTCAACAAGTGCCGCCCGCGGTATTACAACCGCATTTTTATGTGTCTCTACGTTGATCTCTGCTTCTACCAGTACGCCCTGGAATATGGATGATCCTTTGTCGGTGAATGAAATTATCACTTCACCCAGCCCGGTGGTGGGGTCAAGCCGCGGACTGATGCGTGTTACGCTTCCTTCGGCCGTAGATTGTTCTTCATTGGAAAGGCTGAAGCTCACTTCTTGGCCTACATTAACTCGTCTCCATTCTTCCAATGGTAAATAAACCTGTGTTTCCAGCCCGGTAAGATTCCCAATTTCAAAAGCAACCTGCCCCGATGAGGCGAGGTCACCTTGGCTCACATTTCTTGTGAGCACCACGCCATACACCGGCGATCGAATGATGGTATTTTGCAGGTTTTCGCGGCTTTGCGTTAGATTAGAGCGGTTCGACTGCAACTGGGCTTTACTGTTTTGATAAGTAGCGCGCACATCGTCAAACTCAGCTTCACTAATCAGTTCGCGATCCAGTAGTTTCTTTTGGCGGGCATATTGTAGGCTGTCACGCTGAAAATTTGCCTGGCTTTGTTCGAGCTGAGCTTGTGCTTGCTGAACCTGATCTTGCGCCGTGGCATCATAAATTTTGGCCAGCCGGTGGCCCTGGCTTACGGTATCACCGAGGTCGGCATAAATGCGGGTAATGCGGTTTCCAACCTGCGGGGTTACCTGTACAATGTCTTGTGCCTGCACGGTGCCAAAAGATCGAATTTGGCGTGATATATCCTGCAGAGCAACGTTGCGTGTTTCTACACTGGTGGCCCGTTCGCCGCGCTGATCTCGAGAATTGGGTCCTCCGTCGGAACTGCCGCCACAAGCCTGTAAAATGAAAGAGAGAAGTATTACGAGTCCTAAAGAATAGTGTTTCACAAGTATACTTAATGAGGGGGTTGATTTTTACTAAGTGGAAGTAATACGCAAAAATAGGGGAGAAGATTCACTCAATGAGGAATCAACTGATTTTTCCCGGGTTTTTAGAAAAATTTACATTACTTATTGAAGTGAAAATAAATATGGAAAGTATTAAAATCGTGGGTTCACAATACTATTATAAATAGAACCAAAGGTATAGCTTAAACCCAGCCCAACCCTGTATTCGAAGCCGGTAGCTTGCTGCCTTAACCGCAGCAATGCTTCTTCGTCGGTAGCATCTTCTTTAGGCAGTGCAATTTGATCATTGATAAGCGAATAATTACCAAAAAGATTAAGTGAAAGGCCGCGAAAAATGCGAAAATTAATCTGTCCTCTAAAATCGATCCTGTTTTTACTTAAATCATGCAAAAAGGTAGAGCCTTCGAGCGAGCTTTGTACCGCCCCCCACGTTTGGGTAACCTGATAATTAATTTCCAGACTTTGCTCAACCAAAAACTCTTCCGTTTCATTAAAAATAGTGGTGTCCTGATACTGAAAATAGGTAGGGGCTATTTTGTACAAAAAGTTAAATTCATGTTCGTTGTACTCGGCATACGGATAAATATTATACTCTACAGCGGGACTTGCCCCAATTTGTAATTTTATATTTCTGAATGATGAAGACGAAATTTGCGAAGATAGTCCTGCAGACCAATGAGGTGAAAGGCTTTTTACAGCGAGGGATTCAAATTCCCGGCGCGTTTCTACACTTGTAAAATCTTGTTCATCATCCAGTTCAAACTGATCGCGTTCATAGCGGGCATCGGCTTGCAGTTCAATCTTCCAATCTTTGGTGATACGATTAGCACTAACTTCTCCATTAAATTCAAATGAATTACGGGTCTCCTCGCCGCTTAGTGAAGTAAATCCGCCGATTTCAAAAACCCAGTTATTCCATTTGTCTTTTTGTTGGTTTTGTTCCTCATTGATTTCAGCAAAATTAACTTCCATGTACTGAATTAATGACGTATTAGAAAGATATGGGATGAGGCCTATTTTTATATAATTGGCTAACCCCCGTCTGGTATTTTCATTGGTATCGGAGGCAGGGGAAACATAAACAAGAGTATCTTTAAGGGCGTTAGTCTTGTTTTGCCCAATGAAGGAGAGCGTATATTCGATACCGTCGCTGCCGGTTCGCGCCCTGGTAATAAGCAGATGAATCTGGGCATCATTTTTATCACGCACATAGTTTACAAGGGCCACATTCTCTTTAATGTAGCTTTGAAAACAACGATTACAATCGAGAAAAAGATTGGGTTTATCAACGTTTTGAGCATTTAGCGAAAAAGATGCACAAAAAATGATAAGAAGGGCAAACAGTACCCTATTGAAGTGTCTCATTTAGAGAGGGCTTTGAAGAATCGGCTATAAACTCTTCGACTACATTCGCCCGATATGAAATCGGGACTTATTACGCTCAGACTGACGTCATATTGCCTGTCCCGACTCATTCGGGGAGCGCAGCGAAACGAAGTGGAGCGAAGTCGAAATATTTCCCAGTACTTCAAAGCCCTCTTAGAATAAAAAGTTGCATTTTGTAACATGTGCCAAAGTAAAGGGTTTACGCTTGCAAATTTTGAGAAAGTTTGCAAACAATAGTAAAAAGAAGATAAGATACTACTTTGTAGAAGTTGACTGTTCATCAATATTTTTTATATAGAGTAAATTTCGATAAAATATTGCAGCTAAATTTTATTATCTTATCCGTCAACATACCTGCAAATCAATCTCTCCGTTATGAAGTTTTTTATTGACACCGCCGATCTTGACGAAATTCGCGAAGCCCATGATTTGGGTGTATTAGATGGGGTTACGACCAACCCCAGTTTGTGTTATAAAATTGGCGTGGAAGATTTTGAAGGACATGTATCAAAAATTTGTGATATCGTGGATGGAGATGTCTCGGCCGAGGTTATTGCCACCACGCATGATGAGATTTTAGATGAGGCCCATAACCTGGCCGCCATTGCCGATAACGTGGTGGTGAAAGTGCCGCTCATAAAAGAAGGTATTAAAGCCATTAAATCACTCTCGGACGAAGGGATCCGCACCAACTGCACGCTTTGCTTTTCGGCCTCGCAGGCGTTGCTGGCCGCCAAAGCCGGCGCAACGTATATATCGCCATTTATTGGCCGCATTGATGATATTTCATCCGACGGCATGCAGCTCATCGCAGATATAGTGGATATTTATCATAATTACGGATTGGAAACCGAAGTACTGGCCGCCAGCATTCGTCACCCCATGCACGTTAAGCAAGCCGCCTTGCTCGGGGCTGATGTTGCCACCATGCCTATGAATGTAATCAATCAGCTGCTGGAGCACCCGCTTACCGATATTGGACTTGAGCGATTTCTGGACGATTGGGATTCACTCCAGGAATCAATCAAAGAAAAACAGCCGGCCGAAGAGTAGATATTTAAATTATTGAGAATAATCCCCTCTTGAGAGGGGTGGGCACAGCCCCGAATATTCGGGGCTGAGGTCGGGGTGTGTTTAATCAAGTAATTAATTTTCCCCATCTTTAAACTCCGGTGCTTTGCGTACATCAGCGGTCTGTTCAAAGGCGTATGCCATTTCAATGAGTTTTGGTTCGCTCCATGCGCGACCAAAAAATGAGATGCCCACCGCCGGATATTGAAAACATGGTAAGGAAGTTTATAAGAGACCTTATAAAATTATCTATGTTGGAGATCTATTCCGGCGGTTTGCTTAAATTTCTACACTATGCTTAAAAACCTGCTCCAATTAGCCAGACCTCATCAATACACAAAGAATCTATTCGTTTTTTTGCCGGCCTTTTTTTCTTTTCAGCTGAATGATGTATTTGTTTGGGTTTATGGATTCCAAGCATTTGTGGCTTTTTCATTGATGGCAAGCAGCGTTTATACCCTCAATGACTGGATAGATCGGAAGGAAGACCAAAAACATCCCGAAAAAAAGCACCGGCCTATAGCTTCAGGCAAGATTGGAAAACAATCTGCTTTTTTATTTATGGGATTGTTATTTACAGTAAGTTTATTGTGTGGGTATGCCATTTCTGTTGATGTCGTTTTATTACTGGGAGGGTATTTTATCATGAATATTGCCTACTCAATCAAGCTAAAGCATATTGCCCTTATTGATGTTTCCATAATTGCTGTAGGGTTCGTAATTAGATTATTGGTAGGTGCTGTAGCCACAACCGTAATTTTATCACATTGGATCATTGTAATCACCTTTCTTTTAGCCATGTTTCTGGGCTTGGCAAAACGAAGAGATGATGTACTTATCTACCTGAACACCCGGCAAAAAACAAGGAAGGCTGTTAATGGTTACAGTCTAAGATTTTTAGATACTTTTATGGCAATAATCTCTTCTGTAGTTATTATTGCGTATATACTCTGGTCTATTTCTCCGTTTGTAGCTGAAAGGTTGGGCAGCTCGAACATATATATAACCTCTTTATTTGTACTGCTCGGAATATCTCGGTACTTACAAATTACCTTTGTAGAAGAGAATAGTGGTTCACCCTCAAAAATATTATTGCATGATCGTTTTATTCAATTATCTCTGGCAGGATGGATAATCACGTTTGTAATCATACTTTATGTATAGTAATTAATTCTTCCTCGTTAACTTAAAACTGTAGAATGTGGTTTCTAATAAATCTGCATTGAATTATAAACCGACCATCTGTGATGGAGTGATTTTTGCACTTTGTGTTGTATCTTTTTTTTTATGGGGATACTTGGTGTTTTCTCACAATACCTTCGGAGAATGGGATGGGGTTTTACAATATTATGCCGGGAAAGAAATGCTGTATGGCCAAGGATACAAAGGCTGGGCCTCTCATTTTTGGCCCCCGTTACAGCCGCTGTTGTTAGCATTAGGCAATCCTTTTGTGATAGGGAAAACAATAGCTGTCGTTTCGGGATTTATAATTTTAGCAGGCTCATACGGTATAGCCAGGGTAAAAGAATTAAGTATTAGAGAATCGTTGCTTGTAACGGCTGTTTTGGGTTCAAACCAAACGTTTTTATTCCACAGTTCAATAGTGGAAAATCATGCCCTGGAAGCTTCTATGTCAGTTTTAGGGTTGTATTTCGCACTGCTCTTTTTTAAGAAAGCAAAAAGCCGGTTTAAGCCTCAAATATCTATACTGGTTGTAGCTGCTATTTTTGTCGGCTTGGCCGGTCTTACGAGGTACACGGCCTATGCTTTAGCCCTGACAATAGCTTTATCTCTTTTTTTTTTAATGCCCAAAATCAAAGAAAAGTTTTTATATACGTCCATTTTTTCTCTGGTTTTTATAGGCATTTCGCTCGTTTGGTGGGTGCCAAACTACATCATGAACGGATCGCCCCTTGCAACATGGCATTATGTAAATGTGGGTAGCAATATACACCCGGGGGGCGTGCAAGAGTTTTGGTGGATTCACGTGTCGAATTATACAGGCATGTTTGAGGTGATAAGTGATTTCTTTAAGGAGTTTGTAATTGGGTTTTTAAAAAATATTTTCAACTCTTTAAAGATCTTAGCGACTTCGCTCACCTCTGTAAATATAATTTCACTGGTCGTTACTTCTTTGGGCGGCTTGTATCTTGTTATAGCAGGTTCTACCACCAATAAGTTAAAATCGAATTTTGTAGGTATTCTTTATCTGATGGTATATATAACGGTATGCAGCATTGCCTTGTCTTTCACAAGCGCCTTGTTTCCGGTAATATGTATATTCATACTGTTGTTTTTTATTGCGTTGTCAAAGCAGCTTAAGTTTTTTAAAATATGTGCAATAATCCTCATCGGCTTGAATTTGGTAGGTTCATATTTCGCTTTCACTAACTTTTTGGATGTGGAAGCATCGGATGACGGAACCTTGCATTCCAGGGTTGAAGTAACCAATTTGCTTACAGAAGATCCTTTAATTAATAATAAAACAGTGGTATCCAGTCATCCGGCCCGAGCCTATTATGCAAACTCTCAGTGGTTGGCATTTCCTTTAGCGGGGTTAGATAATACGTGTGATTTGATAAATTACAGCTTCGATAAAAAGGTGAAAAAACATAATCCCCGCATACCGGTATTGCTAAACGTGGATAATCCGGAAGTGAATTATATTATTGTTGGAGAAACAGTTGCCAACTTATATCCATTTATTTCTGATGATTTAAAATTTAAAGAAGATTCCTGCTCAGATAGCTTAAATTTAATCCTCAAGAATAGCGGCGTTTCAGTTTATGAAGTATCAAAATCATTATAATTGCTTCGTTTTTATATGTAGAAAAGCTTACTATAAATAGAGATCCTACAATTTCTAAACTCCTACCTATCAAGCCCGCATCTTTTACGTAGAATGATATGGTGATACGCTGCTATTGATTCCTTGTGAATTTCGTATTTAGTTGCGATTAGAATTTTCAAGTTTGGGCGCTTTGCGAACATCACTTGCCTGTTCAAAGGCGTAGGCTATTTCAATGAGTTTTGGTTCGCTCCATGCGCGACCAAAAAATGAGATGCCCACCGGCAGACCGTCAATATATCCCATGGGAACGGTGATGTTTGGATAGCCGGCATGGGCGGCGGGCGAACTTGACGAGACGCTAAAGTTATCGCCATTGGTAAGGTCTGTTTTCCAGGCCGGCGCACCGGTGGGTGCTACAATGGCATCCAGGTTATGCTGTTCCATCACCCGGTCGATACCTTCTGCACGCGCATATTTTTGCATGCGTTTTAATGCTTTTGTGTATTCTTCCGACTCTAAATCACCCTTTCCATTGGCTTGAATGAGCAGGTCATGATCGAAATACTGCATTTCCACCGAATCGGCAAGGGTTGAGTCCACCAGCTCGCTAAAATTGTTAACCGGCGCCTCATCACCAAGCGATTTCAAGTAGTTATTCAAGCCGTCTTTGAATTCATACAGCAGTACCTGAAAAGAATCACCGCCGATATTTTCTTCCTCAATCTGATCCACTTTAACAATGGTTGCCCCCTGTTCTTTTAGGAAATCAATATTTTGCTGCATCAGCGAATCAACCCGAAAATGGCTGCCCATCGGCCCGGTCCAAAAGCCGATGCGCTTGCCCTGCAATCCGTCCTCATTTAAAAATTGGGTGTAGTTGGTATAATAATGAACCTCACTTTGAGCCGTTTTTGTATCGGCCGAATCTATGCCCACCATGCTGCCAAGGGCAACAGCCGCATCGGTCACGGTGCGCGCCATAGGGCCGGGCGTATCTTGGGTGAATGAAATAGGAATGATGCCGTCGCGACTCAGCAGTCCCACGGTGGGTTTGATGCCAACAATGCCATTGGCTGAAGAAGGGCAGACAATAGATCCATTGGTTTCGGTGCCGATGCCAAACATGGTTAAATTTGCAGACACGGCTGCGCCCGGACCGGAGCTGGAGCCACAGGGATTGCGGCTGAGATCGTACGGATTTTTGGTTTGCCCGCCCAGCCCGCTCCAGCCGCTGGAGGAAAAGCTGCTGTGAAAATTAGCCCATTCGCTAAGATTGGCCTTGCCCAGAATTACGGCGCCTGCTTGCCGCAGCTTTTTGGTGATGGAGGCATCATCGGGAGGCACGGAGCCTTCCATAATGTGGGCGCCGGCCGTAGTGGCCATATCTTCGGTATCAATATTGTCTTTGAGTACCACCGCTACGCCATGCAGCGGACCTCGGTTGTTGCCCTTTTCACGTTCATCGTCCAGCTGCCGGGCGCGTTCCATTGCCTTGGAATTAACAGTGATTATTGAATTGAGCTCAGGCCCGTTTTGATCAATGTTTTCAATGCGATCCAGATAAGCCCGGGTAACATCGGCCACGGTAAAATCGCCATTTTCATAGCCTTCTTGCAGTTCCGGGATGGTTATTTCCTGTAGGCCCATTGATTTATAATCGGGCTGACTTTCACAAGCCGAAAAAATTATTAACAACAAAAGTATTGCGAATTTTGGTATGCGCATGCCAACTGTAGTTTAAGGTTGAAGTATTTACATATGTAAGGAATATATAAGAGGAAGGAAGAAAGTCCAGTTTTGTTAAATACTTTAACGATTGAAAATCGAATACTTATCAGATAAGTGAAAGATACAAGGCACTTTAAAATGCGGGTACCCACCCCGCTCAGCAAGCTGAGCACCCCTCCCACGGAGGGGATTTATTCTGGTAGGTTTTAGTTTGTTATTCCCCTCTTGAGAGGGGTGAATCATCACATTGGTTTATGTGATGATTCGGGGTGTGTAGCTTGTAACATCTAAATAGCGCGAGCGTCCGCTCGTGCTAATGGTACTCTTCACAAATTAAATTTTCAGCAATTTTTGCCGAAGAAAGTACGCCAGGCATCCCGGCGCCGGGATGCGTACCCGCACCTACAAAATAGAGCTGATCAACATCTTCCGATTTGTTATGCGGACGAAACCACGCCGACTGCGTCAAAATCGGTTCAACCGAAAAGGCGGAGCCTTTATAACTGTTCAGCGTTTCCTTAAAATGCAGCGGGTCGATATGATGTTCAACCACGATATTTTCGCGCAAATTGGGCAGATAATTTTCTTCAAGAAATTCCAGAATGGCATCGCGATAGGGTTCGGCTTTTTGGGTCCAATCCGTGCCGCTGTCTAAATGAGGCACCGGCGAAAGCACATAAAATGCTTCGCAGCCTTCGGGAGCCAGCGATGGGTCGGTTTTGGTGGGCATATGCAGGTAGAGCGAAAAGTCATCCGCCAGTTCTTTTCGGTTGAAAATATCTTCCAGCAGATCGCGGTACCGTTCACCCAGAATGATGTTGTGATGCGCCAGGTCTGAATCGAGGTACCGTTTCTTGGTGCCAAAATAACTTACAAACAGCGACATGCTGTATTTGGTGCGCTCAATTTTCTTATTCGTATATTTTTTTCGCTTGGATTCGGGAATCATGTACCGATAGGTAAAGGCTACATCGGCATTGGAGACAATGGCATCGGCGTGATGAACATTTCCGTTTTTAAGACGAATGCCTTTGGCCGTTTGACCATCAATGATAATTTCATCCACTTCGGCTTCGGTGTGAATTACCCCGCCCTGCTCGTGAATCAGTTTTTGCATGGCCGCAACGATGGCGCCGGTGCCGCCCATGGCATAGTGCACGCCCCACTCGCGTTCCAGGTAGTGAATCATGGCATAAATGGAGGTGGTTTGAAATGGATTACCGCCCACCAGCAGGGGATGAAAGGAGAAACATTTGCGCAAAAAATCATTCTCAATAAATTGAGCCGCGTATTGATAGACTGTTTTATATGATTGTAACTTGATAAGATCCGGTGCCACTTTAAGCATGTCCCAAATGCTCAGGAACGGCTTATCGGCCAGCTCGGTGAACCCTTTTTGAAATATAGCTTTGGTGGATTCAAGAAATTTGGTGTAGCCTTCTTTATCGGAGGGATTCCATTTCTCAATTTCGCTGAGCACAAAATCGTGGTCGCCATTATAATTAAAAGCGTTGCCGTCTTTATCAAAAATGCGGTAAAAGGGATCGCAGGGAACAAATTCTATATAATCTTTGCGGTGCTTCCCGGCGGCTTCAAAAATTTCATCAAACAAGAATGGAGCAGTAATAACGGTGGGGCCGCCATCAAAGGTAAAACCTTCCTTTTCATACACGTAGGCGCGTCCGCCAAGTTTATCGCGTTTTTCAAAAAGTTCTACATCGAAGCCTTGGGAAAGCAATCGGGATGCAGTGGCTAATCCGCCAAATCCGCTCCCGATAACAATAATTTTTTTCATCTACATAGCTCTGTTAAGTAAATAGCGTTAGACGGTTACAACCTGAATCGATTTAAAATAAATCCAGCAGCTTATCCATTTTCGAGCTGCTTTACATAACCGCTTATATTTTTGCGTTGCAGTTCCCGCAGTTTTTCACTCGCCTGTTCTTTATCAAAATACAGTCCGTAATACACGCGGTAAAATGTTCGCTCCTTTGTGCGGATTGTTTTTACACGTGATCCTCTAATTTTGCTGGAGTGATTAAACGCCTTGGCTTTAGTGGCAAAAGAGCCCAGCTGCACGGTAAAGCTGGCTACTTTTATATTGGCCGGCGCATTATTTTTGAGTGCATTTGCACCTACAAAAATATTAACGTTGGCTGTTCCGGGAGCAATCATGCCAATTTTCTGCGCGGCTTTTTTTGAAAGGTCAATAATTCGGTTTTTAGCAAAGGGCCCGCGGTCATTAATCCGAACCAATACCAATTTACCGGAATCGCTATTTTCAACAACTACCAAGGTGTTAAACGGCAGCGTGCGATGGGCGGCCGTCATGCCATACATATCATATTGCTCGCCGTTGGCCGTTAGTTTGCCATCAAAATTAGGGCCATACCAGCTGGCTCGGCCTCGCTCGATAAGCCGGACTGATTCAATGCCATTTTCTCGTGCAAATAAAAGAGTTCCCGGTTCCGGTTTCGGTGAATTTAAGTTCTCATCAACCGGATAATTTGCAGAAGGGCTGACGCGGACTTCTTCTTTGGGAGGGGGGGCTTCTTCATTCTTGGCGGCTCGCTCGGAGGTACCGCAGGCACTTATAATAAGGAGGAACATCACCCCCCATAACAATTTGTTTGAGGCCCAATGAAAGTTGAAAAAAGTCATTTATAGGTTATATTATTCTGCATTTAAATCTTACCCGCTTGTACACTGTAACAGTATAATGGACAATCCTAAAATTAATCAACCTTTCGATGATAAAAAAATTATCGGGATAATAGCAGTGCTGGTTATGCTGGGGTTATTTTTGGTGGTGGTGACAAATGTAACCAGCAGGGTATTATCGGGCGCACGAGCTTTTGTAGATGCGGAAAGCGTTTGGTCTAAAACGCAAAAAGAAGCCTCCCTTTATCTGGTGCGCTATTTACAGGAAGAGGAACAAATTTATTATCGCCAATTCAAGGAATCTGTAGAAGTAACAGAAGGGTATCGGCTTGCAACGGAGCAAATGTTGAAAGAAGACCCTGACTTTGAAATTATACGCCCGGGATATGAAAAGCGAAGGCATTGTACGAATTGTACTTACACAACATGGAGATGCAAAATCGCTCGTTGTTGAGAATAACGGAAAAGGCCTACCGCCCGACTTTGATTTAGAGAACCAATCATCGCTGGGTATGACGCTCGTGAAATCACTTTCCAGCCAACTGGGAGCCACCGTTGAGTTCAATAACGGCGAATGGACGACCTTTAAAATTACGTTTTGAATGATTACCCATTTCGTAAAAAGGAATGTTGATTTTTGGCTAAAATTACCGATTTTAAGAATCATCACGTTCAACATTCATATTTGCCAAAGGTATTGCGATGCCCCGGTGGTCCAAAAATAATAAAGAGAAAAAAGCTTCACCGCCTTATTCTAACGAGGAATGGGTGGCGCTGCTTTCCAATCCGCCCAACGAACAGGCCATAGACGAACTTCGCGCTATCCTGATTCGCGGGTTGAAGCCCGCCCTTTCGAAATATGTAGATCAAGAGCTGGAGCAATTTGTAAAAGACACCGCGCAGGATGCGCTGCTCAAAATTCTGGATAATATCCACAGCTTTAGAGGAGAGAGTAAACTTACAACCTGGGCCATGAAAATTGCGGTGCGCGAAGGGCTTACCGTATTACGCCGCAAAAAGTGGAATAATATTTCTCTGAATGATTTACGCGGGCCGAATCCCGATTCTGATTCATCTGAAATATTTTCCGAAAAATTTGCATCCAAGGATGCCTCTCCGGAACTTTCAACGGCTCAGAAAATGATGATGGAAAAAGTAGAAGGCATTATTAAAAATGTATTGACCGAAATGCAGCGAACGGCCATCACCGCGCTCATGATTCATGACCTGCCCGTAACCGTGGTGGCAGAAAAGATGGATACCAACCGCAATAATTTGTACAAACTGGTACATGATGCGCGCAAGAAAATGAAAAATGAATTTGAAATGCAGGGCATTGATCCTAAAAAAATGATTAGTGAATTATCGGGCGGGTAAGATGTTGATTACCAAGTACGTCTAATTATCGTAAATGTTAGAAAAACGTTATACCGTTGGTACTAAATCCTAAAATACTAAAGAAATTGTTCAAGGCCGTAGCCTATACCCATGATGATGAACTGGGATGTGGCGATTGCTGTGATGAAATTGAAGAATTTATTGAGTTGAAATTGGCCGGTAAATCACCCGAGGACGCTTATCCGCTGGTGCGTGAACATCTCGATAAATGCGGAGATTGCCGCGAAGAATACGAAGCACTACTCACCGCTCTTAAAGCCACGGCTTGATTCCTCGGTTCAGGAGGGTTGAGCCGAATCAATACTTACCTTTAAAAAGCTGCATTTAACCTTCATTTTAATTCACTGGCATTAGTATACTAATCGCTATATATGCAATTTTGGGTACTCATTAATTGCTTATATGATATAATGGTGCAGTAATGGAACCGGGTGCCTAATCTACAAGAGGGAAATAAAGGAGGCAACAGGGGCTATTTATTTCATGGGATGGGCGAATATTTTTAGTTAAAATATGAAGCTAAAAATATTTTATTATAGAAAATTGGTAAGATTTATTTTGGCAACCTCAAGCTATTGTTTTGAAAATTTAAAAATTACTTAATTGAGAAATTTTCAATCTCTTTATCAAGGAGACGGCTACCCATACTTTCAAAAACGCACAGATTTTGTTGCTCTTTTTATAGGGGGCATGCTGTTCTTGGTGTTCATGCTGGTTCCTTTAAGCATGGTTGGGCAAGGTATTCCTGACAGCTATGGAAATAACCCAGCATTAGTAAAATGGCGTTATTTGCAGACGCCCCACTTTAAAATTGTATTTCGTGCGGACCAAAAAATGGCAGCCGCTGATATAGCCCGGCAGGCCGAGCCGATATACCAAGAATACAAGCAACGGTTGGGTACGGTCCCATCAGAAAAGATTTCGCTTTACGTTAATGATAATGATGAGATTGTTAGCGGCTTAAGGGCACAGGATACGGATGAGGCATACAGCATCTGGAAAGGCGACCCTTTTTTACCGCGGCTTTTACCGGGTGATGTAACGTTTAATCAGCGGCTGAGGGCCGAAATTGCATTCGCTTTCCAGGAAAACATTACTGCTTTTCCCGTAGATTATTACGACTATTTGTTTTCCAATTCCTCTCAGTCGCCGTGGTCAGATGGATTCGTTTCGTACCTGGCTATCCCCCGCCAGACCCCCCACGATGTGAGCACCATGCGTAATTACCGGCATAATGAAAATTCGGATGCAGCCTTAAAATCACTCCTGGCCGATCACCTTGAGATTATGTTGGGCCGCTCTCAAATCAATTATTATTTCAATCAGTTTAAAGGAGATTCTCTTCGGGGTATATACGCTCACCGTCAATCATTGGTTGGTTTAGTTCCGTATTTCGATTTTAATCCTGCCTTTAAAAAGGGCACCGGAATCTCATACGATGAATTCGACCAGCGATGGGAGAATGATAACAGAAAGTGGTTTAACAAAACGAAGACGGCCTTTGCTAAAAGGGAAGAAAAAAACTTAAAAACATTTCCTGTTTTTAAGGATGTGTTCCAGTTCAAGGGAGCGGCAATCAATCAAGCCGGTACGCTTATAGCTGCCCTTGTTATGAACCAATCGGGGAGTTTTACCGAGGAGCTGCAAATAAACCCTTTGGGAAATTTAAACGGTAAAATAAGGACCATTGATGAAGGTTTTTTTCATCCTGCAATGGATTGGAATCCCGCTAAAAATCAGCTTATATACTCCAAGCGTATCTATAATAATGAGAAGGGCAATTATTTTTATCAGCCGTATATTTGGAATGCGGGTGACAAAAAATCGCAAAAAATTTCGAGTGTGAGCAATGGCCATATGCCCATTTTCTTATCGGATCGAGATAGTTTGGCCTACGTAGAAAAGAGGCTCGGTGGACACATTATTTGGGTGATTAACACAGAAACCGGTCAAAAAAAACGTGCCTATTCCTTTGATAAAACCGTGGAGGTATCCCACTTATCAAATCACCCCACCCAAAGCAAAATGCTGGTATCATACCGGGCAAAAGATAACATTCATCGCGCAGGCATTCTTGATATGGAATCAAAATCGTTTAATCCACTCCCGCTGCAATCCGAGCTGGCAATGAATGCAGAATGGAGTCCGGATGGAGCATTTATTTATTTTAACCGGAAGTTGTATTCGGTGCGTAATATTTTCAGGGTACGCCTTTCAGGGGATAATTTGTCTCGTATGGAGCCGGTTACGGCGCAATTTTACGGAACCGAACTTTGGGATGTGGCGAGTGACAGCACCGGCGTGATTTACGCTCTGGGCCCCCGTAAGCAGGCTGATTGGAGTACAACCATCGCAGGCTATCCAGGGGGCAGAAAGGCCGATGTGTCCACCTCAAAAAACTATTCTTCAGGCAGTCAAGTTTCCCTAAGTTCAGCGATGCCACCGGCTACAAATAATGCTTCTGTCCGTTTTTCAGATGATGACGTAAATTCGTATCGCCCATTTTTAAATACACGGTGGGAGCCTCCCTTTGCCGTGCCGTATTATTTGAATGCAGGTGATTTTGGGCTGGCCGGCTACGCAGGCTTGCTCGAGCCGTTGCGCCGGCATGCATTCAATTTTTACGGCATCATCTCTATCGCCGACCCGGTAAATAAGTCATTCTTTTACAGCGAATATGTCAACAATGTTCTGAGGCCGCGCATTGAGTTAAATTATAACTATTTCCCGGCAGCATCCGATTGGTTTGGCACCTCGCGCGAAGTGCAAAAAACCAATGTGGTTGCGCTCACATCGCTGTGGAGGCTGACGGGGCTTAGCAATGATTTTAATGATTGGTACGCCGGTCTTACGTTCCGTCATCTGTCTATTGATTATTTTTCAACCCCCACACTGCGGGAACATCACCCCGATATTTTCTTCGCTAACCAGGCCACCAACCAAACAGATATCAGGGCCACCCTTGCCTGGCGAAGGTTGAACCCCAGCCGCCATACGCTCATTCATCCATTGGATGGCAACGGTCTTCGATTTTCGGTGACGGCCGCGGATGATATTTTAGGCTCGGATGTGCAGTACACTCGTTTAAGTCTGGACGGATACGCTGTTTTACCAGCCTTCGGTTCGCATCGCATCTATGTATATGCCAATGGGGTGATGGACATTGGCCAGCCTGTGGGAAAAGATTATCTCGGTTTCTCTGATGGGGGCGATTATCAATTGCCGGGGCCCAGTTTTACGCCAAGTATCAACCCCGGTGTAGAACGTTTTGTGCGCGGCTATTCTTCATCGCTGTTGGGCAATCGTTTTTTATTTGGAAGTGCGGAATATCGCATCCCCTTTCAGTTTGATACCAAGAAAAAGTTGCTGGGTTTTATTCCACCGGCGCGTACATCCTTTACTTTTTTTACTGATGCCGGGGTGATGGGGGATGCGCGTGTATCACCCACAGAAGAAACCAGCACATTCAGATACAGTGTAGGCGCAGAAATGAAGCGGGTGTTTTCAATAGGCGGCAGCTTTAAGCTGACCTACGAACTGGGCATAGCGCAGCCGCTTGATCAATCCTTATCACCCCAGCCGTATTTTAATGTAAAAACGGCTGTTCCTTTTTAAGAACTTAAAAGGTGTAGCCCACATTAATACGAAGGGCATAAGGGCCGTCAAATTCTTGGGTCATAAGCGTAAGTTCGGCCGGACCAATAATTGTTTGCGCACCGAGGGAAAGAGCATATCCGGAATTAAATGCTGATGGATCAATGTCCCAGCTCCAGTTATTACTAAGCCTTGCCACATTCCATTTTAATTGTGCAAAGAAGGTTTGGGAGAGGGTTAGTTGTGCACCTGTTTTGAACAGTTGGATATTGGTAGCGCGCTGTTGTTGAACTTTAAATCCCGGTAAGGGAAATTGGCGTTCATCAAAAATACTTACGGGTACGGCTCCGCCGGCAAAATATTGGTAATGCAGGGGAATGGTGCTGTTGCTATCAAAAGTCCTTCCCAAAACCACCTGCGACAGTATTGAAACGGATTCAAATACCGGCCAGCGTGCTTGCCAGTTTGCAGTATGCTGGGCAAAGGTGCGGCCGCTACCCCATGCGGTGCTCGAAAATTCGGAACGCAGGGAAAGTTTATGGCCGCGGTTTGCAAAATGGCGACGGTTAAATGTATCAAGGTGGAGGCGAAGATTGCCCAGTAACAGGCCACTAATTTTGCTTAAAAAAAGGGTTTCTCCCACTGCTTCATTGAAATTGAAGGCCTGTGCTTTAATTCCGGCCCCCGCGTACATTTCGGGCAGTATTGCTATTCCAATTTGGGGAGAGAATGAAATTTTTTCGAAGTCAACGGTTGAACTACGACGCCCTTGATTGAATATATCGATAGGCGTACGGATGGCTTGGGCAATGATATTCAAACCCGCTTCGGGATACAGAGAAATGGGTAGATAGTAGTTCCCGCGCAGGCGCAATTGTTCACCCAGCCTAAAGTCGGTCAGCAGGGCATCACTTTTGGTAAATAACTCATTGAATGAGCCGGTAAATAGCAGCGAGGCTTTATATTGGCTGTCGTATCGTGCACCCAGTCCTACAGTTTGTTGTTCCTTGGATGATATGTTAATGTTTAAAACGTATGCATCACTGTTTGGCAACTGCCGGAGGCGGTAGCTCAAATCACTAATCGACCCGGTGTTATAAATCCGGCTCAACCGTTGTTCTATTTCTTGAATGGTTTGCAGGGAGGGCGTGGAAATTTGGATGGAGTTTTTGAGACGATCACGTAAAAAAGCATCGGCGCCGGTAATGTTAATTTCTTCTATGCGGAGGGTGTCTTTTAGTGTACGTATAGTTTTGATGCCTTTTGAAGACTCTTTTTGAGATTGCGCCAATGTGCGAAGTTCCGGGAGCATGGCACGCGCAGCCTGTTCCCCCAAAGCAATGAGCCGGGCCGCTTTGTCATAATCAAAAGATGAAAAATCTTTTACGTTTGGCCGTATAAGCAGGTCGGTTTGTTGTATTTGTTGTAGATCGGATTGCTCGCGTCCAAAGCCTATGGCCTGCAGCATCACGTCCACAAAGGTTTTCAAGCTGTCAACCGATCGGATGGGTTGGCCGACGTCAGATGCAATCACAAAATCAGCGCCCAGCGCGCGGGCATCACTTGCCGGAATATTTCGTGCCAGGCCGCCATCAATATAGGTGGTACTGTCGATGGTAACGGGTTCAAAAATGCTGGGGATAGCAATGCTGGCACGCATGGCATCGGGTATGTACCCTGAATCCAACCGTTCTCCTTTGCCATTAGCCAGGTTGGTGGCTACGGCCGCGTAGGAAATGGGTAGTTCGGTGAAATCTTCTACGCTGTGATACGGAAGTGTGAGCCGGTAAAGCAGCAGCGCAATTTTTTGATCATTGACAAACCCACGGGGCAGGGTCACAGAACCACCAACCAACGGAAAGGTAATCAGGTTTTGTTCCTGGTAGGTTTTTTGAAATATCGACTGGTACTGGCGGTTGCCCCGAGGATTGTACAGTTCCTGCCAGTTATTATTAAGAGCAATTTCCTCGAGCTGCTGTATGCTGTAGCCCATGGCATAGAGCCCACCTACAATGCTGCCCATGCTGGAGCCGGTGATGACATCTATCTGAATGCCCGCTTCTTCCAGCACCTTCAGCACCCCGATATGCGCAAACCCTTTGGCCCCGCCGCCGCTTAGCGCCAGCCCAATTTTTTGAGGATTTTCTTTATCTTTAGAAGATTGAGCTTCACTTTGTAGGGAAACCCCAATGACCAGAAAGAAAAGTATGGCAATGAATAATTGAAACTTAGAATTCGTGAGAAACGTCAATTTTTTTAGTTTAGTTTAAACGAATAGTTGAATTATAACTTAATGAGACTACGTCTATTAAACCAAGAGCTGAAAAGATATAACAGAAATCCACTGAGATATCATTGGAAGCTTTGTTGAGAGGGGCTCATGATTCTTTCTGTCAAGACTATTAGCTGCTTATGATGCACTGCTCCGTAATGAAAGGGCAGAGAATGGATCTGCAATTCTGTTGCTGTAGCGGAGCGACGGAAACAGGAGAAAAAAGACTACTAAAAGAGACCTTTAAAATATTACCCAAGAGTCTTCTCCCGAAGGGATTCCTTCGGAAGACTATATTCGCCCGATGAAATAATCGGTGCTCATTGCACCGAAGGGATCCCTTTGGGAGAAATAGACGTTGGTTATGCAAAGGCCTCTAAAACTAAGTGAATGGAGGGAGTCGAAAACCTCAATTGATCGGGGCGACCTATTTTTTATTCTGCCATAATAAAAAGAGCCAAAGACCGTATTTGAACTCACCTGCGCGTGAAGCTTCGGTGAGCAGGCCGACGACCTATACTTTATCCCGCACTTACTCAAAGAGAGCCGAAGATCGGATTCGAACCGACGACCTATTCTTTACGAGAGAATCGCTCTACCCCTGAGCTACTTCGGCTTGGATAACGATAATATAACCAATCTTATGTAGTGATTCCATCCGCCAGCTGGCGGATGGAATCACTTTTTTATCACTTCCAAAGAAAATTAGCGTAGAAGATTTCACTTGGGTATTTTCAGGCTTCAAAAAAATATGACGCATCTATGCAGGATTTCATTTTTACATCATCAGTAACCTTTCTCATCATTGCCATCAATGTGCTGGCATCACTGCTTGCCTTATACGGATCTTCGCAGCTGCTGGAAAACGGATATCTTAAACCATATCGTACCGTGCGCGAAAATACCTGGTATGAGCTCTTCACATCCGGATTTTTGCATGCCAACATCGGGCACCTTTTTGTAAATATGTTTACGCTTTATTTTTTCGGGCGTATCATGGAGCGTATTTTGGGACCGGTGTACTTTTTGGGGTTGTATATTACGGCGCTTTTGGTAGCAGCAATTCCGTCAGTCATTAAATTCAAGGATGACCCCAACTATGCCACACTTGGCGCTTCCGGAGCAGTGGGCGGGGTTTTATTTGCTTACATTCTTTTATTTCCGCTGGAAAGTATATATCTCTTATTCATCCCCATTCCCATCCCGGCCGTAATTTTTGGCGTGCTTTACTTGGTGTACAGCATGTACGAAAGCAAACAGGCGCGCGGCAAAATTAACCATGAAGCACATATCGCAGGCTCGGTTTGGGGCATGGTGTATCTGCTGCTTTTTGTGCCCAACACGATCGATCATATTTTAACCGTTTTTGGGCTGATATAAGCCGACCAAAGATATCAGCATGTTATGATCAGCTACCCATTTGCTTCCCGAAAGTGCCTGGTGCAAGCGTCCGCTTGTACCAATGATTAATTTAGGCATGAGCGGGTGGAAGCAAAAGAAGTTATATGGACAAGGCCTACCCATTCTCTTTCCGAAAGTTCTGCATAAAGCCAACCAGCACGTCCACCGTTTCCATGGGGCAGGCATTGTAAATGCTGGCGCGGATGCCGCCTACACTTCGATGACCTTTTAAAGCCACCAAATTTTGTTCGGCTGCTTCCTGTAAAAACTGTTGCTCCAATTCTTCGGATGGCAAGCGATAGGTCACGTTCATCAGCGAGCGAGAATCTTTTTCCACGGCTCCGCGATAAAAGTCATCACGATCAATTTCGTTGTAAATTTTACCCGCTTTTTTCTTATTAAAATCTGCAAAGTGGTTGATGCCGCCTCTATTTTCTATCCATTCCAGTACCAAGTTGACCATATACACATTAAAGGTAGGCGGGGTATTGAAGATTTTTTTGGTATGTGTGTTATAGTCCAGTATGGTGGGGATATCGCGCTGGGGTGCAACGTTTTTGAGAAAATCTTTTTTCAGAATAATGATGGTGACTCCCGCCGGACCCACATTTTTTTGGGCGCCGGCGTAAATCAATCCATATTTATCCACGTCAATAGGGCGGGAAAGAAAATCGGATGAGGCATCACAAACCAGTGGCACGCCATTGGTTTCGGGCTCGGTGGGAAATTGGGTGCCGGCTACCGTATTATTGGAGGTAAAATGAACATATGCAGGCTCATCGCTGAATGAAAGTTCATCCGGCGTGGGCACGCGGTCGTAGCCGGTTTCATCACTACTGAAGGGTACATGCACATTACCGAAAATTTCTGCCTCACGGATGGCCTTGGCCGACCAGCGCCCGGTATCAATGTAGTCGGCGGTTTGGTTGTTGGCTAAAAAATTGAAAGGCGCCATCATAAACTGGCTGCTGGCCCCGCCCTGTAAAAAAAGGATGTGAAAATCATCACCCAAGCCTAATAAACTGCGCAGGCGTGATTTAGCTTGTTGGTCAATTTCGGTGTAGGCCGCACTGCGATGACTCATTTCCATCACCGACTGACCCATATTTTGATAATCTGTGAGTTCAGATTTTGCTTTTTTAAGTACGTCCAGCGGCAGCCGGGCCGGGCCCGCGCTAAAATTGTGAATGCGATTCATGGTATTAGTCATGGTATTAGATTTATTGATTTCTAATTTATTTTTTAATCACGGATGCTTAACACACCCCTATCCCGACTGCCGTCGGGACCACCCCTCTCGAGAGGGGAATTATTCTTACTTTATTTTAGATGTTTTTCGTTCTGATAATTCCAAAAATAGTAGTGGTGAAATCCCCTCCTTGGAGGGGTGCCGAATAGAATGAGGTGGGGTGGGTTTTTTATTCAATGTTACTTTGTAAATTTGTATTCATTCTGTTTTAAAAGTATGAACTAACAGTCCGGATCGAAGCTTTGGTTCAAACCAGGTTGATTTCGGTGGCATCAACAGGCCTTGATCAGAAACATGCACTAACTCTTCTATGGCCGTGGGATACATGCTTATACCCAGATTTGCCTCTCCGGAATCTACGCGTTTTTCCAATTCTTTGGTGCCGCGAATGCCTCCCACAAAATCTATATTTTTATTCGTGCGCGGGTCTTCAATGCCAAGCATGGGCTCAAGAATAAAATGTTGCATCCGGTAGGCATCAAGCTGTTCCACGGCTGATGGATTATCAGATTCCGGGAGGGTGATTTTTAGCCATTCGCCATTAATATACAGGCAAACAGTGCCTTTTTGGGCAGGCGTGGGATCGGTATTTTCTTGCACCTCAAACTGTTCTTTAAGGGTTGATTTAAAATCGTCCGGCACATTTAAAACCACGCGATTATAGGGTAGAATTTTCATTTCAGCCATGGGGAAAATAACCGCAGGAAAAAATTGTGCTTTTTCATTTCCTTGCATCTGTTCGGCGGCACGGGATGCCGCCTTGCAGCGATGGTGGCCGTCGGCTATGTAGAGGTGATTCAATTGGCCAAAGGCATCAATGAGCGATTCTGTGTCTATAACTTTCCATACCCGGTGTGTTATATTATCGGGCGTTACAAAATCAAACAGAGCGTCATTATTTTGGATGAATGAATGAGTAAAATCTCCCATTCCCACATCATCTTTACAAGTAAGCATCACGGGCTCGGCATGGGCCTGCTGATCAACAATGTGGCGGGTTCGGTCATCTTCTTTGGCCGGCCGGGTGAGCTCGTGTTTTAAAATAATATCATTATTATAATCATCAACCGATACGCATCCGAATATGCCTGTTTGTTTTCTTCCTTTCCATTCCAGTTGATATATGTAAAGCGCCTGATTTGCATCCTGTTCGAGTACGCCCTCATCCATTAAAGCGTTAAGATTTTCTGCGCCTTTTTTATAAACGGAATCAGCATTGAAGGCGGTGCCTTCGGGAAGATCAATTTCAGGCCGTACTACGTGTAAAAAACTTTTAGGATTATCTTTGGCCGCATCGCGGGCTTCAGCCGTGCTTATTACATCATACGGTGGACATGAAACGTCTTTGACTTGATCCGGAGAAGGATGCCAGGCTTTAAAAGGGTGAATAATTGCCATGTTAATGAATGCTTTTTAATTGATCGAAGTTGATGTTAATGTACTCTTACGAATTCTAATTTTAAAGCGATTTTTTTATAATCATAAATTAGATAAACAATACAGTTCACATATTGGAATAATCCTCTTACCTTTAAAGAAATTATTAACTAATCAATTGTACAATGGATCTTGAGAACCTTAACGGAGATGAAATTTCGGATGATCAGCGGCAACAGCTGTTGTTTATGATGCTTGTTCAGCAGCATCAGCAAATTGCAATGATGGGCATGGGCAAAATTAAAAACCCATCGACCGATAAAGTAGAGCGGGATTTAAAATCGGCCAAGTTTGCTATTGATACGCTGTTGATGATGCAGGAATTTACCCACGGGAATTTACCCGATGAGCTTAAAAATTATTTGGAGCAAACCCTGAATACGCTTCGCCTGAATTATG